>Ga0187867_10002232_pt1 | contig 16204 bp, 19 predicted proteins | sample June2016WEW_13_1_FD_132976 | JGI IMG/M metagenome (GOLD analysis project Ga0187867, IMG submission 132976) | Peatland microbial communities from SPRUCE experiment site at the Marcell Experimental Forest, Minnesota, USA - June2016WEW_13_10 | ecosystem: Environmental > Terrestrial > Soil >...
AGCCGTCAATTACAGTTGCACCTCCGGCTGCGCCGTGGGCCCAACAAATGCCTCCTTCCAATACGGTACGGTCGGCCCTTGCGTAGCTTGCCAGCCCAACTCAAGCACTACAGGCCACAGACCTTCTGCCCACGCAACGCCTGATTCGTGGTCCAGCCATTACTACGTGGGTGTCTACTTCAATGGGGTTCCGTTCACCGTGAATCACGTATACACGAGCATGTTTACACCGAGCTCCGGTCCACACTACAACGACCTTTACTACGAGCTCTTGTCAGCATGGGACAGTGGAACGGGAACGGGGGCATCCTACCTTCAACTCGGCATGGCATCCGATTATTGCACCACCACGCAATACCCGGGTAGCGATTGCCAATCCACTGACGATTCTTGGACTATGTTGTACTCGATCGGCTATTGGAGCGGCGGGAGCAGTTGCACTCTGACGTATATTTACGATGCCCATGTTACCGATCTCACGCCGGACTCGACCTATACATTTGAGATGACCTTGTGGGACTCGGCTTACGTATCGTTCATTGTATTCGATGGGACTGGCACCGGGGGAACCGTGGTTTATAATTTGACGGACCCAGATCCACAAACTGGGTTCGAGGTCAACGGGGGAGAGACTCTGGATGATAATGGATACCAGTGCAGTTATGGAGGTTTCACCGATTACCAGGAGGTCTGGGGCGTTCAATCAAGTCAGAAAACCCCGAATTGGAACTTTGGCTTCCTGTACACCTACGCCGGCTCCACCGAGATAGTCTCCAGCGACTGGACGAATGACTCTTCGGGAGGCAGCAGTATCGCATATCCTCCGCACCACTACATCTATGATCTTCCCCTGAATTATCAGGTCAGAATCGACAATGAGGCATTCGGCTTGTACTTCACTTCAGACTCCGGCGCCATCGCTCCAGGCGGGACCTTTTCGACAAGCGGTGGTAACACCAACGCCGCGGGTACTTACTGCACCGGCTCGTCGTGCCCGTTCACATTGTCGTGCACATTCACTAGTTACGGGTCCGGCTCGGACAGTCCTGCTAGTGGCTACGTTCCGCAATCGAGTTTCGATTACAGCGTTACCATGTCCGCATCAACTCCGTCGGGGGTTTACTACCCGGGGTGCACATTGACGGAAACCGGTACGTCTCCTAACGAGTTTACACTTTGGATTTTTTACGTTACGGTTACTTGATGGGTTGCTCTCCGACAATTACCGGGAGCCTCTCCTATGAGTGCGACCGTAATCAGGCAACCACGGCCGCGGGTGTGCGGGCGTTGGGTCCAACAGCCCAATCCCTGATTCGAAAGATCGACCCGATTGCCTCCGCTCGGGCTTCTGCCTGAACACGATGTGACGACCTCCGCCGGTCTGACGGACCGTTGGGGGCGAGTCATGGTCGGCTTAAGGCATCGGACAGATAGAGAGTTCGCAGGCGGCGATTTAGCCGGTCTAGCGGGTTGACCTAATCAAGTTCCCGCTCGCGAACCGTTTCACGGATACGTCTGGATATGACCGTCTCCGCCGCCACCCGCGACCCAGACCATCACATCAAATCCATTCACAGGGCCACTAACAGCAAAGGTGAGGGTGTCTCCGAGGGCAACTGTGCTGTTCACGCCTGAGGTCCATCCGCCGTATGGATTGGCACTTGCGTTCCCACCTTCTCCCGACCAAGTGGATAAGGAGGAGTTGAAGGAGGCGAGTGTCGTTCCGCTTTGACTAACCAACACGACTGAGAATGAAGTGCTAACGTAGGCGCCGCTTGGGCCATAGGCGATGAATTCAATATCTCCAGCGATGAGACCTGTGTCGACTGCATCCACAGACAGATTCACAACCGCGGCAGATTGGGTGGGGAATACTCCCATCGGTTGGATGAGAATGATCGGTACGGACTGTGCGTTCCCAGTACCGCCTGTTCCCCCACCATTCGACGCTGTCACGTCAACACCGTGGTTGAGTGAGAGCCCAACTCCGACAATCAGAACTGCGAGGACAGCTCCCACGGTGAGGGAAATGAGCATCGACTGCTTGCTAGTCGTTGTCATGTCTAAACTGCCTCCCCGTCCTACAAGGGTGGACGGGGAGTGACGTCTTAAAACCTACCTGAGTGAATCCCCCACCTGAGAGGAGTGTTAGCCGGACAACAACAATATCCTTCGAGTGGGGCGAGGGGGTAGGACGGTCGAATTCAACGCAGATGGGTTCACATGGCTGAAATCCTCGCTCGATAGCCCTGCCTAGGGTGGCTCAGGCGTTCGGGATACCTGAGTTCGAGTCTGCCGTCTTTTACTAATCGGGGAAGGTCGTGGACTCGGACAGTTCTTACTGATCTTGGGAGATTCTCCGCTATATCGCCCGCAGTAAGGAACTCACCCGCGCCGCACGTCACCAGGATTTGTCCGGTCTTGACCCTCTACGGCCTTCAGGACATGATGTAGTCGTAGTCGTAGTCGTTGCCGAGCTGGTTCACGTACCAGTAGCCCGCTTGGTCCCAGTACCCCCCCGAGCCGGTACTCCAGATTGTCTCTAGGCTGGTGTCGACAGACGTACACGTGCTCATGTAGTGCGTCCCCGACCAAGTGTAGCACGCCTGGGTGAGCTGTGAGGTGACGTAGCTGATGTTGTCATCATACGTGTACGAACACGAACCCAGCGAGGTTGTCGTGCACAGCGACAAGTCGTAGAACCCGACTTGGTTGAGTATCCCTGGCGCCTGCTGGAACAGTCCACCGTCTGTGAACTCCTCGACGACTTCGGCCCCGCGGGTCGGGTGGTACCCCCCCGAGAGCCAAGGCGCGATGTTCAGCACCTCCTCCTTGAACGAGCCGGCGCCGCCGTGATTGTAGTTGTAATCCTTCACGGTGAGATCCCATACCAACGGCGTTCCCGACCACTTCACGAGTTCGGTGACGTCGTCGCTATTGTTCACATGCGGCATCCCTACGTACTGTGTCCAGTCTCCGCCCCCGCTGCACAGAGAGAATAGGCAGGCGAGCTCCCACCACGCGGTCCCGTTCGCGATGTTCGTGTGGTTGACGTCTGTGAAGAACCCCGCTTGCAGGAGTGTGTTGTTCGAGCTCAGCAGCCCATCCCAAACGGCGAACTGCTGCTCCACATCGTCGCCGGAGGGGACGTTCAATGGCCAGTTCTTGTTCGTCACCGACGCCGGCCAGACCTGGTCCGTAGAGATCGAGGCGAGCGCCTTGTTCCCCGGCACTGAGCTGTTCGCCCCGGCCCAATTCACCGAGTTGTCCGATGCTCGCCCAGCTTCCACCGAGCTCGTTACTTCGCTCGACACCACCCCGCTCGGTAGGCTCACTTCCCAATACTTCACGACCGACTGATTCCCCGAGAGGTAGTGGAACCCGAACTCTGCGTCGGAGACGCCGGTCGTGGAACCCCCTCCGACCTGGAAGTCAAAGCCCTGGGCTCCATGCGTCGCGTTTAATGAAGAGTATGCCGCGCTCGAACTCGTGTTGACGTAGGCTGAGTAGATCCGCGCCCCCAGCGCGGCCGCCGGCGCCACGTCCGCCGTGTCGACTCCGTCGTCCGCGTAAGCGTTCGCGACGGCCGTGGTCGCTCCAGCCAACGACAGGAAAGGCGCCGGGGCCGCTGTAGAATTCGTCAGGAGTGCGGCGGTGCCAGCGCTCACGTGTCCTACGGGGTTCAAGGTGTGCAGGGAAGCGCCCCCCAGCAGCATCAGCAGGGCGATCGCCAAGGTCACACTCAAGGTTCCGAGGGGAACGGACCGGTGTGCCATGAGCCCAACCTACGAACGCTCGGTATTATTATGTGGACTCGTTATAGAGGGCATCAAATACCTACGGAGGCTCACTTCAACATGCGGACCGGGCCCCTCCGGACCATAGCCCTCATAGTGGTGGTCCTAACCGCAGCCTTGACTTTCTTCGCACCGGCAGCACCCGCGCACTTAGCCCCCCACGGCGCGCACATCCAGTACGCGTCGAGCAACTCTAGCGGAAACGATTCGAGCTGCAGCCCCCGCTGCTGTGAATGTTCCGCGCCTTACTACCCGCCGAACAACACCTCTGGCGGCGCGCCGATTGCGCGTACGGTCCTGCCAGGGGCGGTCGCGTTTGGCGCCGGGTTTGGCGTAATCCTACTGGTGCGATCGAGAAGGTAGCGAGTAATATTTCGGGCCCCGTTCGTTAACCACCCACTTTAGCAACTAGCCTTCACAATCCATTGGAGTTTTCCTCCACGAGTGGGAGCCCCGGGTCCGTGCGATCAAAGACAAACAGTAGATTTGCCGTGGCGGGCCACCGAACCGTCGGTAGTGGGATTTCGGCTAGGGGTGAGTCGCGATTAGCTGATTTGCCTCTGCCCAGATTCTATCGAAGTCCGCCCTTTGGAATCCCGGAAGTTTAGCCACCATACGTCCATAAGCGACATCCGGGCTTTCCTTCCTCTTGGCACAGAATAGTACCGATGCGAACTCTTCGAGCCATCGCGCCTGACCGGCGTGCGGCCGAAGCCACTGAACGAATTCCTGGAACCTTTGGTTCACCGGCGGGTCGACAAAGTGCCGAGGTTGAGCCGAGCTAAAGAACCGTGCCGCCCGGAATCCATCCCTCGCAAGTGCGGGGGAGTATGGTCCGTGGTGGTACCAGTTGAAGTCGTCGTAACCCAGATTGACTCCAAAGCCATCTTGAAGAATCTCAACCGTCTTCTGAAGAAGGAGCCTCTGGTTGAACTCCTCGCTGAGTTGGGAGGCGTTCACGCCGCCAATGGACTTGAGAAGACCTGCCAGGATGACTGGCTCGCCCCGCATTCTGATTTACCAACCCTTTGATCTTTCCCCTACGGCTGGCTTTGTCCCTAAAGCCCGTCCTGTCCGAAAACTCGGGCCGGTGTCCGAAAACACCTTGTCTCGGACCCCACCCGGTTCCGGTCTGTCGAATGCGCTATCGTTCGATTAAGGGGGAAGGCCGCAGCCCAATCAGAACCGAAGGGCGCGAATGATACAGGAGAGGTAGGGCAGGCTCACTCAGTGCCGCATCAGTATGGTTTACGCCAACTTCCGAAGCAAGGACTGGAGGTGGCATTGGCGCAGCCGCTGCGGCACCTCCGACTATCGCGGCGCCAAGAGCCGCACCAGCACCCGGCCTGCCTAGGGCAAGCCCAAAAAAACCTCCGCCCAGTGCGCCAATTGCACACCAAAAGGCAGCCCTAGCGGCTCGAACCTCCAATTCATGAGGTACTCGACGCTCTTCGACCTGCTCCAAAACCTCCGAGTTACTGACCTCGAATTGCCAGTCGCCCGAATCACTCTTGGCGATTGGACCCCAGCAACCGCAAGGTGGTTCGCGAGCGGCATACCGTCGCTGCCATTCGGCGGAATTGCTGCTTGGCGTTAGGTCCAATCCTCGCTGAGCCTGTTCGGCTGTGGGATAGTAACTTCCAAAACCGAGATACTCCCCCGGAGATCCGAACTGAGTCCCCGCAGCTTTAGACAATTTGATATCTTCCGATAGGCAACCGCAGCCTGAAACGTATTCGAACGTTTCAGGCCTCTTGGGTACCATGATCATTCCATATGAAGCAAAGTATTCAAGATTGGGTCTGATGGGCGATGTCGACCCTCCCGTCGGCTACAGGGTCAATCCATATTGTAGCGCGAAGTACGTTTCCGGGATAGGTCCAAACGAATGACGCAACGCATCATAATACTGTCAGGGGCCGTTTCTTCGGGCAAGTCGACTCTGAGCAAGTCGCTAGCAGCGTATGAGGGCGCGCTCATCTTCAGGACCCGCGAGGTCCTCCAGCGCAATGTCGCTCCAGAGCTCGCCCAAGACCGCAAGTCTCTCCAAGTCGAGGGCGACAAGCTGGATCGCGAGACGGACCACCGGTGGGTCTTGGAGGGGTTCAAGGAATGGAGGTTGAAAGTCGACCGGACAAAGACGTTGGTAGTCGACTCGGTACGGACCCTGGGTCAAGTCCGATCGTTCAGGGAGGAGTACGGCCCCGAAATCGTCCATGTCCACTTGACGGCTCCGCCGGAGCAGCTCGAGGAGAGGTACAACAAGCGACCCCAGGCCGGTCCCAAGACCTACACGTTTGCGGAGGTCCGGGAAAATCCGACCGAACAAGGCATTGAGGGCCTCGCCTCGGTCGCCGACCTCGTGGTGAACACCTTTCGTTGCACTGAAGCGGACGTTCTCACGAGAACCAACAGCCACCTCGGGGTTCGACACATTGCGGGAAGGGGCTACGTCGACGTAGTGGTGGGCGGGCAGTACGGTAGCGAAGGCAAAGGGCAGATTGTAGACCACCTCTCGGGGGAGTACGATCTTCTCGTCCGAGTGGGTGGCCCTAATGCGGGCCACTCAGTCTTCCGAGAACCGGCCCCCTACGTCCACCACCACTTACCTTCGGGAACTCAGTCCACCCGGGCCAAGCTACTTATCGGCCCGGGAGCGGTGTTGAGGATTCCGAGTCTCCTCAAGGAAATCAACGACTGTAAACTGGAAGAGGGGCGGTTGACGATCGACCACTCCGCGATGGTGATTGACGACGATGACATCGCACGAGAAACCGAACTCGTTGCGCGGATCGGTTCTACCGGACAAGGAGTCGGTGCCGCGACTGCGAGGAGGATTATGGGGCGAGGTGAGGAGGTCCGGTTGGCCAGGGACTTTCCCGAACTGGAGCCTTACTTAGGCAGCGCGTACGACGTTCTCCAGCATGCCTTTTCTCACGGACAACGAGTTCTGTTAGAAGGAACCCAGGGAACCGGACTCAGCTTGTTTCACGGGCCCTACCCTCACGTCACATCACGCGACACGACGGTGATGGGTTGTCTCTCAGAAGCAGGGATTCCCTCCTCCCGTGTTCGGAGGATCGTAATGGTTTGCCGGACCTACCCCATTAGAGTTGAGAGCCCGAGCAGTGGATCGTCTGGACCTCTGAGGGAAATCCCCTATGAGGAGTTATCCAGAAGGTCTGGAATCGCGGTCGAGGAACTCAAAGGGGCCGAGAAGACATCGACTACACACAAGCAGCGGCGGCTGGGGGAATTCGAGTGGGACCTCCTTCAACGCGCCTCGGGGCTTAACTCGCCCACCGATATCGCAGTGACATTTGTCGACTATCTCGCCAAGAGCAACAGACAGGCTATCCGATTCGAGCAGCTGACCGAGGAGACAATCAACTTCATCCAGGAGGTTGAGCGTGTTACTGGCACGCCCGCTTCACTGATTGCGACTGGGTTCAACAATCGCAGTATCATCGATCGCCGGGCGTGGTGACCCGCCGTGCGCCCCAGTGATTTCGTACGACTGCACCCAAGCCTCTACCACATGGCGGAGGATGGGAGCTGGCCGGGCATCCGTGCAAGGGGCCTTCTCAGCACCTCCGAATTGTTGACTCTCTATGGCTACACGGGCCAGCGACGAGATGTAATCGAGTCCGAATGGCGAGAACGGAGCGTTACGATCAAGCGGTCGGGTCTTCCCGACGCTGTCGTTCGCGACCAATTGGTGATGCCACCCGGGGAACTTCAGCAGTGCCTGTCACCTGGGTTGACGCCTCCAGACTGGTACCGGCTGGTCAATGCCCGAATATTCTTTTGGACGACCGCCCAGGATCTGGCGCGGTTCCTCTCCGCGAATTCCTACCGAAACGCCCCGCATGTAGTGATCCAAGTCGACGCGGCAAAGTTGATTGAGCGCCACTTGCCTCGAATCACGGTGACACCGTTCAACACCGGGAGCACGCTGCATGGCCGAGAATACGCTCACGCGAGGGAAAGGGGCCCTGAGACTTTTCGCCGCATCGAGGACTACAACCTGTCGTGGGTCAAGGAACTAGTGGTGGAGGGCGGAGTTCCAGACATCGGGGAGGTCGTAACCTCGGTTAAGCGGTGCATCTCGCACTCGGCGAATTGGTCCAACCCCCAGTACGAGGAGTTGGAGACACTCTTCCCGGATTGACTCCGGGACCGTATGGATGTGTGGAGGCGAGACGATGCGCTTCCACGCGGACAATCGACCCCCATCGCCGCCCGAATTCGACAGCCGCTTTGGCGAGCAGTCGCTCGGAGTCGGGTGTTGGCAAAAGAACGAAAACGACATGCGATGTGACGAAGAAATAGACGGACTGAAGTCCTGGAAGGTGACTCAGCGAGTCGGCCAATCGCTTGAGGAAGGCCCCACGCGGTTGGCGGGGGAAGTGCTGATAGAATAGAACCGAATGTCCGTTCTGCCAAGCCTGCTCAATCTCGCACGGGTAGATGTACTTCGAGGAGTTCCGCTTACCTCGTTCTATCGCAGTGATGCCAAGACCGTTGTCGGGGTCGAAGAACGTGAGATCCGATCCCCGTGCGAATTGGAAGAACCTCTCGAAATACGAATCTCGCGTAGCTAGGTCGTCGAGGAGGAGTTCTGTGAAGAAACGGCAATTTGAGATAACACTGGCACCTGAGATGGAGTCGACCGATCGCACTCCCCGCCCGATCACCTGCTCTCGGACGAAGTCGAATAGGTCCGGGTCAAGTGATCGCCATTTTCGCGGGTCTGCAAGGTATCGAGTTCGCCCCCCGTCTGTGCGAGTATCATCCTCCGTAAGTGACCAACAAACCGAGATTTTCCGGGCCCCTTCGTTGGATAGATGCTTCAGCAGGCCGTATTTCTTGAAGTCGTTTACGTCCCCGAAATATTGATTCTTCATTTGTTTGCACCGTGGCCCTAGTCAAACATCATGCCCGTTCGAACTCAGACGGTTGAATTGGCACAGACACAACCTTTCGGAGGCTCACCTCAACAATCGAGGTGTTGTCAAGGTGCAGGAGCTCGACAATCTCCTTAGGTACGTGAACCACTAGGGAGCCGCCCGATTTCGACACTCGCTCGGTGATCGTAACGGTGTCTGAGAAGCGAATGGACCCTACTCCACTCCGTGGCGACTTTCTCTGCCCATCAATACTGTCTGGCACTGCCTGACACTTACGCAGCTCCTCAGATAAAACCTCGTCCAAAGAGGCACCGTCTCGATGGCGAGGGAACGAGGGGCGAATGGGGGCGGGTCCTGTGATAAACTGCGTCGGCCTGTCCTAAACCCTGCAATTCCATTTGGGCCCGCCGCCTTATGGGCCGACTTGAGTTAGGCACGCCATGGATTCAACCGATCACTCGAAAGGGCAGACTCCCGTCCTTCGCACTCCGCTGACACTCCATTTCGAGGGGCCTGCCTTCGCACGCCAACGACTGTCGGCGCGGGACTTGGTAGGGTTCGTCTCGCATCTCCAGACTGCTGTTGATCGAGTTGCCTTGATGCTCCAAGGCGAGGATGGGAGCGTGCTCCGCGGAAGACGGCCGGCCGAGATCGAGAACGAGTGCGCGCTTGATGTGGTCTCACTTGCAGGTGGCGGAAGTGTCACCGTCGTATGCGATCTCCCCGCGGTCTCCCAGCAGAGATTGCCAGGTTACGCTGACATCGGACAGGTCGCATTGGAAACACTCGTCGGCGGCCTAGACGAACTTGGAAGCGACGTTCACTCGTTACCCCGTGGTTTTGACAAGGGAGTCCTCCTCTCGCTACGGGAGCTTGGGAAACCCTTCGAGAAAGGCGAGGGAAAGTTGTCAATCGAGTTGAGGGTTGGGAGACGCCGGATTTCTCGTGAGTTTACTCGGCGTACCTATGACCACATCGTGAAGCGCATACAACAGCCCGTCAAGAACCGGAGGGAGGTAGAAGGGCGATTGCTAATGGCTGATTTCAAGGAAACCGCTCTACGCTGTCGGGTACACCCACCTACGGGGCCGCCAATACTTTGTGAGTTTGATGAGGCCCAGCGGGACGCCATTTTGTCCGCAATGACACACTACGTGCGGGTCATCGGTGAAGCTACCGAGATCGAAGAGGAAGTCAAGCTGCTCAGGATCGAGGACGTCGAGGTGATGGACGGGGGGATCCTCCCGCCCCTTGTCACGCTAGCGCCGTCGGCATCGGGCCCCAAGTTGCCCACTCTCGATGACTTGGCATCGGCCTACGGCGCGAAGCCGATCCAGGATCCCTCGGCGTTGGCGGGGGACTTTTGGCCCGACGACGAGTCGGTTGAAGAGTTCTTGAGAACATTGCGCAAGTGGAGGCGCGAAAAGAGTGAGGGTTCGTCGAGTTGAGCGATAAGTACATCCTTCTCGACTCAGACGTCTTGTCATTCTTGATTAAACAAGACGAGCTAGCCAAGCCCTACGTTCCAGACTTGAAGGGAAAGATCCCCCTGATTACTTTCCAGACCCGGGCCGAACTGCTCAGATTGCCCATCGAGAGAAAGTGGGGTCCTACTCGAACAGCGAAGATGAAGGAGTATCTCAACAACATTCCTGTCATTGAGTCGGGGCCCTTGCTGGCCCAGAAGTGGGCGGACGTTCGCGCCTGGGGGCGCCAACACGGTCGCCCGGTCGATGGCGGGGACGTTGGGATCGGAGCGGCCGCTTTGCTGTACGACATTCCGCTAGCCACCCATAACCGGCGAGACTTCGCTTGGATGACGGAGTTAGGGTTGAAACTGGTGTGTCATGCCCCCGAGCTTGAGTGATTGTATCCCGCGCTACCAGCCACGAACCTTGCGAATCGCGTTTCGGAAGAACTCCTCGTCCCGTTCGAACTGGCCAACGAGCCATTTCACGTAGTCGTCGCTGTACTGAGGGGAGCCAAATTTCGATTGGTAGAAGAACTCGGGCTTGGACTGATCAATCCCGTGAGCTTTGCGAACACAGAGGTTATCGTAGCCCGTAAAGGGGCGTTTGCCAGCGAGTCGGCGCTGAACCTCCTTAACAAGTTCCTTCTGACGGTACGGGTGCGTTTGGTCCGGGTTTAACTGGCGAATCGCCTGCGCGGACGGGTCGTTAACGAGGCGGACTGGCATAGCACCGGTATCTGCGCTGAGGACAACCCCCGGACCGAGCACCTCGACCCTGTGCCCCTTGGGTGCGGTCACGACCTTCCTGATCCCTCCGAGCCAGTCCTTCCTCCTCCGTTCGAGTTCTCGCTCGACGAACTAACGGATGTCAGTTGCGTTGCCCGGCTCACTCTTCGCCCCGTGACGGAAGTAGATCGTTCCCTTGTGGAATGCAGTCTTTTGCCTTCCATCTCCGGGGTCGTAGTTCCCAGCAGACGTGAATACGAGTGGAAAGGCTGAGTCATGGACTCGAATCACCGCAATTTTTCGGCCCTCACGTAGCACTTCAACAATCTCGAAATCCGCGAACTGATCTCCGGTATAGGTGGCCAACTTGTCGGTGATCTTGGCCGGGTCTAGGTTCAGGACCACACTAGGGTCGAACTCAGCATCCTCCCCATTGTTGCGCACCCCGAAAACCAACGCGCCTCCGCCGGAGTTTGCCATTGCGACGAGATCCTTGAGGATCTCGCACCAGTCTCCCGTGCGGCTAGGGTCGAACTGCTCCTTGAAGTCGAGGTAGCGGGATTCCCTCCTAGCTATCCCGCATCTGGTAAGAATGTCGTCGCCCATCGAGAGCCGCAGTCAAGCGCAGGGCCTGGAACCTCACAAGCTGATACCTTGGCCTGGCTTTAGCCCGGGTACGTCGCGACTTCACAGCAAGCAAAGAATCACGCGGTCAGACGTCGTAGTTGTCGCCGCCGTGCGGGATGCATTGAAACGTATTCCTCGCACCGCATTCGACGGCTTCGTTCGAGAGCATCCGAAAGCCCAGGTCCAGGACGTATTGGACGCCCTCCTGGCCGGCCTGGTACTTGAAGCAAGGGGTCCAACATCCAAGGGTTACGACCGAGTCTATCAGCGCTTGATGAAGGCGAGGTGGAGGCTGGGGATCCCACCCCCTCGAAAGCATTCGGTAGCCCGGTACCGTCAACCCGCGCATGACAAAGCATGACAGAAGAGTCGTCCCCTCACCGATCCGACTGAGCGCTGATCGCCTTGAACGCCTGCTCTCGAACAGAGTCCGGGATCGATGAGTCGGCTCCGATGTCGGCCAGGAGCTCTCGCCCGGCAATTCCGGTAGATGCCAAGGCAGTGACCGCGTGCTGTTTCACGCTAACCGAGGCCTTGGGATCCCGTATCGGCTTGGCGAGCGTACGGGCGAGTTTCTTGGATTCGTCGGTGGAGACCCAGGCCTCAATGGCTTCGGAGATGGCTCGGAGCATCACTCCCTTCTTCACGCCGTAGCGCTTCGCCACTTCCATCCGGAATCGATCCTCGAGCTTGTTGTCGAGGACAGCGTCGATTCGCCCCATGTTCCCACGGACGACTGCCGAGGTGAGATATAGGTCTTTGTGTGAACCCACATATCCACACATTCATATACTTCCCACATATGTGGTTATGTGGGCACAGCCTAACACGAGGAGAGAAGGAAGATGGCAGGGCTCCACGAGCGGGTCGAGCGGGCAGAGGTGATTGCTCGCGCACCCGGTCAGATTGAGAAGGTCACGGAGTCCATCTACTCAGTCAAGGCTCAAAGCGGGGACGGAGTTTACCTCGTGTCCACCGAAGCTGGTCGGTGGAAGTGCCTGTGCCCGGACTTCACTTCCCACAACCTCCCGTGCAAGCACGTCTTGGCGGTTCAACTCAAACTCAAAGGCATCACAGTCCAGGCCGCATTCGAGGGCGAGTCGAAGCGACCTCGGCGCACCTATCGTCAAGATTGGCACGCGTACAACGAGGCTCAGAAGGCCGAGCCTCGGCAGTTTGGGAAAGTGCTCAATGACCTCGTTTCGGATGTCGAAGATCCTCTACCTGCGAACCGGGAGGGTCGTCCCAGACTCCCTGTGCGAGACCTGATCTACTGCGCAGTCGAGAAAGTCTACCTCGGGAACCCACTCCGGACCGCCGCCGGGACCTACGCCCGATCGCGAGACGACGGCCGAATCTCTTGTGTACCCTCGTACAACATGCCGTCCAACCTTCTCCGACGTACCGACATCACCCCTATTCTAACCGACCTCATCGAGAAGTCGGCCCTGGCGCTGGCTTCGGTCGAGGAGACGTTCGCCGTAGATTCCTCGGGCTTTCGGACGACCAACTTCGGTGATTATTGCCGAGAGAAGTACGGCGCCCCGAGTCACAACGTCTGGCTGAAGGCGCACATCATCGTAGGGACCAAGACGCAGATCATTCCGCGGGTCATCGTCACCCAAGGGCACGCGGCCGACTCTCCCCAGTTCCCCGGGCTCGTGAACGGCACGGTCGCCGCGGGCTTTGTGATCAAGGAGGTCTACGCCGACAAAGGGTACCTCGCCGGTGAGAACTTCAACGTCGTCGGTGAGGCCGGTGGGACTCCGTACATCATGTTCAAGGAGAACAGCCGGGGCCGAGCGAAGCACCGGCGGAACCACTCTCCCTGGTGGAAGCAGATGTGGCACCGGTTCCAATCCGACCCGTCAGAGTTTCTTGACCACTACCACAAGCGTGAGAACGTCGAGGCGACCTTCGCCGCGATCAAGAAGAAGCTGGGAGAAACTCTCTCCTCAAAGAACCCAACAGCCCAAGTCAACGAGCTGCTCTGCAAGATCCTCGCCTACAACATTACCGTCCTGATACACGAGTCCTTCGAACGAGGAATCCCTCTCCCCGGGGGCCCATCCGATGGATCGAACGGCGGGGGGATCGAGGATTCACGGCCACACGAGGTTGCGACCGTGTCGGATCCCCTACTCCGACCGTCGGAAACACTCAGCTGGGAAGCGGGAGACAATTGATGATGACAGAGGAGCGACCTGAGTGTACACAGGGCCACTCCCCAAGCGCGAGCGCAAGAGGGGGGTGGGGGATGAGGAGGGCTTAGTCGGGCCGCGTCGGGCCCTGGAAGCGCGTGGGCGCCTCGCGCGGGGGGACACGGCCGGATTGGGCAGGATAGTGTTCCGCGACCTAGCTCAGAGGCTTATGAGGTAGAAAGGGCTCGGAGTTTCGATGTCGCCCTCACCACCGCCACCTGAAGCGGGCCATCCAGGGGAGATTTTCATCATCGTGAACCGAAACCGAGTCGGACCCTTCCACAACGACGAAGTGACCGGTCGAGAAATCAAGGAGAAAGCCGGCCTTCCGCTCACGGGTGAGCTGTCCCGAATCACGGAACATGGATTGGTCCCGGTAAAGAACGATGAGCGAATTCACATTCACGAGGGAGAGAAGTTCGAGTATGTTCCTCCGACCCCCGCCAGTCGATGAGTGGACCCCCCGACCCATACGAGGGTATAGAGTCAGAAGTTCGCCGGGACTTTGGCACCGAGACGATCACCCGCAAGCATCTCCCCACTGGAGAGGAACTCTTCCGCATTTCGCCAGTCAGCGCCCCTGAAGGTTGCAGACCACCTGAGATTCGAGTTCTACTTCTCTATCGCGGCCCGTCAGGTCCACCAGAGGTACTGGTAGAACCGGCGCCAACTCTTTCAAACGGGAACCCTGCGGCCAACATCCGTCCCAAGCAGGTCGACGGGGAGACATGGAACGACTACTCCGTACAGTGGACTTGGATTCCCGAGGAACCCATCTGGCGGAATGTGAAGCGTAAGCTGATGCGATTCGCTTCGCCGACCTAGCTATGACGGCCCGCTTGAAGAAGGGGGGCCGACGTCGTGCGGGACCCGTGCCCCGCACGACGAGCCCTCGGACCATTCCCCCCACCGTTGAACTCAGAATCCCAACAATCGAGGGTGAGGTTTTGATGGCGGAGCTCTCAAAGCCATTTGTAAACAGCTGCGAGAGATCCGTCTTAGCGCTCACGGGGATTTCTCGGGTTGGGAATCGTACGTCGATCCTCATCCGAAGAGTGATTACAATACCGGACGATTCGTATTTTCCCACCGCTGAAGGCTCGGCCTGGTCTCCGAGCGTGACCACGGCTGCATTGACCGAAGGAATGCGCTTGCGAGCGGGTCTGTTGTTGGTCCACGCTCACCCTGGATCAAGAACCCCCGACTTATCGGGCACCGATCAGAATAGCCTGGAGACGCTCCTCCCGAGGTGCATAGACGTCATCCCTAAGCGACCTCACGGCTCCATTGTCCTGGGCACTGACCACTCGGTCGGAGGTCGAATTTGGGTCCCGGGGGACTCCGAAGTGGATTACCGTGCTGTCGGAAAGGTAAACTGGATCGGAATGCCGCTAGTAACGAGCCCCAGGGTGGTCCCTCAACCCCCCCCAAGAGCTCGTCCGTTTAATCGCCAAGATCTCTTGATAGGGTCCTACGGTCAAGCGCTTCTGTACGGCTCCGCTATCGGAATTGTCGGGTTGTGCGGGGGAGGATCTCACATCGCTCAGCAAGCCGCCCACATGGGGGTTGGAAGGCTCGTGCTCATCGATGATGATGTGGTCGACGAAACGAACCTCTCCCGCATGGTGGGGGCCTCCCCTTCTGACGTGGGACGGCCAAAGACTACCGTCATTTCTGAGATGGTGCGACGCATCAACCCTGACACCAAGGTCACCGAAATCGACCAAGCATTTCCCTCGAACGATGGAATATCCTCCCTGAAGAGTTGCGACGTCGTCATGTCGTGCGTTGACGGCTACCGCGCCCGGCACGAGCTTCAAACATTCTCGTGGCGACATCTGATCCCACTGATTGATATCGGGATGGGCGCGGAGCTAGCTCCTGGAACTGGGGCCCCGATCGGAGTGAAATCGGTCAACGGCCATGTTCACGTCTACCGGCCCGGCGGGCCATGCATGTGGTGTACCGATCTACTAAGCCAGGTCAAGCTCGATGCGGAGACAACGGCGGATGTAACTGGTTACGTAAGAGGGGTGCCATCCCCTCAAGTCGTGAACTTCAACGGAATACTCGCGTCCTGGGCGATGGTTGAATTGCTCCAGTACTTGACCGGTTTTATGCCGGCCCCGTCGGATCGGCCACTAACTGGGTTCGTAGTGTATGACGGTCCCACCCGGTCAATTCGCCAGCTCTTGCCAGGACGTGATCCACACTGTCAAATGTGCAGTTACGAGCTCGGGGCAGGCGACTCGGCCTGGTAGAACTGCGCCCCGGGCGCTTTCCGACCTGCTGCACAAAAACTAGGCGTCCTGCCCAAAAACCCCTGCCCAACAACCGGTATTTGGGCAAAGCCTCGCCCCCGGGCTTTGTCCTGAAATCGGTTTTCGGACTGGCCGGCGAATTCTAGAACACGCAAACGGTTCGGAACGGGGCACTCGGATCGCCCACGCCGACTCACGGACCGTGTTGCGC
>Ga0187867_10002233_pt1 | contig 16202 bp, 17 predicted proteins | sample June2016WEW_13_1_FD_132976 | JGI IMG/M metagenome (GOLD analysis project Ga0187867, IMG submission 132976) | Peatland microbial communities from SPRUCE experiment site at the Marcell Experimental Forest, Minnesota, USA - June2016WEW_13_10 | ecosystem: Environmental > Terrestrial > Soil >...
AATGCACGCTCGCGCCGCCCAGAGGATCAATGCCGATTTTGACACCGGACGCGGCGATTGCGTCCATGTCGACCACGTTGGCGAGGTCGGCGACATAGGGCGTGATGAAGTCGTGGCGATGGACGTGCGGCGATTTTCGCGCCCGTTCGTAAGGCATCTGCCGCACGCCATGTAATTCGTCCTTGAGCCAGGCGTTCGCGGTACGCTCGATCCAGGATGTAACGTCGGTATCGGCCGGTCCACCATGCGGCGGATTGTATTTGAAGCCGCCATCCTCGGGCGGATTATGCGACGGGGTAATGACGATCCCGTCGGCGAGACCGCTTGTACGATCCTTGTTGTACGTCAGAATTGCATGCGAAATCACCGGTGTCGGCGTGTATCCGGCGTGCGCATCGATCATCACATCGACGCCATTCGCGGCGAACACTTCGAGCGCACTGACCAGAGCGGGCTCGGACAGAGCGTGCGTATCGATCCCGATGAACAGTGGGCCGGAAATTCCAGCCTGTTGCCGATGCTGGCAAATGGCCTGACTGATCGCCAGGATATGCCACTCATTGAATGCAAGTTCGAACGCTGAGCCACGATGTCCCGAGGTACCGAAGGCGACGCGTTGCGACGCGATTGCCGGATCAGGCCGGCCGGCAAAATACGCCGTCACCAGCCGGGGCACATTGACCAGCATCGATGCCTCGACCGGCTTGCCCGCGAGGTCGCTTATCCCGACAGCCATTGCGTTGCCTTTCTCAGACCGATCCTGATCGAGGCCTCCGGCAATGTCGAGACGATTGTCATGGGACCGGAGGCCGGATCGTCAGCGATCCTTGCCACTGAGAAATTCAACCTGCCAACTCATTTCTTGCACCGACATGGGAAAACTGTTGCAGGGCCCCGGTTTTAGCACCGAGCCGGGCGCCAGGCCCGCCAACAGCACCTGCAGCGCGCAGCCGGCTTGCATCGTGAAGCCGGCCTTCCACGCCAGGCTCACCAGCCCTTTGGCACTGCGCAAGGTCGCCGCTCGCCGCACCGCCGGCAACGGCACGGCAGCCGCCGCGGCGAGCAATCCGGCCGCCTTCCGCGCGTCGCCTTCGCGTGCCGCCGCGAGCAAGTCCGCTTCGGTCGGCTTCCCTGTCTGAGGTGGAGGCTTCACTGCTTCCGGCGCGCGTTGCATCTGAGCTGACACCCGTTTGCGTAACTCCGCCGCCAGCGCCGGATCGAGATCGCTGCGTGCTGCCAACAGCTCGACCATGTGGTCGGCGACGATCCGCGACAGGGTTTTCGCCGATTTTTCAGACAATGCGGGCCGGCGGATCAATGGATCGTGCCAGTCGGGATGCTCGATCGAACGCTCAACCAAAGCGTCCAGCGTTGCCTCTCTGATCTGCGCCGAGCCGTTCATCAGCAGTGCGAGAACCGCGTCGTCGGTGCCGCCGGCTGCGATGGCGTCGCTGACGGCAACGTCGAGCGCCGCCCGCCTCGCCACGGCAACGCCGGTGCCGGACGATGGCGCCGCCGCCACCAAAGCCACAAGATCGTCCGTGGTCAGCAGCGGGGAGAACCGGATGACCGGCTCGCAAACCAACGTTTCGGCGTCATGTGCAAGGCGCAGGATAATGGCGCGGGGTGCCTCCGGCAGATCTGCGACCGCCTCGGCGATTGCGGCGCGGACCCGAACGGTGGCATCAGCTGCCAACGCGGTCAGTGTGTCGAACGTCTGCTGCCTCAGCCGCTCCTGACCACCGGCAGACAGGGCCGGGACGAGCGAACCGAGTTTCCGGGCGAGTAGCGCCCGGACCCGATCGTCCGCATCGGCGGCCAACACGGCATTGGTTTCGGGCGGCGTGGCAGGATTCACGGCAAGTGACGCCCGCACCATGACCGAGGCGTCCAGCAACTCGCGTGCCGCACCGGTCCGGGCTTCAGGGCGCACCCGCGTTGCTTCACCCAGAGTCATGTCAGGGCCGTTTGCGCAGCGAAACACGCCAGTGGCCGCGACCACCGCGCTTGACCTCATACATCGCCCGATCGGCGCGCCGCATCAGGCTGTCGAGCGGCTCCGCATCAGCCGCGTCGCGGCAGGCGATCCCGATAGATACGCCGACGCGCGGCAAATCCGGGCCGGTGATGTCCGCCAGTTCACTCGGCACGGCATCGCGGAGGTACTCGGCCCGCTCTGCTGCGGTCATATGGTCGGCGCCATTCATCCAGATTGCGAACTCATCGCCGCCGAGGCGGGCGACAAGGTCGGTGGGACGGAACGTTTTGCGCAGCAGGACGGCAGTATGCCGCAACACGTCATCGCCTGCCTCATGGCCCAGTCGATCGTTGACCGGCTTGAAATTGTCGAGATCGACGAACATCAGAGTTGCCGGTTCATTGTCCCGCCCCTGGCGCGCAGCATGCCGCTCCATCTCCTCCAGGAACGCCCGGCGGTTCAGCAAACCGGTGAGCGAATCGGTGCGCGCCTGTTGTGCCATCTCAAGGTGCATCGCCTCCCGCTCCAGGATCATGCGAATGATCGGACCGCATGAGGTGATGAGATGGGTGTCATCGGTGTCCCAGGGCCGTCCCTCGGGCAGGCGCCAGGCGACGAGGCGGGCGTTTTCGCCAAATCTCGTCTGACAGGGTGCAATCAGTACGGGGCGCGTGTCGACCGTGCGCATCGCCGGGATGCCGCTTCCCGGTGACCACGGTTCGCCTTGGCCTGGGCTCTGCGCTGCAATGCGCAGCACCGCGTCCGCCCCGGTGCCGATCACATGGGCGATCTGGGCTTCGTCCACGCTGGTTGGGACGATCACCACCGCCACGCCCTGTGCGCCGGTCACATTGGCCAGCACGTCGAGGGCAGCGTCGATCATGCGAGCCGGCAGGAACTCCTGCCCCACGCGCCACAAAATATTGTCCATCACCTCCGCCCGTCGCAGTGTGCCGGCGGTCAGGGCGGCCAGGCTGTCGAGCTCGGTGGTATCGAACCCAACCCCTCGGGCACCAATGATCCGGCCGTTAGGGTCATGGATTGGCGCAGCGCTGATGGTGAGGCAGGCGATCGCTCCATCGCCGCGTTTCAGCCACGCCTGACGGTGGCGGACTTTGGCACTGACGCGAAATGGATCGAATACCCCGCCGCCGTCCGGAAGTAAGGTAGTCGACGGCTGACCAATCAGGGCATTGGCAGCCCAGTCGAGGGCGGGATCGGGGGAGATGAGGGTGAAACGGCCCCATTCGTCGGTTTCAAAGGCGAAGTCGGCAGCCAAATGCACCAGTTCCCGCCAGCGCTGGCGGCTGTCGATCAGGGCACCTTGCATAACCTCGGCCGGGGTGGCGGCAGGAGGGGGGGCGGTGATGGCGAGCTCGTTCATGCCGCTTCGGTCCTGGAGGCGAGGGGCCGGATTAGAGACGAAATGGATGAACGAAGCCTTAACCGCGGGCACCAATGGCCGCTTTATTCCTGGGCTGGGGAAGTCGGGCGTTTTGCAGGGGCACGCGGGGCTTGCTGGGGCAGGGGCGAGCCACTATGAACGCGCACGGACGCGTTCCGGGCTGCCGTAGCTCAGTGGTAGAGCACCCCCTTGGTAAGGGGGAGGTCGTGAGTTCAATCCTCCCCGGCAGCACCAGGGTTTTGCATTGCGCGCCTGCTGCAGATCGACCGCATCGACGGCATGCGGGCTCATGATTGGTGGACGGCCATTGTTTCAAGCGGGGAGGCCTCGCGCCATCCGGTCAAACACCCAGATCGACGAAATGTTGCCAAGCGCATACGCGGTGCCGCCGATCGCGAAAAACAACCAAGGGTCCTGATAAACGGCTGCCCGAACGATAAAGATTTGCACGCCGCACAGAAACACACCCATCAGCGCGGCCGGCAGATAGTGACTGCGGGCGACCGCTTTGGTTTGCAGACCGATGCCGAACGTCCAAAGGAACGCGACCAGGAATAACGTGGCCCAATACAGCATCATGACCGCCCCTCGTGCACACCTGGATTCATAAATTTTGTAGTGTACATATAAAACTCCTGCCATTGCAGTAAATCTGTTCCGCACATGGCGGGCGTGTTGCCGCTTTACGAGGGCCCAGCCCCAATTTTTTCCTGCCACCAGACGGAAACAGACCATCCGACTGGGCAGTACTTCCACCGGCGCCGACCACAGCCCACCCCGCCCGACTGGTTAACTCACCCCCGGCCCCCTACATTCCCCGGCGAAACACACGGAGTCCCCCCATGGCACTGTTCGGACGCAGCGGCACCCAGACCCAGGAAACCTACAGAGTCCAGCACACCGACGATGAGTGGAAACAAATCCTCAACCCGCAGCAGTTCCAGGTGCTGCGCAAGCACGGCACCGAGCGCGCCGGCACCAGCCCGCTCAACGACGAAAAACGCCCCGGCACCTTCATTTGCGCCGGCTGCGAGCAAGCCCTGTTCGACACCAAAACGAAATTCGAAAGCGGCACCGGCTGGCCAAGCTTCTGGGACCCGCTGGAAGGCGCCGTTGGCACCACCGAAGACCGCAGCTTGTTCATGACCCGGGTCGAGGTGCATTGCGCCAATTGCGGCGGTCACCTCGGCCACGTGTTCCCGGACGGGCCGCGCCCCACTGGGCAGCGTTACTGCATGAACGGCGCAGCGATGAAGTTCAAACCGGACTGACCCGGATCACGCCAGCGCCGTCAACTCGCGCGCCGAGATCGACTGAATGTCCGCCAGCCGTTTGAACAGCACGTCGGCCGGAATGGCGGAGTCTCCCGCATCCAGGCAATCGGCGAATTTGTCATAAAGCTGCGCGTCGGTCAGCGGCCGTGTCGGATGGCCCGTGGCGCGCGCCACCGGCTCACCGGAGAGGGTGCGGCCGTCAATCAGTTCGACGGTCACCATGTCGTACGGCGCCGCACCTGGCATCTCCGGATCATATTCGGTTGTCGTGCCGACCTCGACCCGGCGCATCAGCGCCTGCACGTCGGGCCGTTGCACAAACCCATCGGTCAGTTCGCGCAGCCCGACGCGTTTGGCAATGATGCCGCTCGCCATCGCAAACTGGATGCTGAATTTTGCGGCAAGCCCGGTATCCGGCTGCTTGTTGCGCAACACCTGGGAGGCATTGTCGCTGATGCTGACGTTGATTTTCTTCACGTCGCCTTCCTGGATCGTGCTGTTGGCCACCAGATCAAGCAAGCAATCGATCGCTCGGTGCGTGGCGTAGCACATCGGATATTTCTTGATTCCCAGGCCGTGCGTCAGAATCGCCCACTGCTTGCCGGCTTTCGGTTCGCTGGTGCGATCCTCCCTGCCTTCCGGTGAGATGGCGTGCAGGAATCCGCGCCGGTGTTCCAGCGCGTCGGTGTTGGCGGTGAACCCAGCCGCGGCGAGGCGCGCTGACATGATCCCGGCATGCGCCGCTTTGCCGGCGTGAAATGGTTTTGTCATGGTGCCGAAATTCGACATCAGGCCGGCGGCCTGCGATGCGCCAAGCGCAATGGCAACAGCGGTCTTCTCGGCGTCGAGCTTGCGGAGTTTGGCACAGGCTGCCGCTGCCGCCGGAGCGCCATACAGCCCGGTCGGATGCCAACCCTTTTCGTGCAACAGCCCGGTTTCCCGCAGCGCCAGTTCAGCCCAGACCTCATAGCCGGCGACGTAGGCAGTGATCATGTCGGAACCGGACGCGTCGAGCGTTTCCGCCTCGGCCAGGATCGCCGGCACCAGCACGGTCGATGGATGGCCGCGCAACGAAACATCGTCGTAATCCAGTGCATGCGCTGCCGTGCCGTTGATCCAGGCGGCCTCGGGCGCTGGCGCCTTGCGCGTGCCGAACGTCAATGTCGCCGGCCCCTCGGCGGGGGCCAGAACCTCGGTCATGATCCGCACGCTCGCTTCCTTGCGGCCCACCATCATCGTTCCGATGGTGTCGATGAAGCCCATGCGCGCCACGCGGACCGCGTCCTGCGGGAGGTGATTGGCGGAGAGATCGGCAACGAACCGACCCAGATATTTGGTGAGTTCCATGCGTGGTTTCTCCTGTTATTTGCCGGTCCTGCTATTTGCCTGTGAATCGCGGCTTGCGCTTTTCGTTGAAGGCCAGCACGCCCTCGCGCCGGTCGTCGGTATCCACCAGCCGGTTATACGCCTCGATTTCAAACATCAGGCCGCGTTTCAGATCCATCTGCAAGCCGTTATGAATCGCCTTCTTCGCCTGGCGTACCGACAGCGGCGCATTGTCGCAAATCGCCTGCGCGGTTTCCAGCACCGAAGGCATCAGTTCGTCAGTTTCACAAATGCGGTTGAGGATGCCCCAGTCCAGCGCCTGCGCCGCGCTGAATGGTTTCCCGGTCAGGATGATTTCCTTGGCCCGTCGCTCGCCGACGACCCGTGGCAGGGTTTGCGTCCCGCCGCCACCCGGCATGATGCCAAGCGTTACCTCGGTCAACGCGAACCGAGCGAATGGCACGGCGTAGGCGAAGTCGCAGACCAGCACGGTCTCCAGCCCTCCGGCATAGGCGTGGCCGTTGACAGCAGCGATCACCGGTACTGGGTTGTCCAGCAACGCGTCGCGGCCGCGCTCGAAGATTTCGTGCTGATGCTGCCATTGCTTCGGGGTCAGGTCGCGGCGTTGCTTTAAATCACCACCGGCACAAAAGATCCGTTCGCCGGCGCCGGTCAGAATGACGCAGCGAATATCGCCCGGATCGGCGATCAACCCGGTCCATAAATCGAGCAGATCCAGTCCCATTTGCGTGTTCTTCGCATTGCCAACTTCGGGGCGGTTCATTGTCACCTTCAGCAGGTGCTCGCCGATCGTCTCGGTCAGGATCGTCTCATAGGGTTTCATGCAGGTTTCCGTCGGCGCGCGGCGAGCCGGTCTATTCCTCTGCCACGATCGGATTGCGCAACACGCCGACATTGCTGATCTCCACCTCGATCGTATCGCCCGGCTTCATCCACAGCGGCGGCGTCTGATAGGCGCCGACCCCGCCCGTCGTTCCGGTTACGATCACATCCCCGGCTTCCAGCTGGGTGAACGTCGAGCAGTATTCGATCAGCGTCGGGATATCGAAGCACAGGTCGTCAACCGTCGCGTGCTGCTGCTCCACCCCGTTCAGGCGGGTCATCAGGTGCGCCTGCTTCGGATCGCCCATTTCTTCCGGCGTGACGATCCATGGACCGAACGCACCTGATTTGTGAAAATTCTTGCCCGGAATGAACTGACTGGAATGGCGCTGCCACTCGCGGATCGAGCCGTCGTTGTAACAGGCGTAGCCTGCCACCACCTTCTCCCAGTCGTCCTTTTTCACATGACGGCATTGCCGCCCGATGATCACCGCCAGCTCGCCCTCGTAGTCGAACGTGATCGAGGCACTCGGCCGCACCATCTTCTCCCCATGTCCAACCTGGGAATTCGGATAGCGCGTGAAAATGATTGGCTTCTCCGGTGGCTTACCGCCGCCTTCCTTGATGTGGGACAAATAATTCAGACCTACACACAGGATTTTGTCTGGATCAGGGATCGGCGGCAAAAAGGTGACATCGCTCAGCCGGAAATCCGCATGCCGTTCCGCCTCCTCGGCGAGCGAGGTGATCGCCCATAACGCATGTTTCAGGCCGGGTGCGCGCGAGCCCATGTCGATGACGCCCTCGGCCTTGATGATACCCCAGCTTGGGGTTCCGTCGGGGCGGCGGAAGCTCAGCAGTTTCATGACGGTCTCCTGTCAACAATTGATCCGGTGATAGGCCTGGGCTGGCACGGCGGCAAGCTGGACCATGGCCGGCACAGGGTGATCGCCTGAAGCGACGAAGCGCCGGGGCTTCCGCCCCGGACCCCGACCAAGAGGCGCTGCCTCTTGGAACTCCGCCAAGGGCATTGCCCTTGGAACCATTCCCCAACCAATGGACAGATTGCAAAGGGCCTCGCCCTTTGCTGGAGGTCCAGGAGGCAAGGCCTCCTGATGGGTTCAAGGGCGAAGCCCTTTCACCTGGTTGCCTCGAGCGATTGCCCTCTGGCCTGCTGCGGGCCTAGCATCCGGCACGGAGGTACCAGGATGACCCAGACAGGAAAATTGCGTGAATTGCTGCGCGCACCAGGCATGGTGATCGCGCCGGGAGCCTATGACGGGCTGACCGCAATGCTGGTGGCGCAGGCTGGATTTCCGGCGGTCTACATGACCGGAGCCGGCACGTCCGTGTCGCACGGCTACCCTGATTTCGGCCTGCTCACGGAAACCGAAATGGTCGCCAACGCCGCCCGCATGGCGCGCGCGGTCGAGGTTCCGGTGGTGGCCGACGCAGATACCGGATACGGCAACGAACTGAATGTGGTGCGCACCGTGCGCGACTACGAACGCGCTGGCGTCGCCGGCATCCATATCGAAGACCAGGTCTCGCCGAAACGCTGCGGCCACCTGGACGACAAGGAAATCGTGCCGCGTGAGGACTGGCTGGCGAAAATCCGTGCCGCTGCCGCCAGCCGCAGCGATCCCGATTTCCTGATTATCGCCCGGACCGATTCGCGCGCCGTCGCCGGGTTCGAGGAAGCCATCGCCCGTGCCAACGCCGCAATCGATGCCGGTGCCGACATGGCGTTCGTCGAGGCACCACAAACCATGGAAGAAATCACCGCCGTCCCAAAGCGAGTAAAAGGGCCATGTCTGCTGAACGTTGTCTGGGGTGGCAAAACCCCGCAGATCGATCTGCGTGAGGCTGAGGCTCTTGGCTTCAAACTGGCGATCGTGCCGGGCTTGCTGCTGAAAGCCGCGATCGGTGCCTGCGACGCAGCGTTGATGGCCCTGAAGGAGACCCACATTCATCCGGCCCCGCGCGACGGCATGACGGTCCGCGCCGCGTTCGACCGCGTCGGCGCCCCCGAATGGGATGCATTTCGCACGAAGTTCCGTGGCCCGGAAGCAAAGCGCGCAGCAGAATAGCGCTACACACCGCCGGAACCCAACGAAACGGAGGAACCCATCATGGTCACCCTTGGCAGTGGTGATTACACCTACGAACCAGTCGAAAACTGGGCTCGGCTACCGCCTGGCTGGTCGTTCAAGGAAATCGGCGGCGTCGGCGTTGACTCGAAGGACAACGTTTACGTTTTCAATCGCGGCGAGCACCCGATGATCGTGTTCGATCGCGATGGCAACTTCCTCCGCTCCTGGGGCGAAGGCGGCATGTTCCCCCGGGCGCACGGTGTCTTCGTGGCGCCCGACGAAACCTTGTGGCTGACCGACGATGGCGATCACACCGTCCGGCAATGCACGATTGAGGGGAAAGTGCTGTTGACATTGGGTACATCCGGCAAACCTGCGCCGTACATGAGTGGCGAACCATTCCACCGCTGCACCCATACCGCGATGGCACCGAACGGCGATCTTTACATATCCGATGGCTACGGCAATTCCCGGGTGCACAAATACTCGCCGGACGGAAAGCTGATCATGTCATGGGGCGGACCCGGTACCGATCCGGGCGAGTTCAACATCGTGCATAACATCACCTGCGATGCCGATGGCTGGGTCTATGTCGCCGACCGCGAGAATCATCGTGTCCAGGTGTTCGACGGCAACGGCAAATACGAAACCCAATGGAACAATTTGTTTCGCCCCTGCGGCCTGTTCATGCCGCCAGGCAAATGCCCAATCTGTTATATCGGAGAGTTAGGGCCGGTGCAGCCGGTCAACCGGGACATGCCAAACCTTGGGCCTCGCGTTACCATCGTCGACAACACCGGCAAGCGCCTCGCGCGACTGGGAGGCCTGCACGCCGGCCTCGGGCCGGATCAGTTCATGGCGCCGCATGGCCTGACCGTCGACCGCCATGGCGATATTTATGTCGGTGAGGTGTCCTGGACCAACTGGCCACAGAGTTTTCCGGACAAGCCGCGGCCCGCCAATCTGCGGTCGCTGCAAAAATTCCGCCGGGTGAACCAGGCCGCCTGACACCGGGGGTTTTCAGCCCATGACGGACCTACTCGCCGCACTTCCCGAGGATGCCGCGACTGCCACCTTGGCCGGGCGGGTCTGGCGGCCTGACCGCAACGGCCCCTCGGTGGTCGCCGTCCGCGAGGGCGCGGTGTTCGACATTTCAGCGATCAGTCCGACCATGCGGGACCTGTGCGAATGCGCCGATCCCGCCGCCCGTGTGCGATCCACGCAAGGAGAGCCTCTGGGCCGTCTGGCCGACCTGCTCGCCAATACGCCGCCGCCAACCCGCGACCGCAGCAAGCCCTGGCTGCTCGCCCCGATCGATTTGCAGGCGATCAAAGCCGCGGGTGTCACTTTTGCGGTTTCGATGCTGGAACGGGTAATCGAGGAACGCGCGCGTGGCGACCTGACCGCCGCTGTCGCCATCCGGGCTGAAGTGACCCGGCTCGTGGGTGACGACCTGGCAAGGCTAAGACCAGGATCGCCCGAGGCAGCCCGCCTGAAGCAGGTGCTGATCGAGCAAAACGCCTGGAGCCAGTATCTTGAGGTCGGCATTGGCCCCGACGCCGAAATCTTCACCAAAGCGCAACCCATGGCCGCCGTCGGCACATTGATGGATGCCGGCGTGCATCCCGCCTCTTCCTGGAACAATCCGGAACCAGAGGTCGTGCTGGTCGTCGCCTCGACCGGTCGCATCGTTGGCGCCACGCTTGGCAATGACGTCAATTTGCGTGACGTCGAAGGCCGCTCGGCGCTGCTGCTGAGCAAGGCCAAGGACAACAACGCCTCCTGCGCCATCGGGCCGTTCGTTCGACTGTTCGATGCCGGCTTCACATTGGACGACATCCGCACGACGACGGTGAGCCTGCGCGTGAAAGGGCTCGATCACTTCGTCCTCGAAGGTACTTCGTCGATTGCGAAAATCAGCCGCGATCCGGCTGACCTCGTCGCGCAAATGGTGAGCGTCCATCATCGTTATCCCGATGGTGCCGTGCTGTTCCTCGGTACCATGTTTGCGCCGGTCGAGGACCGCGACGTCGAAGGTCAGGGCTTCACCCACAAGACCGGTGACGTCGTTACCATTTCGGCCCCGAAACTGGGGGTGCTGGTCAACCGGATCATGCCCACCAATCAGTGTGAGCCCTGGACCTTCGGCGTTGCCGCTCTGATGCGCAACCTTGCGGCGCGCGGTTTGCTACAGGACTGACTGTGCCAGTTCCGCCAGACTGTTGAAGCGGAAATCGTAGTGCACGCCGGGTGGCGGAGGCACTGTCGCCCCCCATCCGGTGGCGTCGTGACGGCGATCAATCCAGGCCGAGGCAAGGCCAACTGCATTCGCCGGCGCATGATCGTGAAACAGGCTTTGTGCGACGTGCAAAAAATCAGACTTCTGAAAGCCGTCTTCTGCCAGCCGTTCGATCAGATAAGCGAAATTGCGTGGATCCGGCTTATACGAACCGATATCCTGAGCGGTATAAATCGCATCGAACGGCACGCCCAACCGGTGCTGGGTGGCCTGAAAACTGCGTCGGTCAACGTTCGACAAAATCACCAGCCGATAGCGCTTTTGCAACGCCCCGAGCGCCGCCACCGTGTCGGGGAACGCCGGCCAGTCGCCAACCGAAGCCCCAAATCGCTCATTTTCCGCCGGATCATCCGCCACGCCCCACGCGCTGGCCAGTCGCGCGTGCACTCGGCTCAGCAACTCAGCGTATGGCATGTCCGGCGTTGCCGCCTGTTGCGCCGACTCATGCGCAGCGAATTCGGCCAGTGTGGCATCGTTGTCCGATCCCACCCCGGCGCGGCGTACCAAGGGATGCAACGCGGTCAGAATACCGGTTTCCCAGTCGATCAAAGTTCCGTAACAATCGAAACTCAATGCTTTAAAGTCGGTCAGTTTCATGGCAACGCAGCCCAATCACCGTGCGCGGCGGTGACTCGTAGCCAGGCCCGCACGCCGGCGGCATTGCCGAACACGTCGGGTACCCACAATCCGGCACCACCCATCGCACGAGCAACGCGCAGCCCATCCTCATCGGTAACGTCGTCACCAATGAATACCGGTACGCGGCCACGAAACGGTGCGTGCTGCATCAGTCGCTCAACCCCGTGGCCTTTGTCGACGCCGCGCGGCCGAATTTCCCACATCATTTGGCCCGACAGCAGATGGAAGTCCTCGGACTCGGCGACCATGTCGGACAGCGCTGCGTAGATGGCCGGGCCAGACTCCGGCGCCAGACGGAAATGCATGCCGAAACCACGCGGCTTTCGCTCGAACCGTGTGCCGGGATGTGTTGTCTCCAACATCGCGCCACGTTCGAGCCAACTTTGCGGCGGTGGCTTCAGATCGGGACGTTCGACCGCCGCACCCGGTCCAGGTCGAACCGCACCGCCATGCTCGCCGGCAACCCCATGCGGCACGTCGCTTAGCAGCTTATCGATCATTTCGATGGTTCGGCCAGTGATCACCGCGAGCGCGCCGCCAAGCTGATCCCGGATGGTTCGCAACGTTTCCGGCAGCTCAGGCGGCACAACGACCGTCTCGGGCGTTGCGGCAAAATCCAACAATGTGCCGTCGACGTCGAGCAGCAGTGCAGCGTTCCGGTATGGCGGCAACGTGTCGTGCGTCACGGCGAACATCCTGCAATGCGAACGTCGTAGATCGGATGCGCCATCATCGACATATAAGGCGCCAATCGATCCATCCAGCCACTGAACGTCGGCGCATCCGAGTGCTGATCGCGGATCACCAGGAAGGCGGTCGCGTCCGCAGGCTTGTCCGGCGGACGCACGAAACAGCCTCGCACAGCGATGTCCAGCGACGCGAACCGCCCGGTGTCGCCAACTTTGACGATCAGCGTTTTTTCAACGGCATTGGCTTTATCCAGTGCCTGCAACGTTGCGGTGCCCATCCTCACCCACCCGCCGGGCACCGGCTGCCCCTGAGGTTGCGCCGGCTGGCTTGGTCCGGGGACTGGCGGTGCGTTGGCAGTGTCCAACGGATTGGGGACCACTTCCACCGGGGAATCCGTCTGATCCTCGGCCGGTGGAGCAGGTGGCAGCGGCGTGGAGGTGACCGAGTTGTCCAGCGGTGCCTGACCGGCTGGGTTGCCCAGTGGCGGCGGCGCGGTGGTGACTGTGTCGTCCGGCGCTGGCGGCGCGGTCTGATCGTCCGGGTCCGGAGCCGGCATTTGCGTCACCGTTCCGTCCTGCGGCGCCTGGGTTGCCCGATCATTCGGAGGCGGCATCACGATCACCCGGCTCACGACCGGGGCCTGCGCAAACCTGTCGTTATTTGTTGGCCGCTGATCCAGCGATTGCGCCTTCAGGCCCAGCGGGAAGCACGCCAGCAGCCCACCCAGCAGCAGCCGTCTCATTGGCCCGCGCGCTTCGGCGATTCGAGGCCTTGGATCATGTCGGCCAGAATGCGGCGCATCGCGGTCTCATCGACGCCCATCAGGATCGCGTCCTCAAACGTGTCCTGCAGCGTCTGTGCGAGTTCGGCATGATTTTCCGCCAGAACCTTTAGCTTGTCGCGGCAGGACAGCGGGTTGCCGTCGTCGCCCGGCCAGATCGTCGGGGGTTCGGGGATCATTTCGGTGCCTCCGGATCGGTCGCTTTCGACCCTCCAGTTTTTTGCTCAGGCCCGCTGGCGTTGGCGCCATTAGACTTGTCCGTCAAGGAAGCGGCACTAAAAATGAATTTGCCAAGAAGCTGTTCGAGACTGATCGAAGACTGAGTGATCGTAATCGTTCCGCCCTGCGGGATGTCCTGCGCATCGCCTCCTGGGCTCAGGTTCAGAAACTTGCCGCCAAGCAGGCTCTCGCTGGTGACCTCGGCGGCGGTGTCCTTGGGCAAACGGATCTTGTCGTTCACCGACAATGTGACTTCGGCGAGAAACGACTTCGGGTCGACGTGCATGTCCAGGACATTGCCGACCTTCACCCCGGCGATCCGGACGTCGGCTCCGAGGTTGAGTCCGTCGATATGATCGAAGCTGGCGTGCAGCTTATACCCGGAAGCGGCGGTTCGGCCCGAATGAGCCACGGCGAAACCGAGGAAGCCGGCGGCGACCAGCAAGACCGCTGCGCCGGTCAAAACCTCGCCGATGCCGCGACTGGCCATCGCCGTTACTCGCTTCCCGGCGTCCAGGCTTCGTAGTCACCGGTGGCGTGATCACGCTTGCCACCTACATAATCGTGTCCCGGCGGTCGGTAGCCGGCGGGCGTGCCGGTTTGATTGGAGATATGCGCCTTGCTCCATGGCCGGCGCGCCGACTCCTGAATCGGCTTTTCGGTGGTGTAATGCAGCCACGCGTGCCACTCGGGCGGCACAGCGGAGGCCTCGACCGGTCCATTATAGATGATCCACCGGCGTGCGCGGCCGTTAGGGCGAATGGCCCGCTCTTCGTAGTAATTGTTGCCGGCCCCGTCGGTGCCGACGAGGTGGCCTTTGAAGCGGGTCAGGAGCCAGGTGCCGAGGTGCATGCGGGGACATATAAGCGTGCGTGGGCCGCTGGTCCACTGTGGGATTACCCACAGGATTTTGTGGTCTCAGGGGCAAATATTTACAAAATGTGCTTTTCAGCCCGAGTCGATCGGCATACCGTCAGGGTATGAGAGTTCATCGGACCTGGCACGGCACCCGCACACGGCGCATAGAGATCGGCGCCGATCCGGATTCGCCATTGCGTTTGGTGACCCTGCCGGCGGCATGGGAAGATCACGCGGCAGCGGCGCTCGCAGCGCTGGCCCCCGGGGACGGGGTGGTCAGCCTGGCAGGAGCGGCGGCCGCCTGGGCATCCAGCCTCGGGCCTGACCTCGAAAAGCGCGTTCTCCGCCTGTTGTTGTTGCGTCGCGCCGCACCGACCGAGGCAACCTGGTCGGGGCGGGCCGCAGATGATCCGGGTTTCGTGCTGAACCTGCCTGCGTTCCTGACCAGCGACTGCCAGTTCGATGTCGAAGCGTTTGCGACCGCCGTGGAAACCGCGGTTGAGGCACTGGTCGTGCTGGCACCGGCTGCGCGCGACCTTGCGGTCGGTATGGCCGACCTTTGCCGGCTGCTGGCTGCTCTCGGGTTGCGGTATGATTCAGAGGCGGCGCGCGACGTCGCCCGTTGCCTCGCCGCGGTGCTACGGGGCCATGCTGATTTAGCCTCAGCGCGATCCGGTGACGCGGGCGCATTGCAGTCGGTTTATCCCGCGCCGCCCTCGCGTTGTGTGATCCCGGGTTTGGCCGAGGCAGCCCAGTTGGCGCGGACGGAAGGGACGCCGCGGCATCTGGTAACGACTGCGATCCGATTGGCTGGCGCGGCGGAAGCTTTGCTGGGGATCGAGGCCGGAGGCATCGCGCCATGCTTCGCCTGGGTTTCCGAAGATGCCGATCTGACCCGCACCGCCCGCGCCTGGCTTGGCGCTCGCGGCATGAGCGGGGAACGCGCCTTGGCAATCCAGTTGTCGGGTGGCTCGCCGTTGCCGGTTTTTGATGATGCTGCGCACGGTGCGATGCACGACGCGGTGGCCCCGTTCATACACCGGATGCCGCCGCGGCCCGTTGCTTTGTCGATTCAATCTCCCCCCGTTGTTAAGCGCGACCTTCCTGGGCGGCGCCGTGGCTACACCCATCAGGCGTCTTTGGCTGGTCATAAGGTGCTGTTGCGCACCGGTGAATATGACGACGGCACGTTGGGCGAAATCGTCATTGCGTTGAGCAAGGAAGGTGCTGCCTTCAAGGGACTGATGGAGGCCTTCGCCACCGCGGTGTCATTGGGTTTGCAGCATGGCGTGACGCTGGAAACCTTTGTCGAGGCATTTACCTTCACGCGGTTCGGACCCGCCGGTGCCGTCGAAGGCGATCCGGCGGTGAAGCACGCAACCTCGTTTCTGGATTATGCGTTCCGCCATCTCGCGGCGAATTATCTCGGGCGGCGCGACATTCCGCCGGCGGAGTTCGAGCCGGCCGATACGGTTGGTGACGGGCATCGCGATCAGGCACCGTTGTTGCCGCTGGACCTGCCGGCGGAGGCGTCGCCCAGAGCCAGGCGTCGGGGTTTGAGGGTGGTGGGACGGTAGTCCGTGCAGCCGCCAACAACCGTTGTTGCGTGGTTGCGGGGAACCTGGCGACTGCATTGCTGGCATACCGGTCCATGTAATCACCGAGATCACGGAGTGTTGGGGTGGACGGCCCCACGGCATCGCTGTGCCAGAATTGGGGCTGTAAGCAACCAAGACCGGAGCCGTCCATGACCCAATATAAGCGCATCGCCATCGACACGTCCAAGTCCGTGTTCAC
>Ga0187867_10002235_pt1 | contig 16197 bp, 15 predicted proteins | sample June2016WEW_13_1_FD_132976 | JGI IMG/M metagenome (GOLD analysis project Ga0187867, IMG submission 132976) | Peatland microbial communities from SPRUCE experiment site at the Marcell Experimental Forest, Minnesota, USA - June2016WEW_13_10 | ecosystem: Environmental > Terrestrial > Soil >...
AGATCGTCGATCGGGTAAGCCATCAAGGTCTCTCTATGTGCCGCCTACCGCAACATCTTCACGTACGTTTTCGTTCTTCCACGACCAGCTCGCCTCCTTGGCCTTGATGAGGCGATACAGTGCAGTATGCAACGGCGCTGGAACTCCGGCTCGCTGCGCCTCGCGCGCGATAGCGCCACCCAAAAAACCAACTTCCGTGGGCAGCCGGTGGCGAACATCGTAGAGCATCGATGGTGGATGGTTGGTTTGCGCGCCGATGCAGTTCATCGTCCAGGGATCTTCATGCAATTCGATGCCGACCGCCGCGGCCACTGCCTTCCCTTCTTCCATGAGCTGATGCAGCAAGTGTCCGAGGTCACCGAAGTTTGCCTCGGCCGCGAAGTGCGGCGAGTGCGGCAACTCCGTCAACGCCGACACGGCGTTTACTGAGGCGTTGAAGATCAATTTCGACCACTGCGCCGGCCGGGCGTCACGTAAAGCCTCGGCCTTCAATCCTGATGCATTGATTAGCGCTGCCAATTCTTCCACCAAGTCGAAGGGCGTGTTCGTTGGCTCGAACGGTCCCATCCACGTGGCTGTGTTGAGTTCGTAGTGAACGTGATCGTCGGCAAAGCGCGTGCCACTCATGAAGGTTGTTCCCCGAATCACGTGGCCTGCCGGCATCAGTTCGGCGATTACCTCTTCGCTGCCCAGACCGTTCTGCGCCGACAACACGGCTCCTCGAGGAAACAGATGCGCGACCGGGGAAAAAGCCTCGCGCGTCTGGTTGGCTTTGGTGGCCACAATGCCGAAGTCGAAGTCAGGTAGCTCTCGCGCATCGGTTGTCGCTTTGAGTTGCGCGCGAAACTCATTGCGTCCGGTGACACGAATGCCGCCGCAGGTGATGCTGCGGGCGTGTTCCTCCCGACGAACAAACACCCACACGTCGGCAACACGCGCCAAGTGGGCGGCATAGAGGCTTCCGATCACCCCGGCTCCGACAATGCAGATACGTTTCATAACTAGCCGTCAGTTCTCAGCTTTCACCTCGCACGTTGCCTTTCGCTTTTCGCTCATCGCCAAACTGCGACAGACCCACAAACTAAGGGTTTGTCTTCTCCGTGAACTCTGTGTCTCGGCGGTGAAATCAAATTCCGCCCTGCTCAATTTTCACATTCGGCTTCAGTTCGCCGCGACAGCTCTTCTGAATCAGCTCGTACAACGTGCTCGCATTATTATGCGACTCGTCGATGATAATGCCCTCACGAAACAGCGCATCCTGCAGCGCGGCGCTGATGGCGTGCAGCGGCGCGCCTCCGCCTTCGCCCATTCCCTTGGCTCCGCTATAGCTGTGTGGCGATGGCGTTTCGATGTTGCCATACTTCAGATTGGGCATGTTGACGGCGGTGATCGGCGTGTAATCGCTGAAAGTCGAGGCCAGCATGTTGCCGTTCTCGTCGTAGGCGCAGTTTTCCATCAGCGCTGCGCCGATGCCGTGCGCCGTGGCTCCATGCACCTGGCCCTCGACGATCATGGGATTGATCACCGTTCCGCAGTCGTCAACCGCAGCGTAATCGAGAATCTTTGGTATGTACGTCTCCTTGTCGACCTCGATCACCGCAATGTGCAGTTGCGACGAGTACGTCAGCGTGAGGTTGCCGTATTTCCTCGCCACGTCAGGCACTTTGAACGGTGCGCGCCAAGTGTAACGGCAGTTCAGCGTGATCGAGCGCAGTTCCTCAGGAACGACGGCGGTGTTCACGTTTGCCAGGTTCGCGAGGCCAATATATGGAATCGCCTTCTCGGTGCCGCGAACACGCACCTCGGGGCCCTGTTTGCCTATGCCGAACTCCAAATCATCTTCGCTCGCCCGCAGAGCGAACGCAGCGAGCTTCTTGATTTCGGCTTTCAACAACTGCACCGCGCCGTTCACCGCCGAGAGTCCCGACACTGCGAACTGGCTGGCATAAGTGCCGCTGTGCCCGGTATGAACGTTGCGCTCAGTGTCGAAGCCGACCCGCACGTTAACCATGTCCGGGGGAATGTTCAGGATGTCGGCCACGACCTGCGAGACCGTCGTCTCATGTCCCTGGCCTTGAGGCACGGAGCCGACGGCGACGATAACTTCGCCATAGATGTCGAGCTTGGCATTGGCCGCCTGCGAGTTGCCGGAGAACGGCGCTTGCGGATTGACGATCTGCGCCTGTCCGAAATTGTTGGTGCCGGAATCGAGCGTAGTGCCGATGCCGATGCCGAACCAACGATCTTCTGCTTGCGCCTTTGTTCGCTCTGCCTGCCACTTTTCCCAGCCGATCAACTCCTTCGCCACTTGCAGCATGCGCGGATAATCTCCCGAGTCGTAGATGCAACCGTTAGGCGTGGTGTAGGGAAATTCTTCGGGGCGAATGTAGTTCCGCAGCCGCATCTCGTCGGCAGGGATTCGCAGTTCGTGGGCGCTGATGTCGATCACGCGCTCCAGAAACCACAAGTGCTGCATGCGCGAATAGCCGCGGTTGGGGCCGACCGGGCATTTGTTGGTGACCACCTGCGTGAAGTCGATACGCAGGTTCTTCAAGCGATAGGTCGCGGGCGTCACCTGCGACCAAATCACGCAGCCTAGAGGCTCGTAGCGCGGATAAGCGCCGCAGTCGTCGATGTGTCGCGAGTCCACCGCGAGAATCACGCCGTCCTTGTCCAGCGCAACGCGGGTCTCGCGGAAGGTGCGCTCGTTGCCGTGGGCGCTGGAGGTCATGTGTTCGGAGCGCGTCTCGCTCCACTTGATGGGCGCGCCGTTGGCCTTGCGCGAGGCCAGCGCGCAAACCGCCATCTGCGGGTAGTTAGTGATCTTGATGCCAAAGCTGCCACCGATGTCGTGGGTCTGCACCCTCACCTGATCCATGCGCAGATGCAGTGCGGGCGCCAGTAACTGAATGCCGATAGTGGGAAATGAATTGTTGCTCCAGAAATAGAGGCGCTCGTCATTGTCGTCCCACTGCGCAATCACCGCGTTGTTCTCCAGCGGCGTGCTGGAGAAGCGATGCATGTGCAGATGATCGATGTGGATGACGTGGGTTGCGTCAGCGAAAGCCTTCGCGATGTCACCATATTCGTAGACGCCGTGCCAGACTATGTTTGTACCCATCGCGGCGTGAAGAATTGTCTGGTCGGAGGCGGCGACTTCACTGGTAATGACCGCGTCCAGTGGCTCGTAATCAACTCGCACAAGTTCGGCGGCGTCTTCGGCGATGGCAGGCGTTTCGGCAATCACGGCAGCGACGGGTTCTCCCTGATAGCGGGCGCAATCGACGGCCATCGGGTAGTCGAGAATCTGATTGCTGGGCGCCGGACCAATTTCGAAGAAGGGATCGATAAGCTTGGTGATCTCAGGACCGGTCAGAGTGCAGACGACGCCTGGCAGGGCCTCAGCTTCGGAGACATCGACACCGGTGATGGCGGCGTGAGCATAGGGCGAGCGCACGAATGCGAGGTGCAACATGCCGAGCATCTTGATGTCGTCGACAAACCTTCCTTTGCCGCGAACCAGGCGCGCGTCTTCTTTGCGCCTGATCGATTGGCCGACCCAGTCAGTCGTTTGGTGGTGCGTCGCTGTTGCCATGATCTCCTTCGGCCGTTTCGTTCTGCGCTGGGGTCGCGGCTAGAGCTGGACCGGGATTCCCCGGACTCGAGCCCGGCGCTTCCACCGCTAGGACAGTCTTACTCTGTGAGACATCAGTAGTTTCCAGACCAGAGTAAGTCGCGTCCACTTGGGCTGGAGCTGCGACTTTCGCTAGACCTGAATCTTCCTGGGCTGAAGCCTTGCCTTGTTCAGCTTCGTCATTCGCCCGGCCAAAGCCCGCCGCTTCCACCGTTGCAGAAGCCGCGCTCGGCGAGGTCACGGCGATCAACGCGCCGCCCGGCTCCGCCAGCGCCTTCTGCAATCCGTCAATCAGCTTCTGGATATTCTTGCGGCCCAGCGGCTCAAGCATCCCGCCTGCCATGGACGCGAGTTTGCCAAAGACGCTGGTCTCGCCTTGCCATACCACACGAGTACCCTCTGGTAAGGGTGACAGATCGAAGCCGGCGCTTACCGTCACCTGGCTGCCCACTGCAGTTCCCTGCCCCTTGTATTGCGCCCGCAGCGGCTTTACCGCTTCGCTGAGCTCCATCTTGAGCTCCGCCGAGCCGCGAATATTCCCCACGCCGACCTTCACTCTTACCGTAAAGCGGGTGGGATCTTGCATGCTCATGCTTTGGAAGTCGGGAAGCAATGGTGCGAACTTCTGGGGATCGGACAGAAAGTCGAAGACCTCTTCCGGACTGCGCGGGGTGGTGAACTCGCCAGAAAAATTAATGGCCAATGTCTGCTCCTTCACCGGCAGCGGCGGCAGCGTAAATCGCTTTGAAGATGTTCTGATATCCGGTGCAGCGGCAGGTGTTGCCAGCAATTCCCTTGCGAATGTCCCACTCTGTGGGATGAGGGTGCTCCTCCAGCAATTGCACGGTGCTCATGAGGAAGCCGGGTGTGCAATATCCACACTGGAATCCGTGGCAGTCGCTGAAGGCCCGTTGCACGGGATGAAGCTGCCCGTCTTTAGCCAGACCTTCGACCGTGAGCACTTCACCACCGTCGGCTTGGAACGCGAACAGCGTGCACGACTTCACGCTCTTGCCATTGAGCAAGACCGTGCATGCGCCGCAATAGCTGGTGTCGCAGCCGATGTGCGTGCCAGTCAGGTTCAGCTCTTCACGAAGAAACTGGACCAGCAGCAGGCGCGGCTCGACCTCACGGGTGTAGTGCTTACCGTTCACCGCGACACTAACGCGCACGCGGGGAATATCGTCAAGCATAAAGATGCGTCGCCTCCACATGTTCTCCGCGGGCGCGCTGCACTGCCGTTTCCACAGCCAGCTTCGCCAGCGCTCCCGCAGCCTGGCGTTTGTAGTCGGCGGAGCCGCGCATGTCGGAGGTGGGTTCGGCGATTTCCATTACCACCTCGCGAACCTTCTCCATGCTGTCGGCAGTTATCGGAGTAATCCGCAGCAATTCTTCCGCAGCAGTCACACGCGTTGCGGTAAGACCGAGTACTCCCAGATAGACGCGCGCGTCCTGACAGGTGTGATCGTCATGCATGGTCAGTTGCACCGCGACACTGGCGCTGGCGTAAACCGGAGCGCAACGCTTCAGCGCGATGTAGGCTCCGCCGCTGCGTTCTGGCGGCAGAGGCACGACTATCTCAGTAACGAGTTCTGCCGGCGCCAGTGCGGTGGTGTAAGCGTCGAGGATGAAGTCGCCGAGGTCGATGCTGCGCTCGCCGCCCGGGCCCAGCGTCTTTACCGTTGCCCCCGTCGCCAGCAGCACCGGCGCCCAGTCTCCGGTGGGATCGGCTTCGGCAATTGAGCCGCCGATGGTTCCCATGTGGCGCACTTGCGGATCGGCGATGCCGGCAGCGCAGTCGCCAAGGATGGGAATTCGGGCGGCTTCAGCGGAAGCGGCAATATCAGCATGGCGCGTCATCGCGCCCAAGTGTAGCGCTCCGTTGCTTTGAATGTGCGAAGTCTCGGGGATGAAGTTGAGATCGACGAGGTGACGAGGAGCCGAGAGGCGAAGCTTCATCAGCGGGATAAGGCTTTGTCCTCCCGCGAGAAACTTCGCGTCTTCTCCTAACTCGCTCAGCAGCGAGATGGCTTCTGGATATGAGCTTGCCCGGTGGTAAGCAAATGCTCGAGGATACATCCCGCCCCCAAGACCGAATTCCCGTGCGGTTTGAAGAGTATCGCAAATTGCGGCACTTTGAAAAACAGCCGATCTCTCGCTGGCTAAGAGACCGCTGGTGAGACGACTCGCGGCAACAAGGCGATGGCGGCGATCCGGTATAGTTGGTGGGTTGTAGGTGGCGATGCCGGCAGAGCATGAACAAGCAAGTCACACCCGATGAATTCCGCGCCGCGCTGGGCCGCTTTGCCAGCGGCGTGACGGTCATCAGCGTCGAAACAGCAGACGGCGGCGTGCACGGCATGACGGCCAACGCGTTCTGTTCGGTCTCGCTTCAGCCGCCACTGGTGCTGGTCTGCATCGACCATCTGGCCGAGACCTATCTTCGGGTTCGGGAGCGAGGCGAGTTCGGCGTCAACGTGCTGAAAGAGGAGCAGGAAGCTCTGTCGGAGTTTTTTGCCGACCCGGAACGCAATCCCGACGCGGCTTATCGACTAGGTATTCGATATCGCAAGATGAAGAGCGGTACGCCAGTGCTGGAGAATGCGCTGGCCAATCTCGACTGTCGCGTGGTCGACGCCCACGCGGCGGGTGACCACACCATCTTCGTCGGTGAGGTGCGAGAGATCATCCTGGGCGTGGGATCTCCGCTGCTGTATTTTCGCGGGCGCTATGGAATGGAGGGAGCAGCGCGGGACTGAGTGTCCGAGATGCGGCGTCCTGCCGGTTGCGATATTCTTGCTGCTGGCGCCCATTCAGATTTGCCGCGCCGCGAGCCGGGCATGCCTTCGTCCCTGACATTCATAGCACGACGCAGCGCGGTTGCTGGCGTGTCTGCCGATTATCTCGCCAGCCACCTGCGCGAGGTTCACGACGGAGCGGAGCTTGCTCCGGAGGTTGCGGCGCAGCTCTTGCGCTGTGACGACGATGTTCTTCCCGCCTTGCTGGCAACGGCACGGGCGCTGAAAGAGCAACATCACCCCGGCATCATCACCTACTCACGCAAAGTTTTTATCCCGCTGACCAATTTGTGCCGTGACTATTGCGGTTATTGTACCTATCGGCGCGATCCTGGCGAACCCGGCGCGCACACCATGACACCGGAGGAAGTTCTGTCCGTCGCGAAGCAAGGTGAAAAGCTCGGGTGCACCGAAGCGCTGTTTTCTCTTGGCGACCGGCCGGAAGCGCTATTTCCCGAGATGCGCGAGACCTTGCGGCGACTAGGCTATCGCAGCACGCTGCATTATCTGGAGGCGATGTGTGAGCTGGTGCTGCGCGAAACGCGGCTCCTGCCGCACGCCAATCCCGGCCTGTTGAGCGCGAATTGGATCGAGCGATTGCGCGCCAGCAATCCGAGCCTCGGACTTATGCTGGAAAGCACCAGCACAAACCTTACTGAAGCGCATCCGGCGGGACGGGCGCCCGACAAGATTCCTGCCTTGCGGCTCAAGACGATTGAGGACGCCGGCAAACTTGGCGTGCCTTTCACCACGGGAATATTGATTGGCATCGGCGAGATGATGGAGGATCGCGTCGCATCGCTATTGGCGATCAAGCGCCTGCACCGGCAATACGGCCACATCCAGGAAGTGATCGTCCAGAACTTTCGCGTGAAGGCGCGGGTTCCGATGGCGACGTGGCCCGAACCTGATACGGGTGACATGTTGCGCACTCTGGCCGTCGCGCGGTTGCTCCTGCGCGACATGAATATCCAGGCGCCGCCAAACCTTACAGAGAATGGATACCAGCGATTGTTGGAGGGCGGCATCAACGATTGGGGCGGAGTCTCGCCGCTGACGCCCGATTACATCAATCCCGAGGCACCGTGGCCGCATCTGCTGGAATTGCGGCGACGTACGGAAGCCGCGGGTCAGAAGCTGGTGCAGCGTCTGCCGGTATATCCGGAGTTTGTGGGCAAGGTGGCGGAGCGGGGTGGACTGTTGGGCCAGCGGCTGAGGAAAGTGTCGACTGTCGGACAAGCAGATGAGCAGGAGAACGTTCTCCGGTATAGAGGTCCTTCGACTCGTCCGCTGCGGCGGACTTGCTCAGGATGACAAGTGAAAAGAGATTGGACCGGCGCAGCTGAAGCTGCGCCCCTTCCGAGGGTCGCGTACATGATCGTCGTCTTCACGGGTGGGACCGGTGGCAGTAAGCTTGTACAAGGCTTGCAGCAGGTGGTCGCACCGGACGAGCTTACGGTCATCGTCAACACCGGTGATGACCTCGAGTGGTGGGGGCTGCACGTTTCGCCGGATATCGATTCGGTTTTGTATGGACTGGCCGATCTGCTGAGCAAGGACCGCGGCTGGGGCGTCGAGGACGATAGCTTTCGCTGTTTGGAGCGCATGAAGCAACTGGGGCAGCCATCGTGGTTCAGCCTGGGCGATCTGGATCTGGCGACGCACTTGACGCGCACCGCGATGCTGCGTGCAGGTAAGACACTGGCTGAATCTACGGCTGAGCTGGCGGCGAAGTTTGGAATTCGTGCGCGTGTGTTGCCGATGTCGGACGACAAAATATCGACCATGCTCGACACCTCGAAAGGCACGCTGACTTTTCAGGAGTACTTTGTCCGCGAGCGACATCAGGTAGAAGTGCGAGCAGTGCGATTCGATGGCGCGGAACAAGCGCGTCCGGCACCGCGCGTGATTGAGAGCATCGAAAGCGCTGAGGCAATCATATTTGCGCCAAGCAATCCCGTGACCAGCATCGGCCCGATTCTGGCGGTGCCCGGCATTCGCGAGGCGCTGCGGCAGACGGCGGCGCCGATCGCTGCCGTGAGTCCAATCGTGGGAGGAGCCGCGGTGTCTGGCCCGGCGGGTGAGCTGATGAAAATGATGGGATGGCCTAGCACGATTGCCGGCGTGGCTAAGGCTTACGAAGATTTTCTCGACGTACTGGTTGCCGACCGGGCTGATGCCCAAGCAATCAGCAGTCAACAGCCAGCAGTCAGGCAGATCGCCGTGGGACATCAGGCCGGTTTTCGATCCCCGATCCCCGATCCCCGATCTACGATTCACGATCCACGACCCACTCCACTACGCGTCGTTTGCACCAACACCATCATGTGCTCGGCTGCCGATAAGTGCGGCCTGGCGGAGTTCGTTCTGAACGCCTGCGCCGCTCCGCAAGGCGCGAAGGCGTGGGCATGAACGGAATCCTTCTCATCCCCTTCAAGAGCCTGGCGACGGCGAAGCAGCGCCTTGCCGCGGCCCTGGACCAGCAACAGCGTTCACAATTGGCCGCAGCCATGCTGCGCGACGTCATGACCGCGGCGGCCGGAGTCACGGACCGCGTTGACGTGGCTCTGGTCACTGGAGATGCGGGCGCGCGGCAGATGGCCGAGGAGTTTGGCTTCCTGGTGATCGAAGACACGCGCGATGAAAGCGAGACGGCGGCGATCGAGATGGCAACCGCGTGGTGCGAGCAGCGCGGCTACGATACAACGATTGTCGTACCGGCGGACATCCCACTCATCACCAACGACGAGTTGCAACGCGTGCTGGATGCTGCGCCGGATGAAGGCGCTGTCTTCGTTCCTGCCTACGATCGTCGGGGCAGTAACTGCATTCTGCGGCGGCCGGCGTCGATCATTCCACTGCACTTCGGGAACGACAGCTTCCTGCCGCACTGCGCTGCGATGAAACGGACCGGCAAGGACTTGACCATCCTCGAACTGCCGGGGATTGGGCTGGATGTCGACAACCCGCACGAACTGGACCTGCTGGTGCAGCGCCACGGTGAGACGAATGCACAGCGCCTGCTGCGGTCGTGGGGCTTCGGGTCAGCGCGATATCGACGCCTGGGAGGCAGCGGTGTGACCAGGCGTCCACAACTCACTGCCGCAATCGCGACAGCCGAACTCCGCGCGATTCCGGTGCGCGGGATTCGTGACGTTTTCGCCGGCGACTCCGTCGCCGATCTTGTGGTCGATGCTCTGGCATTGGGCGGGTTGCGACTGCACGAGGGCGACATCCTGGTCATCAAACACAAGATCGTCTCCAAGGCGGAAGATCGCCGAGTCGTACTGGATTCGGTTAAGCCATCTGCTGTGGCCCGCAACTTCGCAGCGGCAAACCGCGCGGACGCGCGCGTGGTGGAGTTGGCGCTGCGCGAAGCGAAGCGAGTAGTCCGCAAGAAACATGTTCTCATTACTGAGACGCAGCACGGCCTGGTCTGCGCCAATAGCGGGGTCGACGTCTCCAATGTCGATGGCGGCAAGACGGCGGTGTTGCTGCCAGTCGATCCCGATCGTTCGGCTGCGCAAATTCATCGGCAATTGAAGAAGCGGACGGGGCTGCATCTTCCAGTGATCATCGCCGACAGCTTCGGCCGTCCGTGGCGCGAGGGCCTGTGCGAAGTGGCGCTCGGCGTTGCCGGAATGAAAGTGATTCATGACTATCGCGGGAAGGTTGATCCCTACGGCTACAAAATGCATGCGACGGAGGAAGCAGTAGCTGATGAATTAGCATGTGTCGCAGGTCTGGTTTGCGGAAAGGATTCCCGCATTCCAGCCTGTATAATTCGGGGTTACCCGTATCGTCGCGGCGGCGGTAGCGCACGCCAGTTGGTGCGGCCAGCGGAGAAAGATTTATTCCGATAGCGAAACTTTAGGTTGGGGAGCAACCAGAATTGGGTCATGATCGCTTTGTATCAGGGCACGTCTTCAGACGTGCCCTGGGCGAGGCAAAAATCACTTGAGCTTCAGCCCTTGAAGAAGCCTGTTATTTCCGGGGGCTAAAGCCACGGTCCCTCGCTGCGCTCCCTTCGGCACTGCTGGAAGCCGTGCCCTGATACAAACCAAACCGTTTCTATTTCCGGCATATAACGAGGAAGTAATGCAAGGGCTAAGTTGGTGCAATCGGCAGACGCTGCAAGGCACAAGGTGGGATGACGTTTCGCGGCAAGTTTCGCCTGCGGTGCGTGCCGCGATCGACAAGGTCATGACCGCGCTCGACGGAGCTGTGCTCAGCCACGGCGAATGCCTGCAGCTCGCCAACTGCGAGGGCGACGATTTTTTCGGATTGGTAGTGGCTGCGAATCAACTGCGGCAGCTGTTGGTTGGCGATACGGTCAGCTACGTTGTGACTCGCAATATTAACTTCACCAACGTGTGCTTTGTGGGATGCAAGTTTTGCGCGTTCAGCGTGGGACCGCGCGATGAGACTGCGTATTTCCTCTCGCTGGACGAGATGGCACACAAATGCCGCGAAGCCGAGGAATGGGGCGCGACCGAAGTCTGTATTCAGGGCGGACTGCCCCGTAGTTTGCCGCCGTTTTACTATCGCGACATCCTGCGTGCGGTGAAGTCGGCGACACCGAAGATGCATGCTCATGCCTTTTCGCCCATGGAGATGGTGTACGGCGTCCAGCTAACGGGCATGCCGGTGCGCGAATACCTTCTGATGTTGAAGGACAACGGTCTTGACACCTTGCCCGGCACAGCAGCCGAGATCCTGGACGACAGGGTGCGCCACGTGCTGTCGCGCAACAAACTGACCAGCGCGCAGTGGCGCGAGGTGATTGAGACGGCGCATGAGTGCGGCATCCGTAGCACTTCGACCATGATGTACGGCCACAGCGAAACGCCGGAGCACTGGGTGAGCCAAATGCTCCTGTTCCGCGAGATCCAATTGCGTACTGGCGGCTTCACGGAGTTCGTCCCACTCGGATTCATCCACGAGAACACCTTGCTGTTCGCGCAGGGGCTGGCGCGCGACGGTGGCACAATCGCGGAGCACATGAAAGTTCATGCGCTGGCGCGCCTCCTGCTTGCCGGATCCATCAACCATATTCAGGTTTCGTGGGTGAAGCTTGGCCGTGAGGCTTCGCAACTGTCTCTGCTGGCTGGGGCCGACGATTACGGAGGCACGCTATTCGAGGAGAACATCTCGCGGCTGGCGGGATCCACTGCGGGCCAGTACACATCGGCAGCGGAGTTCCAGGAGAGAATCGTTGAGTTAGGCCGCATTCCCGCGCAGCGCAACACGCTCTACACGCGCTACACCTATCCTCTTCCTAAGACCAGTGCTGAGCCGGTCGGGGCCGGCGGCAACGCATGATCGCGGTCGTCGGAGGCACCGGTCCCGAAGGCTCCGGGCTGGCGCTCCGGTGGGCGCGAGCAGGCGAGTCGGTCGTCATCGGCTCGCGGGACGGCGAGCGGGCCAAAGCTACGGCCGCACAGATGGCTGAGAAAGCCGGAGTCCTCGGCAGCGTGGAGGGCGTGGAGAACGCCGTCGCCGCAAAGATGTGCGACATTGTGGTACTGACCGTTCCGTTCGCCGGACAAGCGGAGTTGCTGAAGCAGTTGAAACCTTCGTTTCGCCCAGGCACGGTGCTGATCGACGCGACCGTCCCATTGGCGGCTGCTGTGGGCGGGCGCCCGACTCGCGTGCTCGGCGTGTGGCAGGGATCGGCGGCCGAACAAGCGCAGGAAATCGTGGGCAAGAATGTTGTAGTTGCGGCGGCATTTCACAGCCTGTCGGCTACGGTGCTGGCCGGCGATGGCGAAGTCGATTGCGACGTGATCGTTTGCAGCGACGATGACCGCGCCCGCCAGGTTGCGTCGGAACTGGCGGCCAAGATTCCGGGCGTGCGTGCCATCGATGGCGGCAAATTGGAGAACGCGCGCATCGTGGAAGCTATGACCGCGCTGCTGATCACCCTGAACATCCGGCACAAGGTACATGGAGCGGGATGGAGGGTGACGGGGCTGGGAATTTAGAAGCAGTGGGCGTGCCAGTTGTTCAAGAGCGATCGGAGAGCATCCCTACGCTGTCGCTTGAGTGCTCTTGCGGTTGGACTTGCGGTTGGGAGCTACCTCAGCAATGCCCGATAGAACGACGGGTTCGCGGTCGGAAAACTGCACGACAAGAGAGAGCTGCCCACCCATGGCCTCGATATAGTCGCGCAAAGTGGAGATCAGTAGGTCGCTGCGCTTCTCAATCTTTGACACGCCTTCCTGTCCGATGCGCAGGGACCTTGCAACTCTTTGCTGCGTAAGCCTACATGCTCGCCGGAGCTGCTGGAGCGTCATCTCCTCAGCGATGAGCTGCGCTGCTCGCGTCTCGACCTTCCTGCGTTGCGCGGTGCCAAGCTCACGAATAACGTCATTCACGTTGCGGGGCATACTACTTCCCTTTCTCCGCCTGCAGGCGGTCTAGATGCGCCTGAAAGCGCTTATCGGCCTTAGCGACAAAACGCTTGTAAAATCTCTTCTCGCTCACGCCGGATTTGTTGCCCGCCGCAAGAAGGATGGCCTTGCGTGTTGGATCGAACGCAAATGCAACCCTCCATTCGCTGTCAGCTGCGCTAAAACGCAATTCTTTCATATTGGCCTAGCGGGAGCCGTACAGCGTGTCAGCGCGGGGCCTTCCCAACTGAGGCCCGAATCGTTGTAAAAGACGCGAGAGAGCGAGGATTTCCGTGCGTACATCTTCATGTAGATGGTTAAATTCCGGATCAAACTCGCCGCCAATTTCAACGATCCATTTCGACTCCAAGTATACCTCCAAATACATATGCCGCACAATGCATATCCATCGATGCCTTCAGCGTGACCTTGGTCAGCGACTGGCCAGCCCTCCAGCCGTCTCACCGCCGTCGACTACATACACGTTGCCAGTGAGATAGGCGGCGTCATCCGAGGCCAGAAATGCGAACAGCGCCGCAATCTCCTCCGGCTGCGCATGGCGGGCCAAGGGGATCTTCTGGTTGACGGCCTCTAGCATCTCGTCGGAATACTCGGCCCGCTGCATCGGCGTGAGCACGTAACCCGGTGCGACCGCATTCACTCGCACCTTGGGAGCCAGTTCCAAAGCCATCGAGCGTGTCAGTTCGATCACGCCGGCCTTGGTAGCGTTGTAGTCAGCGTAGTAGGGATGTCCCACCATCCCATTCGTCGAAGCCATGTTCAGAATGACGCCGCCGGAGCGCTCCATCATGTAACGTGCGGCCATCTGCGCAACATAAAAAACGCCGCTCAGATTGACGGCAAGGACCTTGTTCCAATCCTCCGGCGTGATGTCGAGAAAGTTGTGGCGAATGCTGATGCCGGCGTTGTTGATGACGACGTCCAGCCCGCCCAATCCGACAATGATGTTGCCGAAGGCGTGCTGCACCTGCTGAAGATCGGCAACATCGGCGCGGAAGACGCCTGCAATTCCGGGCAATTCGCGGCCAATTCTGTCGCACCCGTCCGCGTCGCGATCCAGAATCGCAACCTTCGCGCCCTCTTCAACAAAACGAGCAGCCGTCGCGGCGCCAATGCCGCTGGCGCCCCCGGTAATGACAACCCGCTTCCCTTTCAGTCCTCGCATCGTGGTGAAGGTAACAGTTCCGGCCCAAGCATAACAGCGATCGCTCTCGCGATAGCAGAAATCAGCGGCATGACCTCTCGAACCTGATAAACTTTTGCGCACCAGCCATGGGCCGCTCACCTGCATCGTTACGGACGCAGCTCTTCGCCGATCCCGAGGGCAGGTTCGTGCACGACGTGGTGCTGGATTCCTGCCGGCGTCATGGAGCCAAGATCGCGATTGTCGACGTCTCCTGCATACCCGCGCAACGCATTACTTATGCCGCCTATGGAGCGATGGTGGAGAGCGCCGCGCGTGGACTGGTGGCAGCAGGCATTCGTCCCGGCGAGGTCATTGGCATCTTCCTGCCCAACTGCTGGGAGTTCGGCGTGGCTTATCATGCTGCGACTCTGGCGGGCGCGGTTCCGACTACCTTGAACCCCACCTACCGCGAGCGCGAAGTCCGCTACCAACTGGAAAATTCCGACGCAGTCGCCCTTATCACCGATGGAGCGCTACTTACCGGAATCGATCTTGGCCTTCTGCCCGCGTTGCGGCGGGTTTACACCGTGCGCGCGCCGGGACCGACCGGGTCGCAGCCCTTCGACTCGTTATTCGAAGCGGCGGAGAGCGTGCATTTGCCTGCGCCCGAGCGCGACTCGCGAGTTGCGCTGGCAACGCTTCCCTACTCCAGCGGCACCACGGGGCTTCCCAAAGGTGTGATGCTGTCGCACTACAACCTTGTGGCCAATGTCTATCAGACGCTGACGCCAGGGGAAAGCAAGGCGATCGTCGAAGACGATGTCATGTTGTGCTTCCTCCCGCTGTACCACATTTACGGACTAACGGTCGGCCTCAACCTGGCTTTGATTCGGGGTTGCACGCTAGTGCTGATGCCGCGCTTCGACTGCGAAGCTTCGTTGCGGCTTATCGCCGACGAAGGCATCACATTTGCACTGTGCGTACCGCCTACCCTGCTGGCGTATTGCCAGGCCGCGGAGCAGGGAAAGTTTCCGCGCGAGCATCGCCTGAGCTGGGTGAAGTCGGGTGCTGCGCCGCTGGCACCCGAACTGGCGCGCCGCTTTACTGCCAGCACCGGCATTCCGATTCGCCAGGGCTACGGAATGACGGAAGCCTCTCCGGTGACACACATTGGCTTCCTGGCGCCGGAGCTGTATAAGCCGGAATCGGTTGGCATGCCAGTCGCTCAGACCGACTGCCGTGTGGTGGATGAGAAGGAGCAGGACGTTGCATCCGGCGAAATCGGTGAGTTGGTCATGCGCGGACCACAGTTCATGCTGGGCTACTGGAAATCGCCCGACGCCACGGCCGCGGTCCTGCGCGACGGCTGGTATTGGACGGGCGACATTGTGCGCGTCGATGAAGATGGGTTTTACTATGTGGTCGATCGCCGCAAGGAGATGATGAAGTACAAGGGATTCTCCATCGCGCCTGCCGAAGTGGAGAGCGTGCTTCTCGAACACCCCATGGTTCGCGATTGCGGCGTGGTATCGCGTATCGACGCCGCTGGAGAAGAAGTCCCTTGCGCCTTCGTCGTCGTGCGTGAAGAGAAGCCTGCGAATCAACAGACCGCGGAGGAACTACAGGCATTCGTGGCCGAGCGCCTTACGCATTACAAGATGCCGCGCGAGATTTATTTTGTGCAGAAGGTACCGCGCACGGCGTCGGGCAAGATCTTGAGGCGCGAGCTGCGGAAATTGGTTTAGTATCGGCGAAAGGGGGAGATCCCATGTTTCAAACTAACCTGCGAAGTGCAACTACGAATATCGCGCCGCTGACTTTGCTTGCCTTAGTGCTGATATGCAATCCATTGGCGCAGGCGCAGAGGTTAACCGTGATTCACGCCTTCACCGGTGGATATGACGGGGGATTCCCAGAGGCCGGGCTGACGATGGACCGAACAGGGAATTTATATGGAACAACGTTTGACCAGGGATTTGCTGGTGTGCCCATCGTTGGCGACGGAAAGGTGTTCAAGCTGGGTAGTGACGGGGTCTTCACCCGGTTGTACAGCTTTGCCGGGGGCACAGATGGAGCCAATCCATCGGCCAGGGTCATCTTTGGACCCAACGGCAGCCTCTACGGCACAACGTGCGCAGGGGGCGGCAGCGGATGCAGCATCGGGAGCTTCGTCGGCTGTGGCACGGTTTTCAACCTTAGAATTCCTCCTACAGTGTGCAAAACTGC
>Ga0187867_10002236_pt1 | contig 16196 bp, 12 predicted proteins | sample June2016WEW_13_1_FD_132976 | JGI IMG/M metagenome (GOLD analysis project Ga0187867, IMG submission 132976) | Peatland microbial communities from SPRUCE experiment site at the Marcell Experimental Forest, Minnesota, USA - June2016WEW_13_10 | ecosystem: Environmental > Terrestrial > Soil >...
ACATCAACGTGCAGGAGGAAAAAGTCAACGTCCAGGGAGAAGGAGAAAACCCTCAAGTCGACGTCAACCCCGCCAATAATGCCAGTCAGATCGTACTCAGCGGCAAGGACCTGGATGCCCTTCCCGACGATCCCGATGAATTGCAGTCTGACCTGGAGGCGCTGGCCGGACCTTCGGCCGGTCCCAACGGCGGCCAGCTTTACATCGATGGATTCACTGCCGGACAGCTCCCGCCGAAATCGTCGATTCGCGAGATTCGCATCAATCAAAATCCGTTCTCGGCCGAATACGACAAGCTCGGCTACGGGCGAATCGAAGTCTTCACCAAGCCGGGCACGGACAAGTTCCATGGACAATTCTCAGTCGTGGGGAACGACTCGGGATTAAATACGCGCAATCCTTATCTCGGCGACGCTACGCAGGAGCCCTACCATTCCGTAATCTATATGGGAAACGTCGGCGGGCCGATCAGCAAGAAGGCGTCATTTTTCTTCGACGTGCAGCGGCGCAACATCGATGAGATTGCCGTTGTAAACGCGCCGGCGCTGAACTCGAATCTGCAACCATTTCAGCTAACCGAAGACGAGCCCAACCCACGCACCCGCACCAATATCGCTCCACGTATCGACTACCAAGTCAGCACCAACAATACGCTCACCGCACGCTACCAGTATTATCGTGACACATGGAAGAACGGCGGTGTCGGCGGATTAGTGCTGCCGGAGGCTGGCTACGACACTCTCTCCACCGAACACACCGTGCAGATCACGGATACGCAAGTCCTCAGTACGAAGGTGATCAATGAGACCCGCTTCCAGTACCTGCGCGACAACAGCAATCAGAATTCGGTGACGACGCCGTTGCAGACCTTGCCGACTGGGTTCACGACGGATGCGTCCATTAACGTGATCGGGGCCTTTAGCGGCGGACGCGCCAGTTCGGGACTACAGACCGACCACCAGGACCACTACGAACTGCAGAATTACACTTCGATAGCGCAGGGCAGGCACTTCCTGAAATTCGGAGGGCGGCTGCGCGCAGTTCACGACGTCAATACTTCCAGCGCCGGATTCAATGGCAGCTTCACCTTCCCGAACATACAAGCTTACGCGACTGCCGTGCAGGATCTCGCAAGTGGCACACCTGAGGCGCTCCCAAACCAGTTTACGCTCGATGCAACCCACAGCGGCGCAGTCCCCACCGTGCCCGTCACCGTAGTGGATGCCGGACTGTACGTGCGGGATGATTGGAAGGTGCGTCCTAACATCACGCTGAGTGGCGGCCTGCGCTTTGAAACCCAGAACGCAATCCACGATCATGCGGACTGGGCGCCTCGCATCAGTTTTGCATGGGGCCTCGGCGGCGGCAAGAGCGCGCCAAAAACCGTGCTCCGCGGCGGGTTTGGCCTGTTCTACGACCGATTCACCCAGAACCTGGTTCTGAATGCAGACCGTTTGAACGGAGTAACCCAGCAACAGTACGCCGTGTCGGCTCAATGTTCCACGCCACCGTGCCCTGCAATAGATTTTTTCCCGGTCGTGCCGATGCCGAGCCAATTGCCAACGCAGACGACTTCCCCGATCTATCAGATCGCCCCGGATTTGCATGCGCCCTACATCATGCAAACCGCCTTCAGCATGGAGCGGCAGGTCACAAAGATCGCCAACCTTACGCTTACGTATCTGAATTCCCGCGGCGTGCACCAGCTTCTGTTGATTGATACCAATGCACCGATGCCGAGCACATCGAGCTGGGCCGGGCCGCGCCCGAATCCAAAGGCAGGCGACATCTATCAATATTCCTCCGACGGACTTTTCCGGCAGAACCAGTTGATCGCGAATTTCAACATCCGGGCAGGAACGAAGTTATCTCTGTTCGGTTACTACTCTCTGAACTACTCCCATAGCGACCCTCTCGGTTCCTCCAGCAACGGGGCGTTTACCAATAACTTTCCATCCGACCAGTACAACGTGAGGTTGGACTACGGGCGAGCTTCCTTTGCGATCCGGGATCGGGTCTTTATGGGGGGTACGATCGGACTGCCGCGTGGGTTTCGCCTGAGTCCGTTTATGATTTTCAATTCCGGCGCTCCCTACAACGTTACCGTGGGCCAGGATTTGGCCAATGATTTGCAGTTCAACGTCCGTCCCGCATTCGGCACCAATCCTTCGGGTTCGTGCCCGTTTCCGACGGCCGCCGCTTGCAGCCGATACGTGGTTCCGACGACGCCGTACACTCAGATTCCTATCAACTACCTGACCGGCCCGTCCCTGTTCACGCTCAACCTGCGGCTGGCAAAGACATTCGGCTTCGGGCCGGAGGTCGGCGGGAAAAACGGAGCGCAGCCGGGCGCTGGCCCTCCTGTCGGCGGTGGCGGTGGTCCACGCGGCGGCGGCGGCGGCGGAGGCTTGGGACGCCCCGGCGGTGGCGGCGGCCCATTTAGCATGGCAGCGGCGACCAATCGTCGCTACAACTTGACGTTCAGCGTCAACGCACGGAACGTTCTGAACCGGGTGAACCCGGCGCCACCCATCGGCGTCCTGAGCTCACCCAATTTCGGACAGTCGATTGCTCTGGCAGGGGGGCCGTTCTCAAGCCCGGCGGCCAATCGCAAAATTGAATTGCAGGCGCTATTCAGCTTCTAGGGCCCACGCTACGTCGAATATTCGGCGTTGATCCGCACATACTCGGCGGTAAGGTCGGTAGTAAGAAATCGCACCGAGTGCTTGCCGCGCCCAAGCTGCACGCGAATGTCGCAGACCGGCAGCGCGAGATTGCGGTGCGCTTGCCCCTCGTTGAACGCGCACGCGATTCCGTTGCGGCATACCTTCTGACTGCCAATCAAAATCTGCACGCGAGATGGATCAATGGGCACGCCGCATCTGCCCACTGCCGCAAGAATGCGTCCCCAATTCGGATCTGCCCCAGCCCACGCGGTTTTGACGAGCATCGAGTGAGCAATCGTCTGCGCCACCAGCAAAGCCTCTTCCCTGCTCCGCGCCCGTTCGACGAACAAACGGATCACGTGCTGCACGCCTTCGCCGTCACTGACAATCTGCTCGGCAAGCGACTGGCACACTTCGTTCACAGCCGCGGACAACTTCTTCCGGGTGCGAATATCTCTCATCCGAGCACCGCTGGCGCCACTCGCGAGCAGCAGCACGGTGTCATTGGTGGAAGTGTCGCCGTCAATCGACATGCAATTTAGCGAGTGGTCGCACGCCTCGCGCAGAAGAGGCTGCAGCTCCCGCGCATTCGCACCCACATCGGTGAACAAGTACACCAGCATCGTCGCAAGCTGCGGATGAATCATGCCCGCGCCCTTCGCGATGCCCAACACGGTGACTTCCTTCGAGCCTTCTGTCCTGCTCTCTGACAACGAAGCGCGGAAACGCACGGACGCAATCTTCGGCCGCGTGTCGGTGGTCATGATGGCGTGGGCAAACGCAAGGACGCCACGCTGGCTCGCGGATCGCGCCGCAATAAGCTCCGGCAACTTGGCGCGGATTTTTCCCGCCGGCAGTCGAACTCCGATGATGCCAGTCGAAGAAGGAAAGATTTCGGCAGCTGGGACGCCGAGCAGCTTTCCGGCTTCGCGGCAAACCCGTTCGCAGGCTTGAATGCCGTCGCGCCCGGTGGCGCAGTTGGCGTTTCCCGAATTCACAACGACGGCGCGAACGCGGCCGCCCGTCGAAACGAGCGCCGCGCGCCCAACTTCCACGGGAGCGGCGACGACCCGGTTCTTGGTGAATAACGCGGCAGCAGTCGCGCTACCGGCGGCTTCCACCAGCGCGAGATCCGGCCGGCCGCTGACTTTAATGCCGGCAGCCACCGCCGAAAAAGAGAACCCCATGGGCACGCGAATTTCTTCGGGAGAATGGCGCAGTGAGGTCATGCCTGTATCTTCAACCAGTTCTTGGGCGGCGGCAAAATTGCAAAGGTGGGCGCCTTGCCGCGGATCATCGCCACTTCGTCGCAGCGATAAAGCCTGGGGCACTGATAACAGTCTTTGTGGATCTTGTCGGGAAGATCCTCGTGATTAGCCATGGTGAATCCCATGCGCGAGAAAAATTCGGGAATGCGGGTGAACAGGCACACGCAGGTGACTTTGTGCTTCTCCGCTTGCGCCAGCAGAGCCTTGACCAGACGTCTGCCGCCACCGCGGCTTTGGCTCGAGGGATCGACGGTGATCGAACGAATCTCGGCCAGGTGCACGCCATAGAGGTGGAGCGCGCCGCATCCGATGATGCGTCCGTCATCTTCGAGGACGACAAAGTCGCGGACGTTCTCGCAAATCTCCGCCAGCGAGCGCGGCAGAAGAGTGCCATCGCCGGAGTACGCCGAGATCAGAGCGTGTATCTGCTCGGCATCGGGAAGGACGGCTTCACGCGTGCGCATGGACGCCTTTGCGCCTCGACGGAGCGCTCCTTTTCTTGCGCGTGCGCTTTTGCGGGAACTCTCCATTTTTGTGCAACGCCGCGTCCAGAGCCTTGACCACCTGATCCACGTGCTTCTTCTCGATCACGTAGGGCGGCAGAAAGCGCAGCACGGTCTCGTGCGTGCGATTGATGATAATCCCTTCCTGCAGCAGTTGCCGGGCCACCGCCTTCGCCAGTTCGGGCGAGTCCAACTCCACGGCCTGCATCAGGCCCGCTCCGCGAATTTCCTGAATTGATTTATGCTTTTTGTCTAGCCCTTCGAGCGCCGCGTGAAAATATTCGCCCAGCGCGCGCACGTGCTTCAACAGCTTCTTCTCCGCGCGAAGGAACTCGATAGCAACGGAGCAGGCCAGCGGACCTCCACCAAAAGTGGTCCCGTGCATACCCGGATGCATGCACTTCGCAACCCTTTCGGTGGTGAGAATGGCGCCGAGCGGCAAGCCGCCCGCCAGTGGCTTGGCGACGGTGACCACATCCGGCAGCACACCGTAGTGCTGGTAGGCAAAGTGGCGTCCGGTGCGGCCGAGGCCGCACTGAATCTCGTCGAGCACCAGCAACGCGCCGTTTTTCTTAGTCAAGCGCCGGGCGAGCTCGAGAAATTCTTCGTTGGCAAGGCATATCCCGCCCTCGCCTTGAATAGTCTCGATGCACACGGCACAGACGCTGACATCGAATTTTCGTTGCAGATCGTCCAGGTCATTGAACTTGACGAAAGTCACGCCCGGCACAAGAGGAACGAACGGGGCTCGATATTTCGGCTGACCGGTGGTGGCCAGCGCACCAAACGTGCGTCCATGAAAAGAATTTTCCATGGCAAGAATGCGCGTCTTTGAATTGGGCTTGGACTTGCCCTTGTCCCCGCTCGTGTTTTTCATTTGCGAAAAAGCGCGGGCCAGCTTGAGCGCTCCTTCCCAGGCCTCAGTGCCGCTGTTGCAAAAGAAAGCGCGGTCAAGCCCGGAGATCTCGGTCAGCAGCCGCGCCAGTTCCGCTTGATACTCGTGGAAGAAAAGATTCGAAACATGAATCAACCGGCCAGCCTGACGCTTGATCGCCGCCTGAATCGCAGGGTGATTGTGGCCGAGCGCATTGACTCCGATTCCACTCAGGAAATCCAGATACCGCTTGCCGCGAGAATCCCAGAGATATACGCCGCGCCCCCGGACAAAAAGGATGGGCTGCCGTTCGTAGGTAGGAAGCAGGAGCTTCGCTTCCATGCGCGAGACCGAAGCAAGGCTCATGCTTTCAGCACCTCTGTGCCGCATTCCAACTTGGTGAAATAAAACAGTGGCAGCATCTCGACCTGCGCCGCGGGCAGAATGCGCACGCGCCCCACGCCTGATTTGAGAGCCTGCGTGCAGGCTTCGAGCTTGGGCATCATGCCGCCGCTCACCACGGATTCGTTGATGAGTCCGGCAACCTGGTTGGTATCCAATCGAGCAATCACCGAACCGTCGGCTTGCTTTACGCCGGGCACGTCGGTCAGAAAAATCAGCGCGTCGGCCTCGCACGCTATCGCGCACGCGGCGGCCATCTGGTCCGCGTTGACGTTGTAATACTCCCCGTCGCCTCCGAGCGCAACCGAGGAGAGCACAGGAATGCCGCCTTCGGCCCAGATGGCCCTGAGCCAGCGCGGTTCGGAAAAACAGATTTCGCCGACAAATCCCAAGTCGTGTTCCGCGTCCTGTTTCTTGCGGGCACGAAAGACGCCGCCGTCCCCGCCGCAGAGGCCGATGGCCGGACACCCCGCAGCCGCGATCGCCGCCACCAGGCTTTTGTTCACGATGCCGGCAAGCACCATCAGCGCTACATCGCGCGTCTCGGCGTCAGTCACGCGCAGTCCGTGGATGAAGTCGCTTTTCTTCCCCAGGAGTTTCAGGGTCCGCGTCAGCGCGCTGCCGCCGCCATGCACGACGGCGACCTGGTGTCCGTCCTCGGCCAGTTGCACCACCGCTTTCGCGCACTTCTGAAGAATCGGTTTATCCTCCAGCGCCGCGCCGCCAATCTTGACAACAATTTTCATTGCAGGCCCTCCGTCTCGTCCCAGCCGTACATGAGGTTCATGTTCTGCACGGCTTGACCGGCTGCGCCTTTGAGCAGGTTGTCGAGACAGGAAACAATCACGAGCCGGCGGCCATCGCGCGCGAGGCAAAAACCGAGATCACAGTAATTCGTGTGCACCGAAAATTGGATCTGCGGCAAATGCGATGCCGGAAAAATACGAACCCACCGCTTGCCCTCGTAGAAATCCTGGAAACAACCTTGAATCTCGTCCGCCGTCATTTCGCGCTTCAGGTAGACATAAATCGTGGACAGAATCCCCCGCGGAATTGGCAAAAGGTGAGGGGTGAAAATCAACTGGTGGGAATTGAGCGCCAGTTGCTCGAGAATCTCGCCGGTGTGCCGGTGTCCGAAGACCGAGTAGGCGGAAAAATTGTCCGCCACCGAGACGAAATGAGTACGCGCCGTGGGTTCCTTGCCGGCGCCGGATACGCCGGACTTCGAATCGGAGATAATGCCCCGATCCAAATCCACCATGCCGGCCGCGAGCAAGGGCGCCAGCGCAAGAATGACGGATGTCGCATAGCAGCCTGGATTCGCCACCAAAGCGGCCGATGGGATCTGGTCCGCATTCGGCTTCAATTCCGGGAGACCGTACACGGCGCGCTCCGTGAGGTCCGCCGCGGTCTGCGCGTTGGCATCCTTGAAGCCATAGACGGCGCGATGCTGTTCCTGTTTCAGCCGCCACGCGCCGCTCAGATCGACGATCCGCAGCCCGCGGGTCATCAGCCCGCCGGTCATCGCCTCCGTAACCAGTTCGCGAGAAACGGAGTGCGGTGTAGCCAGGAACAACAGTCCCACGCCATGCTGCTCCAACGCCGACCACGAAAACGGCTGGATTAGCGCCTGCACGGGCAAATTGCCGTTGCCGGAAGTGTGCGGCAATCCGGCCGGGTGCCCGTCGGTATCGCCGGTCTTGGTGACTGTCTCTGCCGTGCGCCGCAAAAGCAAGGGCGCGCCGGTCCGCGGATGCCGGCCGAGCAGCCGAGCGAGTTCAAGGCCGGAATAGCCGGTCGCGCCGAGAACTGCGGTTTTAAGTTTGGCCGCCATCAGATTTGCTTCAAATCTACCGGATCCCCGTTGCCCCCATTTTCTTCTTTAAAGCATATTTATCCATCGTAATGCATAAATATTCATACATTCTAAATGGTCCCGCCCAACTGTCAAGTTGAAAGCGCGGTTCGGGACTCTTCGGCCCGTCGGATCGACGGCTCGACGGATTCAACGCCTACAGCGAATCAAGAGTTGCTGCGACCACAGACGGCTGCCGAGCTTCGCTCGGCTCGGACGGGCGAGGGCGCCCGTCCCCACACGAGCGGGGTACAGCAACTTACAGTTTTGGCCGCAGGTCGCTCGAGGTGCCGCCGGCCGCTGGAACGTAGCACTTCAGCGTGTAATCCATCACCATGCGATCGGCGTTAAAGCGCCACCCGAGGGTGCGGATGGTGCGCTTCATGCGCTGGATCCAGCCGCGCGGCAGGCCGTCCCGATCGCGCTGATAGTACAGCGGGATCACTTCTTCACTAAGCACTCGCAGCAGGTCCTCTCCGTCGCGCGTATCGTGAACATTCATGTCGGAGTGAGTCCTGCCGTCTCCGATGGCGAAGCCGTTCATGCCGTCGTAAGCTTCTGCCCACCAACCGTCCAGCACCGAAAGGTTCAGGCCCCCGTTTAAAACGACTTTCTGGCCGCTGGTTCCGGAGGCTTCCAGCGGACGCCGCGGATTGTTAAGCCAGACATCGACACCCTGCACGAAATGGCGGCCGACGTTGATGTCGTAGTCTTCGACGAAGACGAATTTATCGGAGAACTGCGGATCGCGCATCAACTGGGCAATTTGCTGCAGCACGCGCTTGCCCGGTTCGTCGAGAGGATGCGCCTTTCCGGCAAACACGAACTGCACCGGGCGCTTCGGGTCATTGACCATGCCGGCTATCTTTTCGATGTCGGCCAAAATCAGATTGGCGCGCTTGTAGGTGGCAAAGCGGCGCGCAAAACCGATGGTGAGCGCGTCCGGACTGAGTACGCGTTCCAGTTGCTGCAGCACGCCCCGCGGTTCTTCGCGCCGCGCCGCCTGCTTGACGGCGCGGCGCCGCACAAATTCGATCAGACGCGATTTCAGGTTGAAATGTGTCTCCCAAAGTTCGCCGTCGTCAACGTTATCGATGCCATCCCAGATTTTGGCTTCGCTGCTGCGCAGGTGCCATCCCGTGCCGAGATGGCGATCGTAAAGGCGAAACATCTGCGGCGCCAGCCAGGAGGGAACATGCACGCCGTTCGTAATGTGCCCGATGGGAACCGCGTCTTCCTGTTTGCCGGGATAGAGTCCGGTCCACATGGCGCGCGAGACTTCAGCGTGCAGAGAGGAAACTGCATTGGCCCGCCGCGAGTGCCGCAGGCCAAGTACGGTCATGCAGAAGCGTTCGTCGCTTTCCGGGTTCTCGCGCCCCAGCGCCATGAAACCTTCCCGGGAAAGCCCGAGGGCCTCGCGCAGAGGTCCGAGATGCTCCTCGACCAGATCGGCGTCGAAGCGATCGTGGCCGGCGGGTACGGGAGTGTGGCTCGTGAACACCACTTCACGGGCAACGCGAGGCACGGCCTTCTCGAAGCTGATGCCCTCTTCTTCCATGCGCTGGCGAATCGCTTCCAGCACTGCAAATCCGCTATGTCCTTCGTTCAGGTGAAGAACGCCGGGGGTAATGCCGAGCGCTTTCAAAGCGCGCAGGCCGCCCACGCCCAGAAGCAGTTCCTGATGCACCCGAACCCGGCCGTCACCGCCATACAAACGCGAGGTCATGTGCCGGTCCTCGGGGGCATTGCCTTCCACGTCCGAGTCTAGGAGCAACAGATCGCAACGGCCCACTTTCACGCGCCACACTTTTGCGCGGATCGAGCCATGGCGAGTATCGACCTGCACCACCACCGGCCGGCCGTTTTTCCCGATGGCCGCTTCCATGGGAAGTTGGTTGACATCGGTCTCGAGATACTCCTCGCGCTGCCAGCCGTCGTGATCGAGGCGCTGGCGGAAATATCCCTGGCCATAAAACAGGCCCACCCCAACCAGAGGGATCCCCAGATCGGAGGCGCTCTTGATGTGATCGCCCGCCAGAACTCCAAGTCCACCGGAATAGATCGGGAGGGATTCGTGCACGCCAAACTCGGCGGAGAAATAAGCCACCGGACGGGGCCGCAGCACGCCGGCGTGGCGCGCACCCCAGGTTCGCTCCGTACTCTCGTACTCGCGCAGGCGGCGATAGGCGTAGTTGATCCGGCTGTGCAGCGCCAGTTCGGTAGCGCGCGCTTCGAGTTTCTCGAGAGGATACTCGTTCAGCAGCGACACCGGACTGTGATTGAGCTGACTCCAGCGCAGTGGATCGAGATCATGGAACAACCCGGCGGAATCGTGATCCCAACTCCACCATAGGTTGCGCGCCAGCGCCCACAGCCGCTCCTGGGCAGGCGCGATGAAGCGGTCGAGCGTACGGGCCTCGCTCACCACGGGCGCAACCCGCTTCGCCGCCTCGCTGAGCAGGCGAATCTCATTTTCCGGAAAGACCCGCGCCTCCACCGTTTGAATCACCAGAACGCCTTGCAGCACACCGCGATCAATCAGGGGAACTCCCAGGAACGATTGGTAAGCGTCCTCACCCGCTTCGCTGAAGTACTTGAAGCGCGGGTGATTTCTGACCTGTTCAACCGCCACCGAGCGGACCTGTTCCGCGACCAGCCCGACCAGCCCTTCATTCACTGACATACGAAGCTTGCCGATACATTCATGGCGAAGCCCGAGCGTCGCGGCCAGAACGAGATTGGCCCGGTCAGGCTCCAACAGGTAGGCCGAGCAGACATCGGCGGCAAACCGTCTGGCAATCAATGCCACAACGTTCATCAGGGTCTCGGCCGGCTTGCTCGGATCCGCCGTCAGGTGCGCGATCTCCTCCCACGTCAGCACATGGCTGGCATCGAGAGAACAGGCATCGTGGTCCTGAACCATCTCGTTCGGTCGATCCAATCTTGTCTCCATTTCCCAGATCCCTAAGGTTCTCGCAACCGCTCACCCCGTCGCCAGCCCAGCCACGGGAAGACGGTTGGAATAAACCATCTCCTGAGCCATTCTATCGGGTGAAAACCGAACCACTCCACATCGGTTGCGGAATTGTTGATTACCACAGTGCTTGTCGGATGGCCAAATTGCGGCTTTTGGGCTTGCGCTATTCCCGATATATGTAACCGAACTATAAACTTTAGTATCCGGTTCGCGCTAAGTCCAATTCGAATTGTTGATGGAGTGCATCAGCTCCTGCTTCTCTCCTCTTCACCCGCTTCAAAAAACGTGATACACGTAATGAGCAAAAAGAATTGCCAGCAGCACACCTCCGATACCGCAAATCCAATAGAGAAAATGCTCCGTCAACTTTGGGGAATTGATCTCCTTCTTGTCCATAGCTGAAGAATACTCTCTCTGGCCCTCGTTGAATTACATCAGAACACCGGAAGACACTCGTAGGACAACCCCACGCCATCAGAAGAAGCGGGTGATGCCCTCCTCCATAACCAGCACCTTGTCTCTTACTCCGGCCTTCAGCGCTTCGCGCTCCAGCAACTGGAGAGGCTCTTCGATGGGTTCGTGCGACAGGCGGAAGGTTCCATAGTGCATGGGCACCATCCAGCGGGCCTTCAGATCGAGAAAGGCCTGGGTGGCGTCGGCGGGACTGGTGTGCACGTTGCGGAATTGCGGCGGGTTGTAGGCGCCGATGGGGAGCAGCGCCAGTTCGGGCGACAAGCGGCGTCCGATTTCGCGAAAGCCCGCGAAATACGCGGTGTCTCCGGCATGGTACACGGAGTGTTTGCCGCTGCGCAGCACGTAGCCCCCGTAGCCGCGGTGCGAATCCTTGATAATGCGCGCTCCCCAATGCCGCGACGGCACGTGAGTAATGTCGAGCGCCCCGTGGCGATAGGTGTTCCACCACTCCAGTTCGACAATCTCTTCGAAGCCCAGATCGGAGACCAGGTCGAACAAATGATGGGGCACGACCAGCGTGGGCGCGGTTCCGGTCTGCCGCCGGGTTTGCCGCGCGATGGCCCGCAGCGATTGACGATGCAGGTGATCGAAGTGCGCGTGCGTCACCAATACGACGTCCATGGGAGGCAGGTCGCGCAGGTTCAATCCAGGTTGACGCAGGCGCTTTAGAACAAACAGCCAGCGCGCAAAGTTGGGATCGATGACGACGTTCTGTCCGCCAATTTGCAGAAAAAAGCTGGAATGTCCGATGAAGGTGAGGCCCAGTTCGCCGTTTGCAACCAGTTGCGGTTTGTGCGTCTGGCCGGTGCGAGGCGTGACCGCCGAATGCCGCACCAGACGCGTGAACTGGCTCGCTCGCTTGCGCAAAGCGCGATTTTTCAACGACGACTTTAACATTCTTTCGACCAGTATGATTCGACCCGTCCGCTGCCACGCGGACCATGGACACATTATCGGCTTTGTTGGCTCAACTCTCCAGTGCGTTTAGATGCTCTGCAGCCCGACCACGACGCACCGGCGGGCGTTTTCCTGGCGTAGTGTTGCTGGGGTGGGTTGAGTTTTGCAGTGTAAACCATCGTGTTTTCCTTGACCGCCCCTTTGCCAGTCGTATCTAATCCAAACTTCGAAGAATCCATAAGGAGGAGTCAATGCCGATGCGCATCGCTTTTCTTGGCATGGGAATTATGGGCCGGTCGATGGCCGCGAACCTGGTCAAAGCCGGACATCAGGTCGCCGTCTGGAATCGAAGTGGCGGCAAGGATAAGGATGTGGAAGGCGCACGCAGCGCCGCTTCTCCGGCAGATGCGGCGAAAGGCGCGGAAGTGGTGTGGATGTGCGTCTCCGACACCAAGGCGGTCGAGGGCGTGCTGTTTGGGCCGGGCGGCGTCGAACCGGTTCTGGCCGCGGGCATGATCATTGCCGACTCCAGCACGATTTCGCCCTCCGCCACTCTGCGCTTTGCCGAGCGCGTGAAAGCGCGGGGCGTTGACTATGTCGACGCTCCCATGACCGGCTCCAAGATCGCCGCCGCGGCCGGGAGCCTGATTTTCATGGTGGGTGGCGACGAAGCCGTGCTCGCTCGCCTGCAGCCGCTTTTTCAGGCCATGGGCAAGCAAGTCTTCCACATGGGCGAAACCAGCAAAGGACAGGCTACCAAGCTGGTCATGAATCTGCAGATTGCTCTCATCTATGAAGGCTTCGCCGAAGCCCTCACCCTCGCCGCCAAACTGGGCGTCGAGGTGGAAAAACTCTTGCCCCTGGTGCAGGCTTCCATGGTCCGATCGGGAGTGGTGGACTACAAAGCTCCCTTTATTCTGAAGCGCGACTTCTCGCCCAACTTTCCTCTGCGGCTGATGCTGAAAGACATTCGCCTGGCGCTCGATGCGGCCAAGGAATCGCGGGTGCGCCTGCCTGGACTCGAGGCGGTCGAAGAGGTCTACGATGTCGCAGCCCAGGAAGGGCAGCAGGATCTCGACTACGCCGCGACCCTCACTTTGCTGGAGAAATGGGCGGGCGTAAAAGCGAAGAGCGCGTCAAAGTAAGCTCGGCTGGGACAGCCGAGGGCGGCTGTCCCTACGCGGATGGGGCGCGTCCGCACACCAGCGCTATTCCTACTTCTTCGCCAGCGAACGGATGTAGTTCACCATGTTCCAGATGTCATCATCCTTGGCGCGGTCGCCTTCGGGAGGCATCTCGCCCCTGCCATTTCTGATCACATAGAAGAGTTCGCCGTCGGTGCGGTTCTTCAACGCGTCCGGATTGGTGAAGTCAGTGACGTTTTTCATGTCCGAGGCCATGTCGCCCTTGCCATCGCCGTTTTTTCCATGACACATCGCGCAGTCGATGGCATACAGCTTCTTGCCCTTGGAGAGCGATTCCTGGGTCGGCTTGACGGGGTTTACTCTGCCCGCAGCCTCGGCAGAACCTTTGTTTTCGGGGGCGGGTGCTTTTGCCGGGGGCTGATCGTTCTGCTTTTGCGCCCACAGCGCAAACACAAAAAAAAGCAAAGCGAAAAGAACCAGCGGAGTTTTCTTCGATACTTCTTTCGACACTCTGTTTTTCAACACACACCTCCCGTCAAGGAGCACGGTTGAAATCCACCCATACTCTACGACACCGGAACGTGCACAGGCTAGGTGCGATGTCACAGACCGGTGTGCGAGGAATCACCATGGCGCCGCAACCGCGACTCCCGCTCGCACAGATCAGCTCCCTCGGCAACACCACATTACGCCCGTAACCTTTATCCAGCGAGGATTACAGAAGTATTACAAAACGGCTCGCGCTCTCTTGATATTGTCAGCCTAGCGGGGAAGTGGGGAGAAAAGACGCATGAGCCAGACCGCACGCGAGACCATGACTGAAGAAACGCTCCGCGCAATGAGCGAAGCCGGAGAAGGCACCAATCGTAAGGACCGCGCAAACCGTGATGGCTTCAACTGGGGTACGGCGATCGCCATGGGCCTGTTTCACGTGGGCGCAGTCGCGGCGCTGTTCTTCTTCACCTGGCCGGCGTTTTTCGTCGCCCTTTTCCTGTGGTGGGTTTCAGGCAGCCTCGGCATCGGGATGAGCTATCACCGCCTGCTGACGCATCGCGGGTACAAGACGCCCAAGTGGGTGGAGTACTTCCTGACCTGGTGCGCCACCCTGGCGCTCGAAGGCGGACCGATTTTCTGGGTGGCCACGCACCGCATTCATCATCAGTTTTCCGACGAGGAAGGCGATCCGCACTCCCCCATCGACGGCAAGTGGTGGTCGCACATGGGCTGGATCCTGATGGGCAAATCGATGCATCACGACACCACCACCCTCGCCCGTTACGTCCCCGACCTGACCAAGGATAAAGTTCACGTCTGGCTCACCAAGTATCACTACACCTCCAACATCATTCTGGGCGTGATCCTGTTTGCCATTGGCGGATGGCCGTGGCTGCTGTGGGGAGTGTTCGCGCGCGTCGTGGTCGGACTGCACTCCACCTGGATGGTGAACTCAGTCACCCACCTGTGGGGCTCGCGGCGTTTCGCGACCAAAGACCTCTCTACCAACAACGGACTGGTCGCCCTTCTGACCTTTGGCGAAGGCTGGCACAACAATCATCATGCGCATCCGGTTTCCGCGCGCCATGGCTTGCGCTGGTACGAAATCGACATGAACTGGTACGGCATCTGGACGCTGCAAAAACTCGGCCTGGCCCGGCACGTCTACAAGGTCGCGCTCGACAACCTCCCGCCCAAACCGGCCCTGCTACGCGATGTCGAGACCCCTGGCGTAGTAGCGGCAGCCGCGGGCAACGACTAAGAAGCAGGTCTCAGGTCTTAGGTGTCAGGTCTCAGGAGGGCTGAACCGGCCAGCGTGGTCGCCATCGGGAGCCTTCTGCGCGCTATCACCTGATTGCGACAGTTGGGCGTTCGACCCAGCCGTTCACGGCTTTGCCCCAACGAGATTGGTCGCCTCAGCGGCCCACGAGTTTTTGTAGCTCTTCGGGGTATCGAGCACCTTGCACCGGAATCTTCGAGGCGGCCGTGTCCAGTTCGCGGAGATCGTCAGGCGACAGTTCCACGTTGACTGCTCCGATGTTTTCCTCCAGTCGATGCAGTTTCGTGGTGCCCGGGATTGGTACAATCCAAGGTTTCTGTGCAAGCAACCAAGCTAGTGCAATCTGGGCAGGCGTCGCTTTCTTCTGTTGCGCGAACCGGCCGAGCATATCCACCAAGGCCTGATTCGCTTTGCGGTTCTCTGCTGTGAAACGAGGGACGACGTTGCGGAAATCGCTCTTCTCGAACTTCGTCTCTTCGCTGATTTTGCCGGTGAGAAATCCTTTACCAAGAGGACTAAAGGGTACGAACCCGATCCCCAGTTCCTCAAGCGTCGGGATCACCTCCGCTTCAGGCTCTCTCCACCAGAGTGAATATTCACTCTGGAGCGCCGTAACGGGCTGAATTGCGTGTGCTCGACGAATGGTCCGCACTCCCGCTTCCGAAAGTCCAAGGTACTTCACCTTGCCCTGCTGAATCAGTTCTTTCACCGCTCCTGCGACGTCTTCGATCGGAACGTTCGGATCCACACGGTGTTGGTAGAACAGGTCGATGACATCGGTCTTTAGCCGCTTCAGTGAAGCGTCCGCCACTTCCTTTATGTGTTCTGGTCGACTATCCAAGCCTGCCTGCTTCCCATTGGCATCGAATTTGAAGCCGAACTTGGTGGCGATCACCACCTTGTCCCGGAAAGGAGCGAGAGCTTCGCCCACCAGTTCTTCATTGGTGAACGGGCCGTATGCTTCGGCGGTGTCGAAGAATGTCACGCCGCGTTCGGCAGCGGATCGGATCAGCGAAATCCCCTCCTGCTTACCTACCGGTTGACCGTAGCCAAAGCTCAGCCCCATACAGCCCAGTCCGAGAGCGGAGACTTCCAAGTTCCTCTTTCCGAGTTTGCGTTTTTGCATTGTTCCCCCTTCGCGGCATAGAAACAGTTTCCCACAATTCACGGGGTTGCCGTGGTAGTTGGCGATAAATCCCGATAGCACTCATTGACGCCAAAAAAGGCGAACAGACGGCGCAAGCTTGTGTAAACGCCTGTGTCTGTTGAAAAAGTCCCTCAGTTGATGCTTGCGGCGGTGCAGCGTTCACGTTATAAGCAGGCCAGAGTTCTCGATGCCGCTTTTCACCATTCCCTTTGGA
>Ga0187867_10002239_pt1 | contig 16189 bp, 14 predicted proteins | sample June2016WEW_13_1_FD_132976 | JGI IMG/M metagenome (GOLD analysis project Ga0187867, IMG submission 132976) | Peatland microbial communities from SPRUCE experiment site at the Marcell Experimental Forest, Minnesota, USA - June2016WEW_13_10 | ecosystem: Environmental > Terrestrial > Soil >...
ATCCCCACGCTGGTCAAGCCGGGCGAATTGCAGAAGGTGATGCAGAACCTGCTCCGCGAGCGCGTCCCCGTGCGCGATCTGGAGACCATCCTCGAGACGCTCAGCGATTACATCACCCGCACCAAGGACGTGGAAGTTCTCAGCGAATACGTGCGCCATTCGCTGGCCCGGACCATCTGCAAGCAATACGTCGACGAGCGCGACAAGTTGTGGTGCCTCACCCTCGACCCCGCCCTCGAGGAGCTGATCAACAGCCACCTTGAGCGCAATGAACGCGGCACCAACAACACGCTCGCCCCCCAGACCGCCCAGCAGATCGTGCAACATATCGTCGCCAAGACCGCGGAACTCACGCAGGCCGGCCGCTCCGCCGTCCTGTTGTGCGGGCCGCAGATTCGCGGCGCCCTGCGGCGGATGATCGAAAACAGCGCGCCCCAATTGGCCGTGTTGGGTTACAACGAGATCGTGCCCGAAGCGACGGTCGAAGCCGTCGCAATGGTGGGCGCCAATGGCTGACGCTTTACAAACATCGCATGGAGCACCGCATGGACGTGCGGCGCTCCGATTCTCGGATCGTGGAAGGTGCAACGTCATGGATTACAGGACATTTCAAGCCAACACCATGAGCGCGGCGTTGGCCGAGGTGAAACATGAACTCGGCCCGCAGGCGGTCATCCTGCACACGCGGAGCTTCGTGAAGAACCGATGGCTGGGTCTGCGCCGCAAGGAAGTCTTCGAGATCACTGCCGGGCGGGGCGCGCGGCCGATTCCGACGCTGCGCCCGCCGACAGCGCCGAGCAAACCCCAGCCCGAAGCGCGCCGTCAACTTCTGGAAAGCCCCGCCGGGCAGCACATCGCCATGGTCGGGCTTTTCCAGGAAGTGACCGGCCTGAAGACGATGGTCCAGGAACTGGTCGTTCATGCCAACCGCGCCAAGTGCCCGCAAATCCCCGAGGAGCTTTTTGAATATTATTCGCAACTCATCCAGAACCAGGTGGCCGAGGAACTGGCCGCCGAGATGATCAAGACCATCCAGCGTCAAATCCGCCCGGAGCACGCCAGGCAGGCGGAATTCGTCAGGCAGAAAATCGCCGAGCAAATCGAGCGGCATCTTCCTTCGTCCGGGCCGATCGTCCGCACCAAGGCCTTCGGACCGCACGTCGTGGCGCTGATCGGGCCCACCGGCGTGGGAAAAACCACCACCATCGCCAAGCTCGCCGCCAACCTCAAGCTCCGCGAGAAGCGCCGCGTCGGCCTGGTGACCCTCGACACCTATCGCATCGCCGCCATCGACCAACTGAAAAAATACGCCGACATCATCGGCTCGCCGCTGAGCGTGGTCGGCACCGCCGAGGATTTGTCCGCCGCGCTGCGTTCCATGGAGGACTGCGAATTCATCCTTATCGACACCGCCGGTCGAAGCCCCAACGACGCCCTGAAGCTCAGCGAACTCAAAAACCTTCTCGCCGCCGCCAAGCCCGACGAGGTCCATCTGGTCCTTTCCACCACCGCCAGCCAGCAGTGCGTCGAGTTGGCGATCGCCCGGTTCGGCGAGGTGCGCGTGGACAAGATTATCTTCACCAAGCTCGACGAGGCCGCTCACATCGGCGTGGTTTTGAACGTCGTCCACAAGGTCAACAAGGGACTGTCCTACGTCACCACCGGCCAGGACGTGCCCGACGACATCGAAGTCGGCCAGCCCAGACGCCTGGCCCAACTCATTCTGGATGGAGCGCGCCAGCAGGGCATGCACCAAAACAGGCAATGAAAAGAAGGAAATTCCCATGTCCGTTCTGATCGACCAGGCAACGCAACTGCGGCGAATCGCCCGACAAACCGGCGAGGGCCTTGCCCTCGCCGGCGAAGGGCGCGCCGGTGCCGGCGACGGGATTGCCCTCGCCACGGTTATCGCCGTCACCAGCGGCAAGGGTGGCGTCGGCAAGAGCAACATCGCCGTCAATCTGGCAATCAAGCTGGCCTCGGCCGGCAAACGCGTCGTGCTCATGGATGCCGATCTCGGCCTGGCCAACGCCGACGTGCTGTGCAACATCGATCTGCCGTCCAATCTCTCCCACGTCATCGCGCGCAAGCGCGAACTGGCGGATGTCATGGTGGACGGACCCGGCGGATTCCGGCTCATCGGAGGCGCATCCGGCCTGGCCCGAATGGCCGATCTGAGCGATTACGACCGCCAGAGCCTCGTCTCCGCCCTGGCCGAACTGGAGGCCCGGACCGATGTCATCCTGATCGACACCGGCGCGGGAATCAGCCCGAACGTCTTGAGCTTCACTCGCAGCGCCGATCAGGTGCTGGTCGTCACCACGCCCGAGCCGACGGCCATCACAGATGCCTATGCGGTCATCAAGGTCATCAGCCGCGATACCAGCGACGCGAAGGGCTTGCCTTCGCTGGCGAACGGCTTGCCCTCGCCCCGGCCGCTCAGCCTGCTCGTGAATCAGATTCGCCATCGCGACGAGGGGCAACTGGTCTACGAACGCATCGCCAAGGTGGCGAGGCAATTCCTTGGCGTGCACGTTCTGGATGCGGGGTCCATCCCGTCCGACCCGGAAGTTCCCAACGCCGTGCGCCGCCGCACGCCGTTCGTTCTGGCCAACCCCCGCTGCCCCGCCAGCCTGGGCATCAGCCAACTGGCGATGCGCCTTCAGCGCGGTGTGACGCCCAGCGCGGACCTTAACGGCGGCGGATTCTTCAACCGGATGAGCCGATGGTTCAGGAGATAGGAGATCCTCGTGGTTAATCGAATGGCGGGCGCCATGGCGCTGCTTGCGTTCGTGGTTTGTCTGGTGGTCGGCGGCATCCAGGCCGACAACTCCTTCGCCACCACGGTGGAGCGGGCTTTGACGGCCATGGCGGTTACCCTGGTTATCGGACTGGTCCTGGGCGCCATGGCCCGCAAAATGCTCGATGAAAATCTAAAGTCCCAGGAAGAAAAATTAAAAAAAGGTTACAGCAAACCAGTCCGGGATGACCGATAAACGAAAGTGGTTGTGCCGGCTCCAACCGCCGCCAGACCACTTCTGTTTTACTTTTTTGGCGAAGGGCTTGCCCTCGCCGCTGAGGCCGAAAATGCGAACCGCGTTCAAGACCCACGGACCGGGAGGTTTCATGGCCAAGCCGATCAAGGACGTCAAGCAAGTCTGGCTCGAATTCAAGAAATCCAAATCGGAAAAACTCCGGAATGCCCTGATGGAGAATTATCTCCATCTCGTCCGCTACAACGCCGAGCGCATTCACGTCAAGCTTCCCGACGAGGTGGAGCTGGACGACCTGATGTCGGCCGGAATCTTCGGCCTCATGGACGCGATCAATGCCTTCGACCTGGAGCGGGGCGTCAAATTCGAAACCTATTGCGCTCCGCGGATTCGCGGGGCCATCCTGGACGAGCTTCGCTCGATGGACTGGGTCCCGCGCCTGGTCCGCTCCCGCGCCCACAAGCTCGACACCGCCGCCAAGAGCCTGGAAGCCGAACTCGGCCGCTGCCCCACCAACAACGAAATCGCCCATCGCCTCAAGGTCTCCATCCCCGAATTCGAGAAAATGGCCAAGGACGCCAGCGCCGTCGGCGTCGTGTCGCTTTCGCGCAAGTGGTTCGAGACTGACAGCAACAAGGACGTCCGCGAGATCGACGTCTTGGAAGACAAGCGCGGCGCCGATCCCGTGCGCGAAGTTCAACGCAAGGACCTCAAGGAATTGATGACCAAGGGCCTTTCCCGTGCCGAACGACTCATCATCATCCTCTATTATTTCGAGGAGATGACCATGAAGGAGATCGGCCTGACCCTGGACCTGAGCGAAAGCCGCGTCAGCCAGATGCACAGTTCTATCCTGGCCCGCCTCAAAGCCCAGATGGCCGATCGCCGCAAGGAATTCCAGCAGGCGACGGCGGTGTAGGATTTTCCGGTAAACCAATTCACCCCCAGCATTCATCCCCTCACCCTATCCCTCTCCGGAGTACCGGGGCGAGGGGAAACAGCTTCTAAACCTTGACGCTCTTTTCCGTCCGCGCCGATTCGTAAATCGCTTCCATGATCCGCAAATCCTGCAAGCCCTCCTCGCCCGTGGCCTTGAACGGCGCGTTGCCGGATAGCGCCTGGGCGAAGCCGTCCATTTCGCCGACGAACTGATCCGCCTCGGCCACGGCAACCGGCTCCAGACCGCGGCCGCGGCTGATCTGAAACTTCACGCCCCGGTACGACTGCCCGGGTTCCAGCACGCAATAGCCCCTTCTCCCATGCACGACGTATCGGTTCATGTTCGCGTTGTAGCTCGACAGGCAACTCGCCAGGACTCCGCTGGGGAACTTCAATTGAAAATCGCAGTGCTGCTCGACTTCCTTGAATCGCGGATCGGCCGTGTCCTGATAGGTATGGGCGAAAACTTCGGTCGGCTCTTCCCCGCTGAGATATCGCGCGGCGCTGAGGGAATAGATGCCGATGTCCATCAGGCAACCGCCGCCGGCCAGTTTGCGGTTCAGCCGCCATTGCGTGGGGTCGCCGATCGTGAATCCCGTTTCCGTCTCGATGATCTGGACCCGACCGATCTCGTTGTTGCGCAACGCGTCGATGCACGCCAGCGTTGGCGCATCCCAGTGCATTCGATACCCGATCTGCAATTTCTTTCCCGCGGCCTTGGCGGCGGCGATCATTTGCCGGCATTCCTCGGCGGTATTCGCCATCGGCTTCTCGCACATCACGTGTTTCCCCGCCCCAAACGCCCGCACCGTATATTCCGCGTGCATGCCGTTCGGCAACACGATGTAAACCACGTCGATCCGCGGGTTATTTTTGATCGAATCGAAATTTTCGTAGTTGTAGATGTTGGCCGACTCGATGCCGTATCGTCGGGCCACTGCCGCGGCCTTATCGGGATGACCGCTGACCAGCGCCACGGGTTTGCAAAATTTGCAGCGCGAGATTCCCGGCAGAAGCTGGTTCATGGCGAACCCGCCAAGTCCGACGAACGCGAATCCCAGCGGCGTGGTCGGCTCGGCCGCCCGGTCGTCGGCCGCCAGCAACGTTCTGGCCCCGAATTTTGCCAATGATGCCGCCGCCAACGCGGCACCCGATGTCTCCAAAAACCGCCGGCGAGAAAAAGACGACTGGGCCATACCGTCTCCGGAATTGTCACTGGTCACTTGTCATTAGTCACTTGTCATTGGTATCGCCGATTCGCAATCGTCTTGCAAATGACAAATGACCAATGACCAATGACAAATGACAAATGACCGTTTTCCAAGCCATCCCCATTGACCCCATCGCCCGATTCCTTACTATTCCTATGGCTTTAGTGCGGAGACGGTTTGCGACTTTCCAAGCGAACGGAATACGGATTACGCGCGGTGGTCCAGTTGGCCAGGCTCTGGCACACCGGCTTCATCCAATCCCGCGACCTCGCCCAGCAGGAGGATTTGCCCAACAAATTTCTCGAAGCGATCTTGCTGGCGCTGCGGCGCGGCGGATTTCTCGAGAGCAAAGTCGGAAGCGGCGGGGGGTATCGCCTTTCGCGCTCGCCCCGTGAAATCAACGTCGGCGATCTCATCCGCAGGCTCGAAGGACGCCTCACCGTCAAGGAGCGGGAAACCGTTGCCACCGCCGATCTCTCGCCCGGCAAGGCCGCCGTGCGACTGGTCAACGAACGCCTCACCCACGCCACCGACGACGTCCTGGATAAAATGAACCTCGAACAACTCATGGAGCAGGTCAGCAAGTTCGCCAATCTCCAACAGGCCATGTATTACATCTAATGCTCGCCTTGGCAGCCTATTTCGAGGTCAACACGGTCAAGGGTTGGCTTCTCAGGGGAAGCTACGGCGCCCTGTTCGGTCTGCTGTTTTCCTGCGGCCTGGGATTTCCCCTGCCCGAAGACGTCCCGCTGATCGCCGCGGGAATTTTGATCTACCACCATCACATGCACCTCGCCCTCGCCGCCCCCCTGGCCTGGCTGGGCATCATCGGCGGCGATTGCGTCCTCTACACCCTCGGCTATCGCTACGGCGAACAGATTTCCAAAGTTCCCATCATCGGAAAACACGTCACGCCCTCGCGCATCCGGCGAGCCGAATCGCTCTTCCAGAAATACGGCGTCTGGATGGTCGCGCTGGGCCGCCTGTTCATGGGCATCCGCGGCGCCATGGTCATCGCCGCCGGCACCAGCCGGCTTAAATTCCTCAAATTCATCGTCGCCGACGGACTGGCCGCCATCGCCAGCGGCGGAATGTTCATGTCTGTGGGGTACTGGGGCGGCGAATATGGCCCGGCGATGGTCCACCGCGTCCGCGAATTCAAATACTCCATGTGGATCGGCGCCGCCATCCTGGCGCTCGTGCTGATTTCCCTCTTCTTCTGGCGCGACCGCGGCCAGTCCCACGATTCGATCTCCCCCAAATGAGCGTACAGTGAAATGAGCATGCGCGCCTTGGCCATCGAAACCTCCTCGCGCCTCGGCTCGGTTGCGCTGGCCGAGGATGGCCACACGCTTCTCCAAGACTCTTTCCCCCACGGCCTACAACACGCCGCCAGAATCATCCCCGCCATTGACGCTCTTTGCCGGCAACTTCATTGGACCCCTCGTGACGTCCGCGAGATTTACGTCTCGGCCGGACCCGGCTCGTTCACCGGCTTACGCATCGGCATCACCCTGGCAAAGACCCTCGCCTGGGCAACCGGAGCGGCCCTGGTCGCCGTGCCTTCGGTGCGCGTCCTTGCCGAGAATGCCCCGGCCGATGCCAAAAACCTCGTCATCGTCCTCGACGCCAAACGCGACCAGATTTTCTCAGCATCCTTCGCTCGCCTCGGCGACGATTGGACCCAGCTTCAGCCGGCCCAGCTTACTTCCTTGAGTGAAATCCTCGCCAAATCTCCGCGGCCCGTGCATTTGATCGGCGAGGGAATTCCCTATCACCGCAAATCCATCCCCGCTTCCGATCCCGAGATTCACGTCGCGGAAGAGTCCCTTTGGCGGCCGCAGGTTTCCACCGTCGCCCGTCTCGGCTGGCGCATGGCTCGCAACGGTGAATTCACCGATGCGATGAACCTCGCCCCCATTTACATTCGCCGGCCCGAGGCCGAGGAAAAGCTGGATGGACCGTCACGCTGATCTCCAAGATCACGCCGCTTCGTCGCTCCATGGCCCATCTTCAAATGCGCTACCGCGAAGGCGCGAAGGACGCGAAGTTGCGCGAAGAAAAAAGCAAGATTTGATTTGACCTTCGCGCAACTTCGCGTCCTTCGCGCCTTCGCGGTAAAATTCTTTGGGTTGCGGGCAGAGCTCGCGCTGGGCGAAACTTCCCTGCTTCGCTTCTTCGCGGTAAAAGTTTTCGGTTGCGGCCATGTCGCGCTGCGCGTCCTTCGCGGTGAATAACCCGCGCGAAAGAGCGACTCACCCCAACTTCTGAAACAGATAATTCGGATTCTTCACCACGAGCCGGTAATTCGCCAGTCGTTTGACTTCCTCAACGACCCGGCAGACTTCCCATTGCGATCCATCGGCGGAGTCGTCGAACAGGACAAATCCGCCCGGCTCGAGGAATCGATCGGTGTTGCGAAAATCCCGCCGCGCAAAATCGTAGCCGTGGTTGCCGTCGATGTAACAGAAACTGATCGGGCCGCCGAGCTTGGCCGGCTTGCCCAACACGTCCGTCACCGTTTGCCGGCGTCCCCAGGCGTCAAAAAAATCGTCCGACAACATTTCGATCGTCCGCGGCAGGGTGGATCGGCTGAACATCTTCACGTTGCGGACGTAGCTTTCCTTCACAAATTCCCGGTATTCCGTGTGGGAGATATCCGAATCGCCGACGTTGCCGGCCGCGCCCTCGAATTCCCATTTGTCGCAGGTGAACAGCTCGTTTTGGGCCCCGTGTTTCCGCTTGAAATAGGTCATTATGTTGGTTGACAGGCCCGAGAACGAGCCGATCTCCACCATCGGATTCCTCGACGGCAAATTCCGGATCGCGTAATCGAAGCAGAGCAGATTCCCCTTGTTCAGCATCCCGGCGTTGGCGAAGGAGAGAAACGCCAGATAGCCGTCCATCAGGTTGATGAACTCCAGCCCGCTGCCCGTGCGGCCGATCGGATAATCCTTGTAAAGCTCCTTGATGGGCGATTCGATTTCGAGCACTGGCATGTCAGACCTCCAAAGCCGAGGGATGGCCATCCCTCGGTCCTCGATTCACGCCGTGGTGAATTTCCGCCACGTCGCGTCGTTGACGATGTGAACGCCGCGTTGTGCGGCGCGCGGCGGGGGAATGGCCAGGGGATCGGCCAGGTCGTCGGCGGGGTTCTTGAATCGCGCCGCGCTCCGCAGCAATCCCAGCGCGGCGCAGGTGATGATCAATCCGCTTCCCCCCGCGCTCACTAGCGGCAAAGACAAACCCTTCGTCGGCACGCTCACCGTCGCCACCGCGATGTTAATTGACGCCTGCAACGTCACCATCACCCCCACCCCGAACGCCAGCATTTTGCCGAAATTATCCACCTTCATTTTCACCGTCTGCCACGCGCAATACAGAATCCCCAGATACAGCGCGATGGTCAGCATCGCCCCAAAAAGCCCAAGCTCCTCGCAGATCACGGAGAATATGAAATCGCTGGTGTCTTCCGGAAGATATCCCAGCTTTTGAATTCCGTTGCCCAAACCTCGCCCGGTCCATCCGCCGGTCGCGAAGCTCAGCAAGCTCTGGATCATGTGATACCCCTCGCGCTGCGGGGCGGCGTAGGGATTGGCGAAGGCGGCAATCCGCCTCCAGCGATATTCCTTGTGCATGACGAACCACAACCCCGCCGCCACGATTGGCGGAATCACGATCGCCAGATGCCACCACTTCACTCTCCCCACCAAGAGCAGGATCAGCGCCGCCAGCGCGATCAGCATCGCCGTTCCGAAATCCTCGATGACGACGAGCAAACAAATCGCCGCGACAGGGATCAACGTCGGCAGAAATCCCCGAAAAAACCGATCCAAATTCACCGGCCGCCGCGCCAGCCAATACGCCAGGTAAATCACCACCGCCCACTTGGCCAACTCCGAAGGCTGAATCTGCATCGGCCCAATCCTCAGCCATCGCCGCGCCCCGTTGACCGCCATTCCCACATGCGGAACCAGCACAAGCACGTTCGCCAAAAGGGTGATGGCCAGCAGCCAAAAAATTGGGCTACGCCATCGGCTGCTTACCACCCTTCCAATCCATGCATAATTGAACGCCCCAACGATAAGAAACGTCGCCAAACCCACCCCGGCGAAGATGGCATCCCTGATCCCATTGGCCGACCATTGCCAGTCCGTGCGCATCGCCACCCCCGCCGACGCCGACTGCACCATCACCACCCCGAGCAGCAGCAGGGCCAGCACGCACAACGTCAGCACGTCCCGCGTGCGCAGGCGATAGATGGAGACCTCCATATTGCCCGATTATCGGACCAAACCCGCCGAAAACTTGAGGCGTGGGGGCGTTGGGAATACCCGACTCGGGGCTCAAAAAATGTCACACTCGGCCTCAGAATATCCCGACCACCCTCCGGGGAATGGGTCATCTTCCCGTGTAGCCGGCGGGCTTGCCCGCCGTACTGTCTGCAAATGCGGAAACCGACCCATTACGCAGCACGGATAACGGTATGCTTTGAAGCGTTCGGAAAATCTCGCCGCCAGCCGCCTCGGAGTGGCCCAAACCACCAAATCAAGCAATCGCCTCCCCGAAATTGTGTTATCCTTTACCCCCGGCCGGGTGTTCATAGGGGAATGAAAGGCCCGTCATGAACAATGCATTGAGGGAATACGTCCAAACCGGCTCGGCTGATGCGTTCCGCCAAATCGTGGAGACGCAAATCGACTCCGTCTACTCGCAATGCCTACGCAAACTGCACAACGTCGCCCAGGCGGAGGATGTAGCGCAAGTCGTGTTTGCCACGCTGGCGCAAAAGGCGGGGAGGTTGCCGGCCGGGGTCCTGCTTGAGGGATGGCTCTTCACGACAACCCGATTTTGCTGTGCCAACGCGCAGCGCGCGGCGGCCCGGCGGTCAGCCGCGGAACAAAGGGCGGCAACCATGCGAAACGAAGCGGCGGCAACGGCGGCATCCGACAAAGCCGCCTCATTGGAAACGGAAGAACTGCTCGACGACGCGATCGCCCATTTGGGCGAGCGGGACCGCAGCGCCGTGTTGCTGCGATTCTTCGGCGGGCGCAGCCTGCGCGAGGTCGGCCACGTGATGGGCGTTTCCGAAGACGCCGCCCGGCAACGCGTCTTCCGCGCCATCGAGAGGCTGCGCGATTATTTCCGATCCAAGGGGATCACGGCGGATTCGGCGACGATCACCGCATCGCTCGGCATGGCCGTGAAGCCTGCCGGAGCCGGGCTGGCGCACGCGGCGATTCGGCTCGCCGCCGCCAAGGCCGCCGCCGCATCTACGTTCTCCAAAGCGGGCCTTCTCTCCCGCCTGACCTGGGCTTGGCCCAAGCTCAGCGCGGGGATCGCCGCCGCGATCGCCGTCACCGGGGCAGCGGTTGTGGTAAGCATCGGCGGCACGTCGTCTCAAGCGCCCATACCGCCTGCACCGGCGCAAGTCACGGCGGCGCCCGTGCTGGCGGACGTGACGTCGCCCGATGCGACGCAGCCATCGGATCAGTCCACGCCCGTGAATGCCCTCAAAAAACTGTCCCAATCGGTTCAATCCAACGATCGCGCGGCCATCGCCGAATGTCTCTGTGACGACGGCGTTGACGCGGACGCGGCCGCCTTGGCCCGTTCGTTCTTCCTCGAACAGGCCGGCGTCTGGCGGCTCCAGAACGTCTGGAAGGACAAATTCGGCGTGGCAATCAATGCTCCGGGTTTGAATTTCGATGACTTCCCCGGCCGCGGAACGTTTGAAACGATGCTGAGCCGCATCGTGGATTTCCCCGGTTTGGAAGCGAAGATCAACGGCGACACGGCCCAGGTGCGCATTCCTTTGCCGCGCGAGGCGTTCGTCGGACCGCCTCCCAACCAGATTACCGCGCTGGGCCGTTGGTCCGGCGCGATGCTGGTCCTCAAGCAGGTGAACGGCAATTGGAAGCTCGACACGGATCGCACGTTCTACTTGATCGCCAGTATTGCCAGACAGCCTGGCAACGACCAAAGCGATCTGGCGATCGAAGCCAAAATCCTCAGTGAACTGGCCGACGGCCTGGACGCGGTCGCCACCGATATCCAGAGCGGAAAGATCACGAGCCGCCAGCGGGCGATCAGTGGCGTCGAGGCCGCCGCGAGCCGCGCATTTAGGGACGCCCACGTTGACGGCGCGGCGTGCGCGACGCTGCCGGCGGTCGGCGGATAAAATGCGGCCGCCCGGCAATTAATTCGGAATTCATGGTTCGCGCTTCGGGCCGGATCGGGTATAGTGCGGGTCTGGCCTTTCCATGAACGCACTGCTGTTATATCCGAAGTTCCCCGACACTTTCTGGAGTCTGAAGCATGCCCTGCGATTCATTCGCAAGCGGGCGGCTTCGCCGCCCTTGGGGCTTCTCACCGTGGCGGCCATGCTTCCCGACGGCTGGGACAAGCGGCTGATCGACGTGAACGTTTGCAACCTGGACGACCGCGACCTGGCGTGGGCGGACATCGTGCTGATCAGCGCAATGGCCGTGCAGCGGGAATCGGCTTGCCAGCTCATCGAGCGTTGCAAGCGGGCCGGGGTCAAGGTTGTGGCGGGCGGACCTCTGTTCACCGGCGAACCGGATGGATTTCCCCAGGTCGATCATCTCGTGCTGAACGAAGCGGAGTTGACGCTGCCGTCGTTCCTGGCGGACCTGGAGCAAGGGCGGCCCAAGCGCGTTTACAGCACCGACCAGTTCGCCGACGTGCGAAATACTCCGCCGCCGCTCTGGGGCATCGCCGACCTGCGGCGCTACGCGATGATGAGCATCCAGTTTTCGCGCGGCTGCCCGTTCGACTGCGAGTTCTGCAACGTCACCGCGCTGTTTGGCCGGAAACCGCGAACCAAATCCGCCGCGCAGATCGTCACCGAGTTAAACGACTTGTACGAACTGGGCTGGCGCGGGGCGGTCTTCTTTGTCGATGACAACCTGATCGGAAATAAGAAGGAACTGAGAACCACTCTCCTGCCCGCGCTCTTCGAGTGGCGCAAGGGACGAAGAGGATTCCCCTTCAACACGCAGGTATCCATCAACCTGGCGGATGACCAGCAACTCATGGGCATGATGGCCGAGGCGGGGTTCAATTCGGTTTTCATCGGGATCGAGACGCCCGACAACAACAGCCTGCACGAGTGCAACAAGGCGCAGAACAAAAATCGCGACCTGGTGGCCGACGTCAAGCGCATCCAGCGTGCGGGGATGCAGGTGCAGGGGGGATTCATCGTGGGCTTCGACAGCGACCGGCCGTCGATCTTCCAGCGCCAGATCGACTTCATCCAGGCGAGCGGGATCGTGACCGCGATGGTGGGGCTGCTCCAGGCGCCGCCGGGAACCCGGTTGCTCGAGCGGATGCGCCACGAAGGCCGGTTGCTCGGGGCCAGCACCGGCGACAACGTCGACGGCACGACCAACATCGCCCCGCTGATGGGCCTGAAGGCGCTTCGCGAGGGCTACGCCAAAATTTTGCGCCACATCTATTCGCCCAAAAGCTACTACGCGCGGGTCCGCACGTTTTTGCGCGAGTTCCGCACGCCCAACGTCCGGACGCCGCTGGGGCCGCAGCGGATCCTGGCCGTGGCACGGTCGGCCTTCAGGTTGGGCGTGATCGGCCGCGAGCGCATTCAATTCTGGAGCCTGATGTGGTGGACGCTGCTGCACCGTCCCCGGCTTTTCGGCCATGCCGTGACGCTGGCCATCTCCGGCTATCACTTCCGCCGCGTGTGCCAGGCACAGAAATAGCTCACGCAGAGGCACGGAAGGCTTCGCCTCCGTGGCAGCGGCGCAAAGGAATTACGAAATCAAAGGCTTTTGCTTCTCTTACTTCTCTGCGCCTTTGCGCCTCTGCGTGAGCTCTTTCTTCAATTGTTTTGAAGCTCTTAACTTTTCGCGTAAAGAAACGTCAGGAAATCGCCCACGCGCTTCTGCCACGCCGATTCGTTGTGTTCCGCTCCCTCGACGATCGCGGCGGTGAAATCGGTTCCCTTTTTCAAACCCGCCGCGTCAAACCGCTCAACCAGTTGATTCAAATCCTGAACCTCGGTGTCGCTCGGATAAAGCGCGCCGCCCTTGGTGCCCATGTCCACGTAGAATCGCGTGTCCTTCATCCACTTGTCGTCTTTCCAGTAGTCGAGCAGCGAATGTTGCGAATCGCGCAGCCAGGGATCGAGGACCGCCACGCTGCCGAACACGTCGTGATGATCGCAGGCGACGGACAGCGCGATCAGCCCGCCCATGGACGATCCGGCAATGGCCGTGTGTGCCCGGTCGGGCAGGGTGCGATAAGCGTGGTCGATCATCGGCTTCACTTCTTCGACGATAAACCGCCCGTACAGCGCCCCGCGCCCCGCATTGCCGGTGGGGGTGGTGTCGAACGGCGTAAACTCGGCCGTGCGATCGGGGGAGTTGTAAATCCCCACGATGATCACGGGCTGAATCTTCTTCGTGCCGATCAAATCCTGCGCATTCTCATCCACTTGCCATTCCACGCCGGCGAAGGCCGTCGAACTATCGAACAGGTTCTGCCCGTCCTGCATGTACAACACCGGATAACGCCGATCGGCGGCCGATTCGTAATCCGGCGGGAGATAGACAATGATCGTGCGGCTGTTGCCGAGCAGCTTGGACTCGAATTTCTTGTGTAAACGGAAATTGCCGGTGAGCGTGACCTTTCCGGGGATGGACTTGCCGCCGTCGACCCAGGTCAGCACCGTCGATTCTACGGCTTGTCCCGGTTCCGGGGTAAACGGATGATCGTCGATCTCCGAGCCATTCTGGCCGCGCTCGACCGTGCCCCAGGTCCCGCGCGTGACCTTGAATTTATGAGGAATCCCCGAGAGCAAATCGACGGTGGCATGATATCGCCCATCGTCGCCACGGTGCATCGGCACGCCCGCGGCATCCCATGTGCCCAACTCCGGCGAGTCGCCGGACAGGAAGATCGGCTGGTCCGGCGGCGTTTCGGCCGGAACCCTGACGGCAAACTCAACCGGAACGACCTTCTGGCTTTGTGCCCATTGCACGTACTGGTCCGCGGTTGCCCGGCTTTGCTGCGCGCTATTCAGCTCCCACCCTCCGATCCCCGCCAGTGCGACTCCAAGCAGCACGACAAACACCAAAAATATCTTTCTCATGATCTGTTCTCCAAGCGCTTGCCATCCGCCGGCCACTTCCCGCGGCTCCGAACCAGGCTCGCATACCAACCATTTTAACAACTTGCGGCGATTTCCACTCCTCAATCCGTATTTGCCGACCGCCGGGCATTTCCCGTCGATTTCCCAATTCCCTCCCCCAATTCACTTGCCAGACCCCCGTTTCCCGATAAGGTATCTGCGCAAAGGAGTTACGCAATCCCCAAAGAGGTTTCACGGATGAACCGGATCGCTCTCGCCGTTTTCACGTTTCTGATTGCCCTGCTTGCGGCTGTCCACCCCGCGCGGGCGGAGTTGGCAGGGGACATCGGGCAGGTTCTGGACGACAAGCTCCTGGCCCGGGCGACCGTCGGAATCGACATCGTGCGGATGGGAAAATCGGCCGACGACGTGGCGACGCTCTATCGCGCCAATCCCACCCTCCCGCTCGTCCCGGCCAGCAATTTGAAAGTCGTCACCACCTCCGCCGCCCTCGAACGCCTCGGGGCCGATTTCAAATTCCGAACCTTGCTGCTCTATCACCACGCGGTAGGCGAAGCCTCCGCCGGGGATCTCGTGCTCGTCGGCGACGGCGACCCAACATTCGGAGATGCCGAACTGCTCAAAAAAGTCGGCTGGCACGTGGACACCGTGTTCAAGACCTGGGCCGCCGGGCTGGCCAGGAAGCAATTGCCCGCCGTCCGCGATCTGCTCGTGGATGACAGCGTGTTCGACGATGAATTCCTGCATCCCAATTGGCCGGCCGATCAAACCCAGAAGCGATACGTCGCCGAGATCGCCGGCTTGAATCTCAACGCGAACTGCCTCGACGTTTACGTGCGCCCGACGGGTTTTGGAAGGCTCGTGGATTTCTCGACGGATCCAGCCACCGCCTACGTCACGATCAAGAACACCTGCGTCGGCGGCGGCGACAATTCGGTCTGGCTCTCGCGCCAGCCGGGGACCAATGATCTGGTTCTCCGCGGCGTCGCCCGCTCGGCCAACGACGTGCCGGTCTGGGTCACCGTTCACGATCCGCCCCTGTATGCCGGCGCCGTGCTGGCCGAGTCGCTCAAAGCCGCCGGCATCGCCCTCAGCGGACAGGTCAAACGCGACCGCACCATGCGCCAGGCGTATCTGAAGGCCGCCGGCGCCCACGATCCATCCTGGATTCTCCTGGCCGTTCACGAAACGCCGCTGACCAGCGTCATCGACCGCGCCAACAAGGACAGCATGAACCTCTATGCCGAATGCCTCTGCAAACGGCTAGGCTTCGCCAGAGATGGGCAGGGCACCTGGCGCGCGGGCACGGCGGCCGTGGGCGATTTCCTCAATTCACTGCAAATCCCCGCGTCGCAATATACCCTGGACGACGGCTGCGGATTGTCCAAGAACAACGCGGTCAGCGCCCATGTGATGGTCGCCGTCCTCACCCACGATTATTTCAGCGCCAATTCCGCGGCGTGGATGGCGTCGCTGGCGGTGGCCGGCGAAGACGGCACCCTCGCCGAGCGCTTTCACGGCTCCGATCTCCGCGGCCGCGTCATCGCCAAGACCGGCTTCGTCAACGGCGTGAGCTGCCTCAGCGGCTACCTCCACGCCAAGGACGACAATTGGTATTGCTTCAGCATTCTCTTCAACGGCATCCCCGAAGGCTCCAACAGCGGCGCCAAGATTTTACAGGAGCGCATCGTCCGCGCCATCGACCAGCACGCCCAGGCCCTCGCCCAGGCGCGGGCGAATTAGCACCCGCAGCCGAAGCTCCGTTCGCCCATTTAATTAGGGACTGTCCCTAATTTACGGTACTGTCCCTGGTTTACGGAGCCGCGGCCAAGGGGGTGCGTGACACATTCTGCACGCCCTGTTCTTCCCCTCCCCATGTACTCAGGGGGAGGGCTAGGGTGGGGGTTTCGTAGGCC
>Ga0187867_10002243_pt1 | contig 16159 bp, 11 predicted proteins | sample June2016WEW_13_1_FD_132976 | JGI IMG/M metagenome (GOLD analysis project Ga0187867, IMG submission 132976) | Peatland microbial communities from SPRUCE experiment site at the Marcell Experimental Forest, Minnesota, USA - June2016WEW_13_10 | ecosystem: Environmental > Terrestrial > Soil >...
AAGCCCTTCTTGGCCAAATGCTTGGTTATGGCCGCAGTCAAAGTCGTCTTCCCATGATCGATGTGACCTATCGTTCCTACGTTCACGTGCGGCTTCTTCCGCTCAAACTTCTTCTTGGCCATTAGGACTTCCTCCTAATATCAGGGGTCATCATGCCCGGGCTTGACGCCGGCCTAAGATCTCCTCCGCCAGGGAGGCGGAAACGGGCTCATAGTGATCGAATTGCATGGTGAAGGTGGCCCGGCCCTGGGTGGAACTGCGCAAGGCCGTGGCGTACCCGAACATGGTGGCCAGGGGCACCTGGCCGTGAATAATCTGGGTGGAGCCCCGGGATTCGAGCCCCGTGACGCGTCCCCGGCGGGCATTCAACTCTCCCATCACTTCGCCCACGAAATCCTCGGGCGCCACCACTTCTATGTCCATGATGGGCTCCAGCAGCACCGTCCGGGCTCTCTTGGCCGCCTCTTTGAAACCAATGGAGCCGGCGATAAAGAAGGAGCGCTCCGAGGAATCGACTTCATGATAGGAGCCATCCACCAAAACCACTTCCACGTCCACCATGGGGTAGCCGAGGATGCCGGTGGCCGCCGCCTCTTTGACGCCCTTCTCCACTGCGGGGATATATTCCTTGGGAACCGAGCCCCCGACGATCTTGTTGCTGAAGACCACCCCGGCGCCGGCCGTCAGGGGTTTCACCTCCAGAACCACGTGCCCGTACTGGCCCCGCCCCCCGCTCTGCCGAATGAATTTCCCTTCAGCCCGGGCCTCCTCGGTGACCGTTTCCCGATAGGCCACCTGGGGTTTGCCCACCCGGGCATCAACCTTGAATTCCCGCATCAGGCGGTCAACGATAATCTCCAGGTGGAGTTCCCCCATGCCGGAGATGATGGTCTCCCCGGTTTCCGAATCAGAGTGCACCCGGAAAGAGGGGTCCTCGGCGGCGATGCGGCTCAAGGCCTGGCCCAGCTTGTCCTGGTCCGCCTTGGTCTGGGGCTCGATGGCGATGTCGACCACCGGCTGGGGAATATGCAAGGTCTCCAGGATCACCGGCTCCCGTTCGTCCGCCAGGGTGTCCCCGGTGGTGGTATTCTTGAGCCCCACCCCGGCGATTATGTCCCCGGCGTAGGCAGCCGGGATCTCTTCCCGCTTGTTGGCGTGCATTTTCAGCAAACGGCCGATACGTTCCTTCACGCCCTTGGTGGAGTTCAAGACCGCGCCGCCGCTCGTTAGCACCCCGGAATAGACCCTGATAAAGGTGAGATGGCCCACATAAGGGTCGGAGACCAACTTGAAGGCCAGGGCCGCCAGGGGCGCCTCATCCGAGGGGGGGCGCTCCACCACCTGGCCCTTGGGATCCAGCCCTTGCACCGGGGGAATGTCCAGGGGCGACGGCAGGTAATCGACCACCGCGTCCAGCAGTTGCTGGATGCCTTTATTCTTAAAGGCGGAGCCGCACAGCACCGGCACCAGTGCCAGGGTAATGGTGCCCCGGCGCAGGGCCCTCTGCATCAGGTCCACATCCACCGGTTTATCGGCCAGATAAAGCTCCATAAGTTCTTCGTCCACTTCCGCCAGGGCTTCCAGTAGCAACTGCTGCTGCTCCTGGGCCAACTCCCGGTAGTCCACCGGAATCTCTCCCACCTCGATGCTCATCCCCTTGCTGGCTTCGTCATAGACCACCGCCTTCATCTGGACGAGATCGATCACCCCTCGAAACTGGTCTTCCTCTCCCAGGGGCAACTGCACCAACACCGGGTTGGCCTTGAGGCGCTCCCGCATCATCTTCAGGCAGCGGGCGGTATCCGCGCCCACCCGGTCCATTTTGTTGATGAAGGCAAGCCGCGGGACGCCGTAGCGGTCGGCCTGGCGCCAGACCGTTTCGCTCTGGGGCTCCACTCCACCTACCGCGTCGAAAACCGCCACCACCCCGTCCAACACCCTCAGCGACCTCTCTACTTCGATGGTGAAATCGACGTGCCCCGGGGTGTCAATGATGTTGATGCGATGGTCTTGCCAGTAACAGGTGGTGGCCGCCGAGGTAATGGTGATGCCCCGCTCCTGTTCCTGCTCCATCCAGTCCATGACCGCCTGGCCGTCGTGCACCTCTCCCAGTCGGTGCGTCACTCCTGTGTAGAAGAGAATACGCTCCGTGGTGGTGGTTTTACCGGCGTCGATGTGGGCCATGAACCCAATATTCCGTACCCGGTCTAACGGGGTCTGTCTCGCCAAAGCATTTACCAACGATAATGGGCAAAGGCCTTGTTGGCCTCCGCCATCTTATGAGTATCTTCCCTTTTCTTTATAGTCGCGCCCCGGTTGTTGGCGGCGTCCGCCAACTCCGCTGCCAGCTTGGCTTCCATGGACTTTTCGCTGCGCGCCTTGGCAAAGCTGATGAGCCAGCGGATGGCCAGCGATACCCGCCGGTCGGCCCGCACCTCCACCGGCACCTGGTAAGTGGCGCCGCCCACCCGCCTGGACTTCACCTCGATCAAGGGCTTGACGTTGTCCACCGCCTGGTGAAAGAGCTTCAAAGAGTCGTCATTGCCCCGCTGGCCCAAAATCTCCATGGCGTTGTACAGGATGCGCTGGGCGATGCTCTTCTTGCCAGCGCCCATCAAACCATTGATAAAGCGGCTCACCAGCAGGTCTTGGTATTTCAGGTCGGCGATGGCCTGTCTCCGGGCCACTCCCCCTTTTCTGGGCATAACAACCTCGATTTTCCGTTCTTGCTTCTCGGTTTTCGGTTAAAAAAAACCTTTTATATTTCCATTTGATAGGGAATAATCGTTTTCAACTATTGGAAAGTACCCATCCTTATTATCGGTTTATGGTAGAGGTCTTCTGTTTTCGCTTTTACCGAAAACCGCAAACCGAAAACCCTCACTTCGGCCGCTTGGCCCCGTACTTGGACCGGCTTTGGCGGCGGTCCTGAACCCCAGAGGCGTCCAGGGTGCCCCGGATAACGTGGTAGCGCACCCCAGGCAGGTCCTTCACCCGGCCGCCCCTGATCAAGACCACCGAGTGTTCCTGCAGATTATGCCCCACCCCCGGGATATAGGTGGTCACCTCGATGCCGTTGGTAAGACGGACCCGGGCCACCTTCCGCAGGGCCGAATTGGGCTTCTTGGGGGTAGTGGTATAGACCCGGACGCACACCCCCCGCTTCTGAGGGCAGCTTTGCAGGGCCGGGGAAGCGCTATGCTTCTTCAACTTCTCCCGCCCCTTGCGAATCAACTGGTTAATGGTCGGCATGTAACTTCGCTCCTGCTACAGCCCGCCGTATCAGGCAGACCCACCAAAATTAATTATGTTAATCAATTTAGAGCAACTTTGTCAACATTTTATTGCTCAGGCAAACTCTCGGGCTCCAAACCGGCTTCCACCTCCGCCGCCATGGCCTCCGGCTCCGGCAGGACTGCAGCCATTTCCTCATCCGACATCCTGATATCCATTGCCCGGTAGACGTCCAGCCCGGTGCCCGCGGGGATGAGACGCCCCATGATGACGTTCTCCTTGAGCCCCCTCAAGTAGTCGATCTTCCCCTGCACCGCGGCGTCCGCCAGCACCTTGGTGGTCTCCTGAAAGCTGGCCGCCGAAATCCAGGACTCGGTGGTCAGCGAGGCCTTGGTGATCCCCAACAGCATTGGCTCGCCGGTGGCCGGCCGTTTGCCTGCGGTCACGGCCCGGTCGTTCTTTTCCTCGAAAACCCATTTTTCCACCTGTTCGCCCATGAGGAAATCGGTTTCGCCGGAGTCCACCACCCTGATGCGTCGCAGCATCTGCCGGACGATGACCTCGATGTGCTTGTCGTTGATCTTCACCCCCTGGAGGCGGTAGACCTCCTGGACCTCGTCCACCAGATAACGGGCCAGTTCCTTGAGGCCGCTGATGTTCAGGATATCGTGGGGGTTGGCGGAGCCGTCCATCAGCGGTTCTCCGGCCCGGACAAAGTCGCCCTCCTGCACGGCCACGTGCTTGCCCTTGGGGATCAGGTACTCCTTGGGTTTGCCCACCTCGGGAGTGACGATGATCTTGCGTTTGCCCTTGATGTGGCGGCCGAAGGAAACCGCCCCGCTGATTTCGCTGATTATGGCGGTTTCTTTGGGTTTGCGCACCTCGAAAAGCTCCGCCACCCGGGGCAGGCCGCCGGTGATGTCCTTAGTCTTGGTGGTTTCCCGGGGAATCTTGGCGATAATATCTCCGGCAAAGACCTCATCGCCTTCACTCACCATGAGGATGGCGCCCACCGGCATGAAGTAGCGGGCCGAGGCCGGGCTCCCTGGAATGCGGGCGGTGGCCCCGGTTTCGTCCTTCACCGAGATACGGGGCCTCAGCTCCGGGTCCCGGCTCTCGATGATGAGGCGGGAGGCCTTGCTGGTCACCGGGTCCACCCGTTCCTGCACGGTGCTGTTGTCCACGATGTCCCCGAACTTGATGCGGCCGCCCACTTCGGTGAGCATGGCGTTGGTGAAGGGGTCCCACTCCGCCAGCACCCGGCCGGCCTCCACCTGCTGCCCCTCCTTCACCTTGATGTGGGCCCCGTAGGTTAGCGGGTAGCGTTCCCGTTCGATGCCCTTTTCGCTGACCAGGACCAGTTCCGCCTGGCGGCTCAGATTCACCAGCTCGCTCTGGCGGTCGAGTACCATCTTCGGATTGTCGAACCGGACCCGGCCCCTCCCCCGGGACACGTGGAAGCTCTGTTCAACCCGTCGGGAGGCGGTGCCGCCGATGTGGAAGGTGCGCATGGTGAGCTGGGTGCCGGGCTCGCCGATGGATTGGGCCGCCAGGATGCCGATGGCCTCGCCGTTGGACACCGAGGTGCCGTGGCCCAGATCCCGGCCGTAACACTTGGCGCACACTCCCCGGCGAGTCTGGCAGGTCAGCACCGAGCGGATCTGCACCTTCTCCAGGCCGGATTCCTCGATCCGCCGGGAGGCCTCTTCATCGATCTCTTCGTTGGCCTGCACCAGCACTTCCCCGGTGTGGGGATCAACGATGTCATCCAGGCAGACCCGCCCTAAGACCCGGTCCCCCACCCGCTCGATGATTTCGCCGCCTTCCACGAGAGGAGTGACGAAGATGCCGTCGATGGTGCCGCAGTCCGCCTGGGTGATGACTGCATCCTGGGCCACGTCCACCAGCCGCCGGGTCAGGTAGCCCGAATTGGCGGTCTTCAAGGCAGTGTCCGCCAGGCCCTTCCGGGCTCCGTGGGTCGAGATGAAGTACTGCAGCACCGTCAGGCCTTCCCGGAAGTTAGCGGTGATGGGGGTCTCGATGATCTCCCCCGAAGGCTTGGCCATCAGGCCGCGCATGCCCGCCAACTGCCGCATCTGATCCTTGCTGCCCCGGGCCCCGGAGTCGGCCATCATGAAGACCGGATTGAAGGAGGCCACCTCTTCCTCAATCACCACCTTCTTCCCGGAACCATCAGGAGCATCCTCTTCCCGGACCAGCACTTCCCGGGCCATTTCCGCCATCATCTCCGCGGCGACCTCGTCGGTGGCCTTGGCCCAGATGTCCACTACCTTGTTATATTTTTCCCCTTCGGTGATCAGACCTTCCTGGTACTGCTCCTCCACCTGGGCCACCTCGGCCTGGGAGCTCTTCAGGACCTCGGCCTTGCCGGCCGGAATCATCATGTCCTGAATGGAGATGGAGATGCCCGCCTGGGTGGCGTATTTGTATCCCAGATTCTTGAGTTGGTCCGCAAAGATCACCGTTTGCTTGATACCGCACTTGCGGTAGGATTGGGCAACGAGCTTGCGAATCTCCTTCTTGTTCATGGTCGTGTTGATCAGGTTGAAGGATAGGCCTTTTGGCAGGATTTCGCCGAGAATTACTCGGCCCACGGTGGTCTGGATAATCTTCCCGTCTATTTGGACCGGAATCCTGGCCTGCAAATGGACTTCCCCCTGATCATAGGCCACCCTCACCTCTTCCGGATTGGGATATGGGACCAGTTCGGGATTCTGGAAGGGGTTAAAGTTTTCCAAATCTTCGATGATTTTTTCGCCTTTGGCGAAGGGGCGTTCCCGGGTCAAATAGTAGAGCCCCAGAACGATATCCTGGGTGGGAATGATGATGGGATCGCCGTTGGCCGGGGAGAGGATGTTATTGGTCGACATCATCAAGGTCCGGGCCTCGATCTGGGATTCGATGGAGAGCGGCACGTGCACCGCCATCTGGTCGCCGTCAAAGTCGGCGTTAAATGCAGTGCACACCAAAGGATGCAGTTGGATGGCCTTGCCCTCGATGAGGATGGGCTCAAAGGCCTGAATCCCCAGGCGATGCAGGGTGGGGGCCCGGTTGAGCATCACCGGATGCTCCCGCACCACCTCATCCAGGATGTCCCAGACCTCCGGGGTTTCCCGGTCCACCAGACGCTTGGCCACCTTGATGGTGGTGGCGTATCCCCGAGCCACCAGCTTGTGGAAGATAAAGGGCTTGAAGAGCTCCAGGGCCATCTGCTTGGGCAGGCCGCACTGGTGCAGCTTCAACTCCGGGCCGATGACGATGACCGACCGGCCTGAGTAGTCCACCCGTTTGCCCAGCAGGTTCTGGCGGAAGCGTCCCTGTTTGCCCTTGAGCATGTCGGAGAGCGACTTCAGGGCCCGCTTGTTGGGGCCGGTGATGGTGCGCCCCCGGCGGCCGTTTTCGAAGAGCACGTCCACCGCTTCCTGGAGCATGCGCTTTTCATTGCGAATGATGATGTCCGGGGCGCTGAGTTCCAGAAGGCGTTTCAGCCGGTTGTTGCGGTTGATCACCCGGCGGTAGAGATCGTTGAGGTCGGAGGTGGCGAAGCGGCCGCCGTCCAGGTGCACCAAGGGGCGCAGGTCCGGCGGCAGCACCGGGATCACTTCCATGACCATCCATTCGGGACGCTGGCGCGATTCCCGGAAGGCGTCGATGATCTTCAGCCGTTTGCCCAGCTTCTTGCGCTTGGCGTCGGAGGCAGTCTTGCTCATTTCGGCCCGCACTTCCTTGGACAACGGCTCCAGTTGCAGGACCTTCAGCATCTCCCGGATGGCCTCGGCGCCCATGCCGGCCTTGAAACGGTCTCCGAACTCCTCCCGGGAAGAGCGGTATTTCTCTTCGGAAAGCAGGCTCCCTTTGACCAGGGTGGTATCGCCGCCGTCCACCACCACGAACGACTCAAAATAGAGGATCTTTTCCAATTCCTTCAGGGTCAGGTCCAGGAGGTTGCCGATCTTGCTGGGCAAACTCTTCAAGAACCAGATGTGCACCACCGGGCAGGCCAGTTCTATGTGGCCCATGCGCTCCCGGCGCACCTTGGACTGGATTACCTCCACCCCGCATTTCTCGCAGGTGATCCCCCGGTGTTTCATACGCTTATATTTACCGCAGTTGCATTCGTAATCCTTGGCCGGACCGAAAATCTTGGCGCAAAAGAGGCCGTCCCGCTCCGGTTTAAAGGTGCGGTAATTGATGGTCTCCGGCTTCTTCACTTCCCCGTGGGACCAGGAGCGGATCATTTCCGGGGAAGCCAGGGCCAGGCGCACCGCCTCGATGACCACCGGGTCTTCCGGCCGGGCAAAGAGGCTGTTGAGATCTTCTAAAGCCACTTCTTTCATCTTGTTGCTCATATAACCTTAGTCCCTGCCCTTTTCCTTTTTCAGAAGCTCCACATTCAGAGCCAGGCTCTTGAGCTCCCGAACCAGGACGTTGAAGGATTCAGGTAAACCGGCCTCGAGATCGTATTCGCCCTTGAAGATCTTCTCGTACATCCGGGTGCGGCCGGCAACGTCGTCGGACTTTACGGTCAGAAATTCCTGCAGGGTGTAGGCCGCCCCGTAGGCTTCCAGGGCCCAGACCTCCATCTCCCCCAGGCGCTGCCCGCCGAACTGGGCCTTGCCGCCCAGGGGCTGCTGGGTCACCAGGGAGTATGGTCCGATGGAACGGGCATGAATCTTATCAGCCACCAGGTGATGCAGTTTCATCATGTACATCACGCCCACCGTCACACTGCGGTCAAACTCCTCCCCGCTGCGGCCGTCCCGCAATCTGGCCTGGCCGCCGGTGGGCAGCCCCGCCTCCGCCAGAAATTCCCGGACCTCCTCTTCGGTGGCCCCGTCAAATACCGGAGAAGCCATGTGGATGCCTTCCCGGTAATGTTTCTGCCAGACCTGGCGAAGGTCCTCAAGGCTCATCTCTTCGATCTCTTTGGCCAGGGCGGCGCCGGCCCCCAAGATCTTCTTCAGGCGGGTCTTGATGGCATCCAGGGCGTAAAAGCGATCGATCATCTCGCCGATCTGTTTGCCAAGCTCATAGGAAGCCCAACCCAGGTGGGTCTCCAGCACCTGCCCCACGTTCATCCGGGAAGGCACCCCCAGGGGGTTGAGCACGATGTCCACCGGGGTGCCGTCGGCAAAATAGGGCATGTCTTCCTCCGGCATGATCCGGGAGACCACCCCTTTGTTGCCGTGGCGGCCGGCCATCTTGTCACCCACCGCCAGTTTGCGCTTCATGGCCACAAAGACCTTGACCTTCTTGATCACTCCCGGGGGCAGCTCGTCCACTTTGCGGAGACGGCCCAGCTTGGCCTCAAAGATCATGTTCACCAGATGCAACTGCTCCAGGTAGCGGTCCAGCAGCACGTCTACCCGGTCTTCCAGGCCGGCTTCCTGAAAGGAGACGTGGCGCCAGAATTCCAGAGGTTGCCTTTTCACCAGTTCCGGGGGCACCGCTGCGGCCTGGGCCAGCAAAGTGGTGCCCCGCCGTTCATCTTCCAGGGCCTCCTCCACCTTTTGGCCCACCACCATTTCCGCCAGCTGCTGGCGGTAGCTCTGGGTGATGATGGCCACTTCGTCGGCCTGGTCCTTCTGGAGCTTGGCCACCGCCTCATCCTCGATGGAGCGGCTGCGGTCGTCCTTTTCCACTCCCTTGCGGGAAAAGACGCGGGCGTCGATCACCACTCCTTCGATCCCCGGCGGGACCCGAAGCGAGGTATCCTTGACATCGCCGGCCTTCTCCCCAAAGATGGCCCTAAGCAGCTTCTCCTCCGGAGTGAGTTGGGTTTCGCCCTTGGGGGTGATCTTCCCCACCAGGATGTCGCCGGGGCGGACCTCGGCCCCCAGCTGGATGATGCCGCTCTCATCCAGGTTGCCCAGGGCCTCCTCCCCCACGTTGGGAATGTCCCGGGTGATTTCTTCCTTGCCCAGCTTGGTGTCCCGGGCCATCACCTCGAACTCTTCGATGTGGATGGAGGTGAAGACGTCATCCTTGATGAGGCGTTCGCTCACCAGGATGGAGTCCTCAAAGTTGTAACCGCCCCAGGGCATGAAGGCCACCATGACGTTCTTGCCCAGGGCCAGTTCGCCCATGCCCGTGGCCGGCCCGTCGGCGATGATCTGGCCTTTATCTACCCGGTCGCCCTTGCCTACGATGGGCCGCTGATTGAAGCAGGTGTTCTGGTTGGTGCGCTGAAATTTGGTGAGCTTGTAAATGTCCACCGGCGAGCCGTCGCCGCCGCTGGCCGGCTCCGACGCCCGGATAACCACCCGGGTGGAATCCACGTCTTCCACCACGCCGGCCCTGCGGGCCACCATGGTGACCCCGGAATCCCGGGCCACCACGTTTTCCATACCGGTGCCGATGATGGGCGAGCTGCTGGTGAGCAGGGGCACCGCCTGGCGCTGCATGTTGGAACCCATCAGGGCCCGGTTGGCGTCGTCATGCTCGAGGAAGGGGATGAGGGATGCCGCCACCGACACCAACTGGTTGGGTGAGACGTCCATGTTCTCAATATCTTTGGGGTTGGCAATGATGAACTCGCCGCCCTTGCGGGCCTCGATCAGGTCCACCTTGAAACGCCCCTGGGCGTCCAGGGGGGCGTTGGCCTGGGCGATGACCCGGGATTCGCCGGGAGTCCACTCCGACTCTCCCTCCTGCAAGGCGCTCAGGTATCGCACCTCCCGGGTGACCCGGGTCTCGGTCCGGTTGCCAACCTGCTTTTTTTTCACCACCCGGTAAGGGGTTTCGATGAAGCCCAATTCATTGACCCTGGCAAAGGTGGACAGAGAGACGATGAGGCCGATGTTGGGACCTTCCGGCGTCTCGATGGGACAGATGCGGCCATAATGGGTGGGGTGTACGTCCCGCACCTCGAATCCGGCGCGCTCCCGGGTCAAGCCCCCGGGTCCCAGGGCGCTGAGGCGCCGCTTGTGGGTGATCTCCGAGAGCGGGTTGGTCTGGTCCATGAACTGGGAAAGCTGGGAGGTGCCGAAAAACTCCTTGATCACCGCCTGCACCGGCTTGGCGTTCACCAAGTCGTGGGGCATCAGGGTGTCCAGGTCCTGGATGGCCATCCGCTCTTTGATGGCCCGTTCCATGCGCACCAGCCCCACCCGGAACTGGTTCTCCAGGAGTTCGCCCACGGCCCGCACCCGCCGGTTGCCCAGGTGGTCGATGTCATCCACCGGGCCTTCCTTGTCCTTCTGGGTGATGAGTTCCTTCACCGCCAGGAGGATGTCTTCCCGCTTCAGGGTAGTCTGGTTGAGCGGCAGGCGCTCCTCCGGGGGCCTAAGCTTCAGGTCCAGCTTGAGGCGCCCCACCGAGGAGAGGTCGTAGTATTCCGGATTGAAAAAAAGGTTCTTAAAGAAGGTGGTGGCCACTTCCTCATTGGGACGATTGCTAGGGCGCAAACGCCGGTAGATCTCCAGAATGGCGTCCTTGGCAGTGGCGGTCTTGTCGGCGTAGAGGGTGTTGCGCAGGCAGGCGCTGACATTGACCCCGTCGATGAAGAGGAGGTCGAGCTCCTTGATCCCCTTCTGCTGCAACAGGCCAATCTTGTCCTCGGACAGGGCCTCGTTGCACTGAGCCAGGACCTCGACGCTCTCGGGGGCCAGAATATCGTGGGCCACCACGCGGCCTATCAGCTCCGAGACGTTCCCGGGAATGCTGGTGACTCCGGCCTTGTCCAATTTTTTCAGCAATACCGGGGTGAGCCGTTTCAGCTTCTTGACCACCACCTCCCCGGTCTTGGGATCCAGGATGTCGGCGGTGCTGGTCTTGTCCTGCAGCAATTCCGGAACCAGCGGGCGGCGTATGCCCTCTTCATCCAGAAAGATCCGTTCGGTCTTATAGAAGAAATTGAGCAGCTCTTCGGTGCTGTAACCCAGGGCCTTCAGGAGAATGGTCACCGGAAACTTGCGCCGCCGGTCGATGCGGACGTAGAGGATATCCTTGGGGTCGAACTCGAAGTCTATCCAGGAGCCCCGCAAGGGAATCAAACGGGCTGAGTAGATGATCTTGCCGCTGGAGTGGATCTTGGCCCGGTCGTGATCGATGAACAGGCCCGGCGAGCGGTGCAGCTGACTGACCACCACCCGCTCGGTGCCGTTAATGATGAAGGTGCCATTCTCGGTCATCAGGGGCAGGGTGCCGAAATAGATCTCCTGCTCCTTAATGTCCCGAATGGTCCGGGATTTAACCTCGGCCCCGGTTTCGTAAACCACCAGGCGGACCCGAATCTTCATGGGGACCTCGTAGCTCATGCCCCGCTGCAGGCATTCATCTACGTCATACTTGGGGGCACCCAGATCGTAGTCCACGAACTCCAAGGAACAGGCGCCGCTGAAGTCCTGGATGGGAAAGACGCTCCGGAAAACCCCGTGCAGGCCGTATTCGGAACGCGCCTCCGACGCCAGGTCTTTCTGCAGAAAGCGGTGGTACGATTCCTTCTGCATCTCGATTAGATTGGAGATTTCCACAATCCGCTCGATCTTGCCGAAATTCTTGCGGTACAACTTTAAGGGCGATAAGACGTTGGCCATGGATACTCCTTAATAGGATGGCCTGGAAAACATCAGGGTTCGTTAAGCCCGAACCCACCCAAAACTCCAGGAGTTTGCCGCTAATCCCCCAAAATGGCAAAGGAGACCGGAGAGGCTCCCCCGGTCGGCCTTTGCAGCTGTCACTCCTTTGGCCCCGAATCCCTGTGCCATCATTGGCGGGACCCGCAGCGTAGCACCCTATTTAACCTCTACGCTGGCCCCTTGGGCTTCCAGTTTCTTCTTGACCTCTTCGGCTTCCGCCTTGGAGATGGCTTCCTTAACGGTGGTGGGCGCGTTTTCTACCGCTTCCTTGGCCTCTTTCAGGCCCAGATTGGTAATGGCCCGCACTTCCTTGATCACCTGGATCTTGTTGGGACCGCAGGCGGTCAGAACCACGTCGAATTCGGTCTGCTCCTCGGCCGCCGGCGCCGCCGCCGCCATCCCCGGCATCGCCGCAGCCACCGCCACCGGCGCCGCCGCGGACACGCCGAACTTCTCTTCCAGCTCCTTGATGAGGGTGGAAAGCTCCAGTACCGTCATATTAGCCAGGTAGTCCACTACCTCGACTCGAGAAATGGCCATCGATCTTCCTCCTTGGGTAATAACGAATCTTTTACAGGGCTGTGGGCGCCGGCGGCTGCCGGCAGCACCACCCGCCTTTAAACCTCGCTGCCGCCCGCGCCGCCCTCGGCTGACTCGCTGCCGCCCGCGCCGCCCTCGGCTGACTCGCTGCCGGCCTTGTCGTCTTCGGCTTCGACTTCTTTGGCTTCGGCCCCCGTGACGCCTTCAGCTTCGACGTCTTTGGCTTCGGCCCCCGCGGCGCCTTCGGCTTCCACGTCGCCGCCCGCGGCCTCTTCAGCTACCACATTGCCGCCCGCGGCGACTTCGGCTTTCGCCTGCTGATCCCGGTGAGCCACCAGCACATTGAGCAGCGAGCGGATCACTCCGGCCAACACGGTCACCAGGCCGGTGGGCACCCCCTGGAGCACCCCCAGCAACTGGGCCAGCAGCACTTCCCGGGCCGGCAGTTTGCTCAGGGTCTCCAGGTCTTTGGGGCTCAGGAACTCCCCGCTCAGCACCGCCCCCTTGATCTGCAGGAGCGGCTTGTCCTGGGAAAACTTAATCATGATCTTGGCCAGGGCCACCGGGTCGGTGAATCCCAGGGTTAAGGCGTTGGGCCCGCTGATCTTGGGGACCAACAAGGCGATGGGCGAATCAGCCGCCGCGGCCCGGCGCAGCAGGGTGTTTTTCACCACCTGCAGTTCGGCCCCGGCATCCTGGAGCTGACGCCTAAGCCCGGTCATCTCCTCCACCTTCAACCCCTTGAAATCCGAGAGGATGCCGATCTGGGAACGGGATACCTTCTCCCGGATTTCCTGGACGATTTTGTCTTTTTCTTTGATTACCTGACGCACCACCGGACGAGACCTCCTTTACATCTGGCGCAGCAAATTTTTCACGTCGGAGCTGTCCACCGGGATCCCGGGACCCATGGTGGTGGAGACATAGATGCCCTTCATGTAGGCCCCTTTGGCGGTGGCCGGCTTCAAGCGGACCAGGGCATCCATCAGGGAGGCCAGGTTCTCCAGCAGCTTTTCGGCTCCGAAGGAGGCCTTGCCCACCGGGGCATGCACGACGCCGGCCCGGTCCACCCGGAACTCCACCTTGCCGCCCTTCAACTCATTGACGGCTTTCGCCACTTCGAAGGTCACAGTGCCCACCTTGACGTTGGGCATCAGGCCCCGGGGGCCCAGGATCTTGCCGATTTTGCCCACCTGGCCCATGATATCCGGGGTGGCCACTGCCTTGTCGAAATCGAGCCAACCGCCCTTGATGCGTTCGATGAGGTCTTCGGCGCCGGCGTAGTCGGCCCCGGCCTCCAGGGCCTCCTTCTCCTTCTCTCCCTTGGCAAAAACCAGCACTCGCACGGTTTTGCCCAGGCCGTGGGGCAACACTACTGCGCCCCGCACCATCTGGTCGGCGTGCCGCGGGTTGACCCCCAGGGCCACCGCGGTGTCCAGGGTTTCGTCGAACTTGCTGGAGGCCGTCTGCAAGGCTATCTCAATGGCTTCGCTAAAAGGGTAGCGGCGATTGCGGTCCACCTTGGCGGCGGCCTCCCGATATCTTTTGCCATGTTTGGCCATCGGTAGCACCTCTTAATTCAGGGGCCAGGCATCAGGGGCCAGGGGTCAGTATTTATTTTACCTGTACCCCTAATCCCTAATCCCTAACCCCTGCTATTCTATTTCGATGCCCATGCTCCGGGCGGTTCCGGCGATGCTGCGCATCGCCATCTCCAAGCTGGTGGTGTTCAAATCCGGCATCTTCTGGCGGGCGATCTCCTCCAACTGGGCCTGGGTGATCTTGCCCACCTTTTCCCGGCCGGCCTCCTTAGCGCCCTTGGCCAGTTGCGCCTTCTGCTTGATCAGCACCGCGGCGGGCGGCGTCTTGGTCACGAAGGTGAAGGAGCGGTCGGCGAACACCGTGATCAACACCGGGATAATGGTCCCTTCCTGGGCCGCGGTCCGGGCGTTATAAGTTTTGCAGAACTCCATGATATTGACCCCGTGCTGCCCCAGGGCCGGGCCAATGGGGGGCGAGGGGTTGGCCTGCCCCGCCGGAATCTGCAGTTTGATCAGTGCTATGACTTTCTTGGCCATCGATGTTGCTCCTTACTGAATACTCACAGTAGGCAAATAGTTTATTAACACCAGCGTTGGATAATGAGCCTCGCTCCTGTATTCAATGCAATACGCTGGGCGAATTGTTCGGCTTGCGAATAAGATTGAAATGAGCCAAACCAGCTTCCCTATGCAGGGTTAGTCCCTTGCCCCGATTTGCCTGCGCCATTCTGGCAACCACCCAAGGGGTCTCTGTGAATAACCGGCTCACTACCCTTCGCTTGCGATATTTTTTACTGCTCACTGCTCACTGCTCACTGGCCACTGCTAGAGCTTCTCCAGTTGCGTAAACTCCAGCTCCACCGGCGTGGGACGCCCAAAAACACTGATCATTACCCGCACCCGGCCCCGCTCCGGCCGCACCTCGTCCACCACCCCGGCGAAATTGGCAAAGGGCCCGTCGTTGACCTGCACCTTGTCCCCGGTCTCGAACTTGATCTTGGGCTTGGGCCGCAACACCCCTTCCTGCATCTGGGCGATGATCTTGGCCGCGTCCTCTTCGGGGATGGCCACCGGCTCCTCTTTGCTGCCCACAAAGCCCGTGACCTTGGGGGTGTCCTTCACCAGGTGCCAGGTGTCGTCGTTCAGTTCCATCTGCACCAGGACATAGCCGGGATAAAATTTCCGGGAGGAGAGCTTGCGCTCGCCCTTGACCATCTCCTCCACCGTCTCCACGGGCACCAGGACCGCGGGCACCAACTCCTCCATCCCCCGGGCCTTGGCCCGCTCCAGGATGGCGCCCCTGACCTTCTGCTCAAAGCCGGAATGGGTATGGATAATGTACCACTTCAGGTCCACAGCCGCGTCCTTTGCCTCAGTGGATAAAGCTCTGCACCAGATGGGACAGGGCGTAATCCACCAATCCTAAAAAGATGGCGATGAAGAGCACCAGTATCAGCGTTACTCCGGTAGTTCCTATGACCTCCTTGCGGTTGGGCCAGGTAGTCAGTTTGAGCTCGGTGACCACTTCCCCCAAAAAGGTGCTGGTCTTCTCTATATAGTTCTTTATGGGAGGCAGGCTGAACCGGGGAGCCCGCGGTTTGGCGGGCTTCAGCTTGACCACCTTGCCGGAGCCGCCGGCGCCGATTTCTTTGGGTTGCTTATTTTTGATCTTCTTCATAATCGCGTCGCTCTGGCGGCTGCCTGGCAGTGCTCTGAGCACTTAATACCGGAGCAGGCCGCCAACCCGCCTCCGGTCAACCATCCTTCCTCAGGGTTGCGGCCCCTCACTTCAGGCTAATCCCAAAATAGAATCCGGCAGCTCCACTAAACCGCCCCACCGCGCCTCACAACCCTTGGTCCCAAGACCCTCACCTCTTGATTGGCAGGCCAGGAGGGATTCGAACCCCCAACATCCGGTTTTGGAGACCGGCGCTCTAACCGTTGGAGCTACTGGCCTGTCTTCGCCCACTCACTTGCTTTCGCGATGAAGGGTATGCGTTCTACAAAAAGGGCAGAACTTTTTGAAGGCAAGCCGATCGGGGGTGCGCCGCTTGTTCTTGGTGCTCGTATAATTCCGGCGCTTGCATTCGGTACAGGCTAATGTAATGATATCTCTCATATTCTTATTCCAAAATCTGGCTGACCACGCCGGCGCCCACAGTGCGGCCGCCTTCCCGGATGGCGAAGCGCAGCCCGTCTTCCAGGGCCACAGGGGTTATCAGGGTCACTTCCAGGGTGACGTTG
>Ga0187867_10002244_pt1 | contig 16148 bp, 11 predicted proteins | sample June2016WEW_13_1_FD_132976 | JGI IMG/M metagenome (GOLD analysis project Ga0187867, IMG submission 132976) | Peatland microbial communities from SPRUCE experiment site at the Marcell Experimental Forest, Minnesota, USA - June2016WEW_13_10 | ecosystem: Environmental > Terrestrial > Soil >...
CTATGGGCTGGCCGCCTGGTTCGCTCGGCTGCTGCCGGAGGCCGTGACACCACCTGCGGCACCTCACGTGCTCGGCGGCTGGGCTTTGTTCCGTCTGCAGCCGTTTCGGCTGACGGTGGCCTGCACGGCGCTGATCCAGGGCTCGCACGCGGCGTATTACGGGTTCGCGGCGATCTACTGGCGCTCGCAGGGGATTGGCGACGGCACGATCGGGCTGCTGTTCGCCGAGGGGATCATTGCGGAGATCGCGTTGTTCCTGCGCGGCCGGCGGCTGGTGGAGCGGCTGGGGCCGGCGGGGCTGACGGCGTGCGCTGCGGCGGCGGGTGTGGTGCGCTGGGGTGGGATGGCGCTGGCGCCGCCTTTGCCGGTGCTGGCGGTGTTGCAATTGTTGCATGCTGCGACGTTCGCGATGCAGCACCTCGCGGCGATGATGCTGCTGAGCCGGAGTGTGCCGCCGGAGCGAGCGGCCACGGCCCAGGCGTTGCATTCGGCACTGGGGCAGGGGGTGCCGAATGGGTTGATGATGCTGCTGACCGGGTTTCTGTATGCGCGGATGGGCGGGTATGCGTTTTTGGCGATGGCGGTGGTGTCGGGGCTGGCGTTGGGGTTGGTCGGGCCGCTGCGGCGGGTGACGCGGTGAGCGAGTGATGGCTGGGTTGGCGTTGCGCCCGGAAAGGAAGAATTCTGAACACAGATGCACACAGATAAACACAGATGGACAGATGATTTTTGATAATGCGGGCGGTTGGCCCATTCGATCGACCGATTGGTCCACGCCAGACGATCCACGATGAAATCTGTGCCTATCTGTGTAGATCTGTGTGTATCTGTGTTACAAATTTCGTGGCTTGCCTTGCTTTGCTTCGCTGGCCGCTGCACTCGTCTGGCCTGGTGACACGCCAAGATTGACGGCGGACGGGGATTGGCGTTAATCGGCGCCTCCCGCTGGAGGGGTGCCCGAGTGGTTAAAGGGGACGGACTGTAAATCCGTTGGCTAGCGCCTACGTTGGTTCAAATCCAACCCCCTCCACCAGGACCCTGCACATGCCCGCGCGCCTTTATGCAGAACTTCCGGGGCTCCGCCACATTCAGTTATGCCGCGGCAGCCTCGCACCCGCCTCCATCGCACTCCGTTTTGTGAGGTGACTTGCGACCCCAGGCGGTCCCTTGCGTCCCATCGAGGTCCGCCCCGATGGGACGCGTTTCGGCGATCGGAGGCGCCCCTGAAACCCAAGGGAATGGAACGATGACCTTGGCGGATTTTGGGGTCAGGGTTGACCTTCGAGGCCCGAATGTGTGACGCCAACCTTCGGTGCCAGAGCGATCTTTTTCGTCTATCTCATCGAGTATGGCGATTTGCGAAGCTCTTCCGCGCCACACCTCAGGGTATCGGCACCCCAATCGACTTCAACCGCGCATGGGCTCGGCCCGCGCGCGCCTTCATTCCGTCGAGATACGTGCTCACATCGTTGCCCGGCAGGTTCAGCACCTTGCATCCAAGCTGCCAGTATTCCTCGATCTGTGCCTCGGTCTCCGCCGATCCCCGAGCGAGCTTGCCATGGGCATTGCACGCCGCTGCGATCCGTCGCACCGCCGCTTTGAAGGTCGGGTGCTCGAGGTCGAGGTGAACCCCAAGCTGCGCGCTCAGGTCCGAATGCCCGTACGCGATCATGTCGATGCCCTCGACTGCCGCGATCGTCTCGACATTCTCCAGGCCCTCGAGCGACTCAATCGACGGGCATAGGATGATGTTCTCGTTGGCCCATGGCGCATATTCGGTGGCGTGGCGGGCGCCGTGGCTCTTGTATCCCGTGTGCGGCCCCTGGCCGGAGATGCCCCGGTTCCCGATCGGCGGATACTTCGCCAGCCGGACGATCGCGCGCGCCTCCTCGGCGGTTTCCACCTCGGAGACCTGAATGCCCATGATGCCCTGGTCCAGAATGCCGGGGATGAGATGCGCGAACGACTTGTGGAGCCGAACGATGGCCGAGACGTTCGTGGCCTGGAACCAGCTCGCCAGATCAGCGATCGTCTCCATGTCGAACGCACCGTGCTCGTGGTCGATCGCGCAGTAATCGAAGCCGGCCGCCTCGATGATCCAGGGAACCCCGCGCGAGGCGAACTCCTTGAGCCCGGTGCCCAGAGCCGCCCGTCCTTCGCGCACCGCTCGCCGTATGCTGTTTTCTTTCATGACCCGTTCCCAGCTTCCGTCGTGTTATGCGTCATGATAGGGCCTGCGCCGCGCCACGCAACGAGACCTGAGCACCTCCGCAAGCGGGCTCAGCCTCATTTGCCGGTCTCACGGCGGTTGCTGTCGGGCCGCTACAGGGCCTTCGCCTCGGGAAACCGAGTTGGAATTGCAAATTGCCGCGACACCGGTGACGCGCCGCGCGGCACCCTCCTGGCCCAGAAGCGAGATCAAAGAGTCGGCTTCAATCGGCGTGGCCCAGTCGTTGGGCCAAACTTTCTTCCTCGGCGTGAGCGTTTTGCAAACGCGGCATTGCCGCGGGAAGCCACCGGTTCCATCCAGCCACCAGCATCCGGCGGCGCGTGGCTGATTCTCGCACGCCTGAAGACAGGCTTGCGGTGTAACCGTATCGCCGATGCGAAGCACGTCCGCGTCGTTCGGGCATTTGTAGTAATGCTTGAAACCGAGGGCTTCGGGCGATTGCGGCTCATTGCTGACTTCCGCTCCGATAGCGGCACCCGCGACGCAAAGGAGGACCGCCGCCGGGATGACGATGCCAACGATTGCTTTCGGGGTCCTGGGCATGAAGCTCCGCCTCGGAGACACAATTTTGATCCGTTATACGATTTTTGGCCTACGTTGGCAACAGTCCTATCGGATAATCCTTACGTACGTCGGAGCGGCGGCTGGAGGTCTCTTGATCGACATTGCCACGCGGCTCGGAGCCCGCTCGATCGCGCCGGCAAAAATTTGCTGAGAGCGAAACGGATGGTCGAACCATAGCTGGAGGCCGACGATGCCGAAGACTGCGTTACGTAAGACACTCAGAAATTCATTATTGCTGATACCGCTTATTTATATCGTGGCCCTGTTGGCGCTGTGTGTTTTCCAGCGGCATTTTCTATACTTCCCCAGCTCGACCTATATTTCCCTGCAGGCGGCTCATGCACCCGCTGCGATGAAGGAATTGTCCGTGCGAACCGAGGATGGCCTCGATCTCAAAGCCTGGTACGCGCCGGCGACCAGCACACCGCTCACCATCGTATATTTCCACGGCAACGGCGATAGCCTGCGCACGGCCGCTTTTGTCGCCCGGCCTGCGCCGCACGGCGATGGACCGGCAGTCGCCTTGACGTCATGGCCCGGTCCCGCCTTCGCAGGGGCTGGCCATGACCTGAACGGCGGAATTCTGCTGTTGCTATTGGTCGGCTGTACGATCGTCCGTCTGCGGAACGATCTGCACGCTGGCGGTCTGCCCCGCAACGAGACGCACGCCATCAGGGATGTGGTCGAGATCAATGCGTACGGGCACGCGTTGTGCCAACCGCACCCAGGTGAAGATCGGGTTCACGTCGGCCAGCCCTGACTGCCCGCGCGTCGCGTTGGCGACCGTGATACCACGCGCGATACTGGCGACATGGCCGCGAAGCAGGTCCCGGTAGCCCATTAGTTTCACGGTCGCGCGATCACCGGGATGGATCGCACCGAAGTATTTCGCCGCCGCACGTCTTTGATCGCGTCGCACGGCGCTTGAATGGCACCGGCTGGGCCATGACGAAACGCGGTTGACAGAGGGTCAATCTTTTCGCCGGTTGGTATTAGATGGTCTGGTATCGAAATGGAACAGCGATCGGTATGGCATTATTCCGGTTACCACGATCCCTGGCATTCTGCCGTAGAAGACAGGCCTGCCTTACCAAAGGCCGGGCAACATCCTGAACCTGACGTGGCGGGTGTACTCCTCGTAACCCGCCAGCTCCCGGCGCAGCATGCGTTCCTCGCCCACCGCCCGAACAGCAATGCCAACGCCGCCGAGCGGAACGAACAACAAGCCCCACCAGGAGCCCAGTAGCAGGGGCGTACCCACGAACATCAGGAGCGCGCCGGCGTACATCGGATGGCGAACGACGCGGTAGGGCCCGTCGGTGATGGCGCGTTGCTGCCGCTCGATCTGCACGCGCACCTGCGGCGCGGCGAAACTGTTGAAGCGATACACCTGCCAAACGACGATCATGCAAAGCGCAATCAAAACGGCGCCGATTGCCTGCGCGTAAAGTGGAACGCGCGACCACCCGAAACGACGAGCGTCCAAGGCGCACAGAACCAGCCAGCTGATGAACACGATCAGGCCCAACACCATGAAGGTGCGGTCCCAGGGCTGTTGATCACGCTGCATCGGCGCGGAGAGGCGTGACGCGAGAAGCGCCGGATCGTGTCGCGCCAGCCAGAGGTTTACGGCGAAGGTGGATACCGCAACCTCTCCCAGGAACACCCAACCTTGCGGCCAGCCCCAGTCGCCGGCGGCAAGGAAGAGGGTGGCCGCGATCGCCGCGAGCGAGATCGCCAGCTGAACCACCAGTCGCGTGATCATCGGTTCGCGGTCCGTCATTTGCCGTCGGTGCAAGCATCATAGTCGAACGTCGGCGTCGGGTCGACGCGGTGTGAAAACGTCGGGTCGACGATATGTGAAAACGTCGAACCGTAACGGCAATGCGCTACTTCGCTGCTCGGCGCGGTCCATGATCAAGTCCTCGGCGTCAGCGTCGAGGACTTGATCATGGGCTCTAAGGATTGGCACAAGCGGCGAAGCACGGCGGGAGGGAGCCAGGGGAATGCCACGTCCTCACGAGATCACAAAATACGGGGTGACGACCGCGTTGCTGCTCGTCTCGACGAGACCTTCAAGACCCAGATCTCGCTTATCTTCCAAAGCAGTTTTTGCATTGTGATGTCGGCCAATTTGGGCAATCGTGGCGGTCATCCCCGTCACCCACCTCGACCCATCCGCTGCGCCACCACGAACCCGCCAACCCCTGACCTGAAGGACACGCCATGACCAAATATCTGCACACCATGATCCGCGTTAGTTCGCTGGAGGACAGCGTCGCATTCTTCGAAGTGCTCGGTCTGCGCGAGATCCGCCGCCGTCCGGACGAGAAGGGCCGCTACACCAACGTATTCCTCGCCGCTCCCGGCGACGAGGCGGCTGCCTTGGAACTCACCTACAACTGGGATCCCGAGCCTTACGCCGGCGGCCGCAATTTCGGGCATCTCGCCTACGCCGTGGACAACATCTACGACACCTGCAACGCCTTTGCCGCCCGCGGCGTGACGATCAACCGCCCGCCGCGCGACGGCCGCATGGCCTTCATCCGCACGCCGGACGGCATCTCCATCGAGCTGCTGCAGGCCGGCGGCGCGCTGCCGCCTGCCGAACCCTGGACCAGCATGGCCAACTCCGGTTCCTGGTAGAGCCGGGAGCGCCGTGGGGCGGTGATTCGATCGTGGTGCGGCTGGGGAATGGGCCGTGCCATGGGCCCGCCAATGAATTCATCGGTCAGACCCAGCGGCGTCAACTTCGCACCCACGTCGGTCGCTCCCGCCCAATTGGCCGATGCTCGAAACCGGTCATCAATAGGCGGGAAATAGGCGGGTGATGTCGATGTTGCCAGGCGGATGTTGGGATTTGCGGCCCCGGCCGACGCGCGCCTTCTATGGCTGCGTCGGCGTCAGGAACTGAAAGATTGTGCCCCGTGGCTCATTCGCCTCCGCCCACAATCGTCCCCCGTGAGCTTCGATGATCGAGCGGCAAATCGACAGGCCCATCCCCAGGCCGGTGGACTTGGTGGTATAGAAGGCCTCGAACAGCCGCTCGCGAGTTGCCGGCGCCAAGCCTGGGCCTGAGTCTCGGACCACGACGAGCACGCCCGCCGGCTCGGCCTGCCCCCTTGGTCCGATCTGCCCCCCTGGCTCGGCCTGCCCCCCCGGCTTGATTTGCCCCCCTGGCTCGATTTGCGCGGTGCTGATCAGCAAATCGCGTGGCCCGTCGCGGACGCCGCCCATGGCCTCGACCGCGTTGATGATCAGGTTGAGAATCACCTGTTGCAGTTGGACCCGATCGCCGTGAACGGGCGGCAGGTCGGCCGCAAGGTGGGTCTGCACCGAGACGTGGTGCTTTATCGCTTCGCCACGGGTGAGCTCAATCACCTCGCGGATCGCCTCGTTCATATCCATCCAGTCGTTCCGCGGCGGTGTCTTTTTGATGAGCTCGCGGATGCGGCCGATGACGTCGCCGGCGCGAATGCCGTTCCTGACGATGCGAGCGAGCGCCTGCCGCGCCTCCTCCGGATGCGGTGGTTGACGATCCAACCAGAGTTGCGCCGCCTCGGCGTTGGTAACCATCGCCGCAATCGGCTGGTTCACTTCATGGGCGATCGAGGCGGTGAGCTGCCCCATTGTTGCGACACGGTTGGCATGCGCCAGCTCGGTCTGCATTTCGCGGTGGCGCCGCTCGCTCTCGCGCGCATCGGCGTCCGCCCGCTTGCGCTCAGTCAGATCGAGCACGAATGAGACACCCTGGTTCCCGCTTTGGTCGAAACTCGCGGCGCCGAGCAGCACCGGCAAACGGCTGCCGTCTTTGCGAAAATATTCCTTTTCGTACGGCTGGACGATCCCGGTCGTCCTGAGTTCGGGAGTCCAAAACTCTTCATGATGCGTGCGCCATTCCGGCGGCGTCAGATCGGTCCAGCTCAATTTCCCCGCAACGAGATCCTCACGATCGTGTCCCACCATGCGGAGAAACGCGTCGTTGGCCTCGAGGATCTGCCCGTCGGATTCCCAGATGAAAATCCCGATGATGTTGGCATCGACCAGTCGCCGGATCTTTGCTTCGCGTTCAATGCCGTCGCGGTACAGGCGGGAGTTCTCGAGCGCGACCGCCGCCTGCGAGGCAAGCAGCGTCAGCACCGCGATGCGGGCCGGCGCAAAAGCCCGCGCCGTCAGGTTGTTTTCCAGGTAGAGGACACCGATGAGCCTGGCCTGATTGATCAACGGCAGGCATAGGATTGAACGCGCCTGGCGCTGGCGGATGTATGGGTCCGCGGCGAACGAGGGCTCGCTGACAGCTTCATCGAGCACGACGCTCTCCTGCGTGCGCAAGACGTAGTGGAGCACAGTTTCCGGCAACTCGGCGGCGGTCACCGGCGCATCGCGGAGTGCCACGAGGACCGTGTCGCTGGCGGTCGTCGCTTCCGCCCCGATCCGCTGTTCGGCCCCGCGCGCCAGGACCAACAGGCCGCGTTCCGCAGCCGCATGGGCGATCGCCGTGCGCATCAGCGTGTCGATCAGTTTCTCCAGCACCATCTCGCTCGAGACGGTCTGCGACATCCTGATCACGGTCGCGAGATCGAGACTTTCGACCGGCGTCGCGATCGTATTGGTCGGGCTGGGCGCGGACTCTTCCATCCTGAGGTGCGGATACATCGCCTCGAGTTGGCGCACCTTGCCGTCGGCGCCCCAACGCAGGTAGCCATAGCGGGCGTTGCGCAAATACAGATCGGCGATCTGGTTGAACCCGCGCGCCCGATAGAACTCGGACGCGCGCTCATAGGCAATTGCCTCATTGTGGACGAAGCCGTTGGCGTGCGCCGAATGGATGGCCTGCTCGTAAAGGCGCTCGGCGTCCAGCTCGCGACCCTCGAGACGCGCAAGCTCGGCGCCGACCAACGCGGCGCGATTTTCGAAATTCTCGGGGCAGTTCTGCGACCATGTCTTATGTTGCCGGTAATGCACAGCGACGGCATCGATGTGCTGCTGTCGCTTGCCGTCCGGCGCCGCGTTGCAAGCGGCGGCCCGCGCCAGCGCGCCATAAAAGTGATATTCCGCTTCCTCAACGTGCGCAGCTGTGGTCCAAAGCAGCCGTTGCACTTGCGATACGGCGTCCATGGCCGCCACATAATCACCGGCAATAAAGCGCGCCTGCAATTTCCGGATCCAGTACCAACCCGCAGCGATCGCCAGGACCGGGTTGCTGGACAAAGCCTGTTCGATATGACGCTCATTGAACTGCCCGTGGTCCAGGCTACCAAATGTCGGCGTCAGGCCGCGCAGCATGCGAATGACCGCGAGTTGCGTGGCGATGAAGTCAATGACAAGGCCGAACCGCGCCTTCTCGGCGAACGCGAGGCCCCGTTCAGCTTCTGCTTGCACTTCAGGCAGCGGTTCGCCCGCGAACAGCAGGTCCGAGTTCAGGTTCTCGCACGTGTAGGCGCCATACGTGAGGTCGCCGATCCGGCTCGCCGCGTCGAACGCGCGGCGCATCAGATCGCGGCTGACGCGTATATGTTTCGTCCAGCGCACGACATAAATCGCGAAGTTCAGATACGTGCCCGCCTCGAAGCGTTTCAGCGCGCGCCGCTCGACAAGATCGTAGCCGAGTTGGCCGAAGCGAAATCCGGCCTGGTAATCGCCAAACAGCGGTCCGGCGACCCTGGCGAGCATGACATAGGCAACACACGACGCGTCGCAGTTGCCACGTTCGAGGCTGAGACTGGCCGCTTTGCAGCTCGCCAGGCAAACCAGGTTCGCATCGGTGTGCGAGGCCGGCGGCACCAGCTTGCTCAGAACGTCGACGATCGCCAGGGATGCCGGGTCGTCCATTAACGGCAAATCGATGAGATCCTCGATTGTCCGGCTGCCAAGCAGTGACCAGATGCGCTCGTATTCACGGCGCACGTCCTCCTCGGTCGGATGCGGTGACCATGCGATGCCGACATGCCGGAGATAGTCGAGACAAACCGCGACCGCGCGGCCGCTTTGATCGAGAGTCGTGCAAACATCCATGTGCAGGCACGCAACGATGGCCTGGTCGACGGTTGTCGTAGCGCGATCTGTCAGGCCGGCCAATCGCTCTTCTGCAACCGATAAATCGCCGGTTAAAAATTCGCATTCGGCCCGGTTCAGTTCCAGAGCGAAGATCAACGCGCGCTGGCGCTCCCACGCATCTTCCGCCAACAGCGTCGCACCGAGTTTGAGATAGGTGAGGGCCGAGGCATACGCGGTAGAGGCCTTGGCTCGCCTGCCGGCGATCAGGTTAAGTTCCGCCAGCTGTTCACGCTCGACGCCGGAAGTGATCTGGGCTGCGCCGCGGTTCATTTGATTGACGATTTCGAAGATTGCCGCTTCCCGTTTTTCGGGAGGCGTCTGCGCTGCCAGCAGCCTGCCAATCCGGAGATGCACCTTGGCGCGCAACGTTTCCGGGGTCAGCGAATAGGCCGCCTCCTGGACCCGGTCGTGCACAAATATGTAAGATCTCTCCAGGCGTTCGACCAGTTCCTGACGGACCGCCGGCCATAGCGCCACGTGAAGCTGCTCCTCGGTCATCTGGAGCACGATCGACAACATGGTCGTTTCGGCTGTGCTGCCGAGATAGGCCATCTGCTGCAACGTCTGCTGCGTTTCTTCCGGCAGGCGGCTTAGCTTCCCGGCCATGAGGTCCACGACATTGTCGGTGTAGCTCTTGCCGTGAATGCGCTCGAGATCCCAGCGCCAGCGTGCCGCGTCGTGATCGAACGCAAGCAAACCTTCTTCCGCGAGCGTGTGAAGAAACTGGATCACGAAGAATGGGTTGCCTTCGGTCTTTTCCTGTACCAGCTGCGCCAGTGGTGCGGATCGTTCGGGGCCACAATGCAGCGCATCCGCAATCAACAGCCCGAGGTCGTCACGGGCGAGCGGCTCCAGGCGGATCTCCTGCACCTGTACTCCAGCCTGGCGGATCGCATCGAGCTTGCGCATCAACGGATGCGTGGCATCGACCTCGTTGTCGCGATAGGCGCCGATCAACATCAGGTGTTGCAACTCCGACCGGGTCAGCAAATCCTCCAGCAAATCGAGCGTCGCCGCGTCGAGCCATTGCAGATCGTCAAAGAACAGCGCCAGCGGATGTTCCGGGTGGGCAAAGACGCCGATAAAACGTTGAAATACCAGCTGGAACCGGCTCTGCGCCTGCCGCGGCTCGAGCTCCGGAACCGGCGGCTGCTCGCCGATGATGAGCTTCAGTTCAGGGATCAGGTCGGTCATGAGCCGTGCATTCGGCTCCAGCGCCTGCAGAAACGCGCCACGCCAGGCCGTCAGTTCGGCGTCGCTCCTGGCGAGTAGCGGGCGCACCAGACCTTGAAATGCCTGCGCCAAGGTCGAATAGGGAATGTCGCGCTTGTACTGGTCGAACTTGCCCGACGCGAAGAGCCCATGCAGCGGTACCAGCGCTTTGTGCAGTTCATTGACGACAGCGGACTTGCCGATGCCGGAATATCCCGAGACCAGCACCAACTCCGGCGCACCGCCCTGAACGATACGCTCGAAGCCGGCGAGCAGGATCGCGACCTCGTGCGCTCGCCCGTAAAGCGTCTCGGGGATCAGCAGCCGGTCGGGCGTGTCGTTCAGGCCCAGAGCGAAGTCGTCGATGCGGTGCTGACACTCCCAGTCGGCAAGGCAGCGCTGCAGGTCGCGCTCAAGCCCGGAAGCGCTCTGGTAGCGTTCCTCGGCTGCCTTGGCGAGCAGTTTTATCACGATATTTGAGATGGCGGCCGGGACAGACTGGACCCGATCGGCTGGCGGCGCCGGCTTCCTCGCGACATGGCAATGGACCCATTCCATTGCGTCCGACGCAGTGAACGGCGTTGTGCCCGTCAGCATCTCATAGAAGACGACGCCGAGCGAATAGAGGTCACTGCGCGAATCGATCGAGCGATTCATCCGCCCGGTTTGTTCCGGCGCCATGTAGGCGAGCGTGCCGGCGATGGTTTCGGGCGGCGCGATTGTCTGGCGTTCACGCGGCAACCGCGTCGCGATGCCGAAGCCGGTAAGCCTCGCCGCACCGTCGGCGCAGTTCACCAGGATATTGCCGGGTTTCTGGTCCTTGTGGACGAGGCCGGCCTGGTGGGCTTTGCGCAGAGCCGCCGCGACGCCGATTGCAAGGCGCAAGAAGACGCCGATTTTCATCGGCTGGCCAAGCAGGCGCGCCAGCGGTTCGCCGCCGGGGTCCTCGAGCACCAGCATGGCGCGGCCATCTTCGCGTACTAACTCCAGCGGCCGCGCGGCCCAGACGCCATCGAGCTCGTTCCTGAGCTCATATTCGTGCGCCAGCCGTTCCAGCGCCAGGGGTGGCGGGCGATCCGCGGCGAGCAGAACCGCCAGGACAGGCTTGCGCTCACCCGCCGCCCCCAGCCGCGATCCGCGACATAGAACGCGTTCGCCATCGCCCCATAAAACCTGCAGGCTCTGATCCATCGGCGCTCCACCATGCGGAGGGGATCGCGTACCGGCCTCTGTCATCGGTCTGGTGGTAGCCATCTCCATCGCCATGGTGACAGAGACGTCCGGTCCGATTGCGACCGCCGTGACTCACGGGTTAGAGTAACGTAAACCGGCCGCAAGGATTACGAAACCCCCGCCTTCCGGGCCGGTGAGGCGGTAGCGGAACGATCGCATAAGACCGCTCCATCGCGCACCGCCTGGGTGGGGTGATCGGTGTCGCCAGTTGCATGCCGTCGGCGGAGGTGGACTTAACCAACGTGTGTCGCTCAAAGGCCGCAACCTGAGGCGCGATCTTGTTGGGCCATCCCGCCGATCGGTCGGATTTCGCGAGCGGGGAGCAATCTCGCTGTGGCTTTCTCGCTGCGGCTTTCTGCAAACGCGCAATGGCGGTTTCGCCATTCGGCGCGACGATGACGGGAGGGGCCAATGCGAAACAGCGAATATATGACACCCTGCCGCATTGTGGTCCGCGCCGGATGCGCGATCGCGCTGGTAGGCGTTTGCGCCGGTCTCGTGTCAGCCGCCGCGCATGCCGGGCAAAAGCAGTTTCTGATCGGCATTGTCGAGTTGCAACTTACCAATCCGTTCTTCGGCACGCTCGAAAAGTCCGCCGTCGATACGGCGAAGCGGAATGGGCTCGAGGTCATGACCGCCGAGGCCAGCACTGCCGGCGACTCGGCGACGCAGATCAACGCGATCGAGAACATGATCAATCATGGCGTAAAAGGCATCACGCTCGATCCAGCCAACGCGACCGCGCTGGTGCCGATCGCCAGGCGAGCGCGCGATGCCGGCATCGTCGTCGTAACGACGAACACCTCACTCGCCCCGATGACGGCGGCCGACGCCGCTTACGAGACCGATAACCTGCAAGCGGGCGTCCTCATTGGCCAGTGGGCCAAGGCGACCGTGGGCGCGAAACCCGTGCATATCGCAATGCTCGACTATGACCTCTCGGACAAGACGTCGAAGGCTCGGCACGACGGCTTCCTGAAAGGCTTCGGCGTCGCCGAGGGCGATCCGCGAATCGCCGGCTCCGCCCTCACCATGGGCAACGCGGAAACCGGCCAGACTGCGATGGAGAACCTGCTCTCCGCACATCCGGACATCAATGTGATTTACACGATCAACGAGCCGGCGGCGCAGGGCGCCTTCTTTGCGATCAAGCAGGCGAGGCGCGACGTGCTGGTGACTTCAATCGACGGCAGTTGCTCGGGCGTGCGCAGCGTCGCGGACGGAACGATCGGCGCGACCGTCATGCAATTCCCCATCCGAATGGGCGAGATGGCCGTCGAGGCGGTCATCAAGGCGGTTGACGACGGCGTAAAGCCGAGCGGGTTCCATAACACCGGGACGGTGCTGATCACCGACCATCCGGTCGCTGGCGTCGCCTCGAAGGACTCCAAATGGGGACTGGAGAACTGCTGGGGCAAGTGACGATGCAGAACCCCGAACTGACGGTGGCGACTGGGCACCAGCCGGACCCGAAAGAAGCAGCCGTGGCTGCCGCGGCGGCTCCTTCCGCTTCACCGCGACGGCCGAGACTGAGCCTCTTCGCCTATCCAACGACCGGACCGCTCGTCGCCCTGATTGTCATAGTCGTCGTGTTTACGCTCACGACATCGACCTTCATGAATGCCGGCAACCTGTCCCTGATCGCGCAACAATCGGTGGTGATCGGCACATTGGCTCTGGGCCAGACGCTGATCATCCTGGTGTCCGGCATCGATCTCGCGGATGGCGCGATCATGGTGCTCGGAACCGTCGTCGCCGGCAGCATCGCCGCGCATGGCGATGCTGTCCTGGCGATGGCTCTTGGCTTTGTGGCCTGCGTCGTCGTGGCCTCGATCAACGGCCTGATTGTTGCGCGGTTGCGCTTGCCGCCGTTCATTGCCACGCTTGGCATGTTCACGATCATAGCGGCGGCCGCGCGGCTTTACAGCCAGTCGCAGAGCTTTCCCGTCACCTCCGGCCTGCTTGCCGTGCTCGGATCCGGACCAGAGTTTGGCACGGTCACGCTGACCTACGGCACCATGGTCTGGGCTGCATTGACCCTGGTGCTCGGCTACGCATTGAACGAGACCGCCTGGGGGGTGCACGTTTACGCGATCGGCATTTCGCCCATCGCGGCGAGACTGAACGGCGTCAATGTCACGCGCGTCGTCTTCAGCGTCTACACGCTGGCCGGGGTGTTCTATGCATTCGCCGCCTGGCAGGCCTTGGGCCGCACGCCCATCGCCGATCCGAGCGGCTATCAGACCGCCAATCTCGACAGCATCACCGCCGTTGTGATCGGCGGCACCAGCCTGTTTGGCGGACGTGGCGGCGTGGCCGGAAGCTTTATCGGCACGCTCATCGTCGTCGCGCTCAAGAATGGCCTGACGCAGGCGGGCATCGATTCGCTCTATCAGGAGATCGCAACCGGCGCGCTGGTGATGCTGGCCGTTGGCGCGGATCAATATCTGCGCCGGGGACACCATCCGGGACAAGGGTACTGGGCGTGACGCCGGTGTTCGCCGCCGATCCCGGTCTCGCGATATCCGGTCTCGCGATGGCCGGTCCCGCGATGTCCGGTCCCGCGATGTCCGGTCGCGCGATGTCCGGTCCCGCGATGTCCGGTCCCGCGATGTCCGGTATCGCGATGCCCGGCCTCGCGATGCCCGGCCTCGCGATGCCCGGCCTCGCGATGCCCGGCCTCGCAATGCAGGCGATCGGCCTCACCAAACATTACGGCCAGGTCGTCGCCATGGAAGGCGCCGATTTCGAACTCGCCAGGGGCGAGATTCTGGCTGTGGTCGGCGACAATGGCGCAGGCAAGTCGACCTTGATCAAAGCGCTGGCGGGCGCGCTTATTCCGGACTCCGGCCAGATCTATATTGACGGTGAGCCGGTGCGGTTTTCGTCGCCGCTCGATGCGCGCCTGGTCGGCATTGAAACTGTCTACCAGGAGCTCGCCGTCGCGGACCAACTTGATATCACACAGAATATGTTTCTTGGCCGGGAGGTGCGAAAGCCGGGCGTCCTTGGTTGCGTCCTGCGGCAGCTCGACAAGAAGCGCATGCGCCAGCAGGCCGCCGAACAGATGCACAATCTCGGCATCCGGGTGCAATCGATCCGTCAGGCAATCGAAACGCTGTCAGGCGGCCAGCGTCAGGCGGTGGCAGTGGCGCGCGCTGCAGCCTGGGGTCGCAAGGTCGTGATCCTCGACGAGCCAACCGCCGCTCTGGGCGTTCGCGAGACCCATCAGGTGCTCGACCTCATTCGCCGGGTGCGCGAACGCGGCCTTTCCGTGGTGCTGATCAGCCATTCGATGCCGGAGGTTTTCGCCATCGCCGATCGCATTCACATTCATCGGTTGGGGCGGCGCGCCGTCATTGTCAGCCCGAAGACGACCGTGATGAGCGACGTCGTTGCGGTGATGACAGGTGCATTGCCGTCGGACGCGGTGATGTCCGCGGCGCTTGCGCCCGCCATCCTGTGACGTAAAAATGCCGTCGACGATATCACCCGGGCATCGTCTCGTGCGTCGGCCCATGGCGCGCTGGCGGCGGCAGGCGCGGTCTGATCGCAGCCCATGCCGCGGCGGCGGTATCGCTTGCACAACCCAGCCGGTCGCGCTGATATTACGGCAGCGTGATCTCAGTACTGGCCATGACGTGACTTTTTGTTGGCGTCGCAAACACGAAACGATCCCGGGCTGGAACCACGGGACTGGAACCTCGGGACTGGAACCACGCGACCCGTGCCGCCGTTGACTTTCAGTGAGACCGGCGCCGGCCGGTGCGGTCTGGCTAACACATTGATTTGACCTGCAACTTATTGCGAGAGCGTTGGGGTCAGCCGTTCAGAGGTTTTGCTGATGTCGATATTCGACAAATTCTCGCTGCGGGGTAAGGTCGCAATCGTCACCGGTGGCAATCGGGGCATCGGCCAGGCCATTGCGCTCGGGTTCGCCGAGGCCGGGGCGGCGGTCGCCATTGTTGCGCGCGACGAAAAGAAGAACGCGGAAGCGCTGGCCGATCTGCGCGGCATGGGCGCCAAGGCGATTGCGGTAACGGCGAATGTCGCCGAACGGAGCGATCTCGAGGCCATGCTGGCGACCGTCACGGATGAGCTGGGACCGGTCGACGTGCTCGTGAATAACGCCGGCATCGGCTTTCACGCCGAGGCGCTGACGTTGGGCGACGCGGATTGGCGGCGCATTTTCGACACCAATCTTGACGCGGTTTGGATGGCGAGCCAAATCGTCGGCCGTCAAATGGCGGCGCGCAAGACAGGCTCGATCATCAATAGCGGATCGATCTCCGGATTTATTGTCAATCGCCCGCAATGGCACGCGGCTTATGGCATCTCGAAAGCGGCGGTTCACCATCTGACAAAATCCCTCGCCGCCGAGTGGGCGAGCAAGGGCGTGCGTGTCAACGCCATCGCTCCGGGTTACGTGAAGACCGAAATCGCCAACACGGAATACGAAGATTACCGGCATTATTGGCGCGACGAAGTTCCCATGCAGCGCTATGCGACCCCGGACGAGATCGCGCCCATCGCGCTTTTGCTCGCCAGCGACGCCGGTTCGTTCATCACGGGCTCCGTCTTTGTCGTCGATGGAGGCTATACGCTCTGGTAGGGGCTGGCGTGGCGTCAGAGGCTCGGCCGTTCGAATGGCGGTCGCGGACGTGGGAACCAGGCTTGAACCGGTGAACACGGACCACATCTTTGCTGGGTTCGGCATCACCAGGTTCGAGGGATGAGGCTCGCCATTAGCCGATCGATTATCGAGGCCCACTTGGGTGTTCTGTGGGCCGCGCCCAATCAGCCGCATGGCAGCATCTTCCAGTTCACCATGCCCCCGGGTCACCATGCCCCC
>Ga0187867_10002249_pt1 | contig 16132 bp, 13 predicted proteins | sample June2016WEW_13_1_FD_132976 | JGI IMG/M metagenome (GOLD analysis project Ga0187867, IMG submission 132976) | Peatland microbial communities from SPRUCE experiment site at the Marcell Experimental Forest, Minnesota, USA - June2016WEW_13_10 | ecosystem: Environmental > Terrestrial > Soil >...
CAGCTGGGCGATGGTGAACCCGACCCCGGTTCCCACGCGCGAGACGAGGCCAAGCAGAGTGAGATTGCCGATGCCAAAGAGCACCCCGGCGCTTATCTGCACGCCCGTGCGCCTGGGACTCAGCCTGACCGGCTCGTGGGCGGGCAGGGCGAGGCCGAGAGCGCCGGCGAGGATGCCTAGGGCGAGCGGGAAGTTTGCCGCCTGCGTCGGTACCTTTGCCCACTGAGCGGGTACGAAGTAGCTTCCCCACAGCACGCCGGCGGAGACGGCCCAGAAAAGACCCCTCCGGTATCGGGCTGTGCCTGCCGACAGAGACGGCCGAACTTCTCCCGGGGCCGTCTCAGAGGAGGAACCGCGGGCGGGAGCGTCTCGGGAACGCACGATCAGCAGCACTCCGGCCAAGACGAACAAGAGCGCCACAGAGACGACGGCGAAACGCGAGGCGCTGAAGCTGTTCAATTCGCCGAACAAGAGGGCGCCCCATACGAAGCCCACGATGATGTTGAGGGGCGTCCACGACCCAGCTGCCCGAGCCAGTCCGATCGACTCCGAAGAGCGGAAGGCGGAATAGTTGCCCCCCGTCCAGACCAGGCCGCCCGCCAGAGGCAGCCAGAACTCGCGCCAACCGAAACCGAGGTGCGCGCCACTTACGAGGAGGGCAACGGCGGCAAAGATGACGTTGCCAACTGCCGCATAGAGGATACGGGAGCGTTGCGGTATGTCGGGTGCAGCCTGGGCCAGTGGTATCCAGGTGCCGAACGTCGCCACGGTGACGAGGGCGAGGAGGGCGGTCACGAGCGCTCTGGTCGCGGACGTCCCGTTTTCTCGACGGGCGCCGCCGCATGACGGCGCCGCGCCCGCGATGAACTTGGTTCGGCTGGACCCACGAGACCACAGTTTGTCACGGCGCCCTTGGAGCCGGTCGCCTCGATACCTGTGCAGCTAGAAGAGCGTGGTCGCTGTGCCCAGTCGTCGAGGCGTGCTGGCCCGGTGGCTGGGACCAGGACTTTCGAAAGGGCCGTGAACGCCGTCGCGCCCGGGCAAGTGCCCTGCGGTGCCGATGAGCCAGACTGCAGTCGCGGCCGAACACAGAGGTGATCCTGCGGCGATTGGTTCCTCGCAATTGACCTGTCAGTATCTTCGAATGCCGGTCCTTGCGGTCGTCTTCGACATCGGTGGAGTGTTGGAGATCACGCCTCCTACCGGTTGGCGCGAGGCGTGGCAAGCACGCCTCGGTGCCGCCTGGGAGGAAGGTATTCCCCGACTCGAGTCGCTCTGGCGGGCTGGCAGTGTCGGCGACGTCGGCCTCCTCGAGGTCGAACAGCAGACGGCGCAGGTCCTCGGTCTCGGCGAGGCGGACCTGCGCCAGTTCATGGATGAGTTGTGGACGGAGTACCTGGGCGAATTGAACCGGGAATTGGCCGATTACTTCGCCGCGCTGCGTCCTCGGTACAAGACGGCCATCTTGTCCAACAGCTTCGTGGGAGCCCGAGAGCGAGAACGCCAGGCATATGGCTTCGAGGATCTCTGCGACCTAGTCGTGTACTCACACGAGGAAGGTCTGGAGAAGCCCGATCCCGCGTTCTTCGCGGTCGTGACCGGGCGCTTGGACGTGGCTGCAAGCGAGGTGCTGTTCTTAGATGACGTGGAGGCCTACGTTGAGGCCGCCCGCCTTCTCGGGATGACAGGTGTGCTCTACCTCGACAACGGCCAAGCGATTGCCGAGCTCGAGTCCTACCTGGAAAGGTGACAAAGGGCGGCCGGTCATCATGGCGCACTGCAGCTTGCTCGGCTCGGGCGAGCTTTGCCTCGCCGGAACCCCGTCGGACTGCTGGCGGCGCTCTTTGCGTCGAAGCGGTCACGGAGGGTTGGTTACGATCCGTCGATGAACGAACACCTGGAGGCGAACAGGGCCAACTGGGACGAGCGCACGCCGGTTCATTTAGCTTCACGCTTTTACGACGTGGAGGGATGGCTGAAAGACGGCCGCGGCCCGCGCGCAGCTGAGGTCGAGGCTCTCGGCGATGTCTCAGGACTGAGGTTGTTGCACCTGCAGTGCCACATCGGACTTGACACCTTGTCGTGGGCCAGAGCCGGTGCACTCGTGACTGGGCTCGACTTTTCCCCGGTCGCCATCGCCGCCGCCCGTGAGCTGGCAAGGCGTTCCGGGCTTTCAGGAAAGTCGGAGTTCGTGTGCGCCGACGTGTACGACGCCGTCGAGGCTTTGGGGCACAAGACATTCGACATCGTCTATGTGAGTCTCGGCGCCCTTTGCTGGTTGCCCCGGGTAAACCCCTGGGCCGAACAGGTAGCCGCCTTGGTCGCGCCTGGTGGACGCTTCTACATCCATGACGGTCATCCCCTGGCCGATGCGCTCGGCGAGGAGCGACTCGTGGTCGAGAACGACTACTTCGAAGAGGTCGAACCGTACCTTGAAGACTCCGAGGACACCTACACCGATTCGACGCGTCCCCTCGTCAACCAGCGAACCTACTCGTGGAACCACGGTATCGGTGAGACCATCAACTCGCTCATAGGACAAGGGCTGCGCCTCGAGTGGATACTGGAGCACGACTGGACCTCGTGGCAGCGGTTTCCGTTTCTCGTCGAGGTGGGACGGCATCACTGGACGACTCCTGCCGGGATGCCGCGGATACCGATGTCTTTCAGCCTTCTCGCCTACCGACCTTAAGAGTTTGCCTGACTCGGCTGGCTCTGCGAGCTCAGGTCTCGATCCGCGGCTAACCAGATGGGCCAGGCGGTCAACTCGTCGTGGTTGGCGTCGTCGCAGCCTTTCCCGGGAGCAGGTCAGCGCAAGCGGCAAGTGCCTTTTTCACCGATGGGCTCGCGGCATTGGGCGTTTTCGAGGAAGCCCGGCTCGGCAGTTTGACACCCTGGCTGGCGAGACAGTTGCGGTAGGCGTTGAGCGCCGTCGTGGCAAAACCGCTGCCCGTTCGCGAGCCGAAGCCTCCCGTCGGCCGCGAACTCGCACAGGCGGCTTGCGCACTAGCGAAGGCCGAAGAGTTGAAGCCACCCCCGCCGGCAAAGCCGCCTCCACCGGAAAAGCCTCCAGAAGGAAAGCTTCCGCCAGAAGGAAAGCTTCCGCCGGAGGGGAAGCTGCCGCCCGTCCTGTTACCAAAGGACCCGAAATTGACACCGTGCTGCTTCATGCAGGTCGAGTACGCCGAGAAGGACGACTTGGCACTGGTCGGGTTGGTCGTCGAGCCGGTGGCCGCCGCCGGCCCACCACCGCACGCACCCAGTGTCACCGAGCCCGCCAGCGCGACCGTGCACAGGGCGAGCCAGGTTCCCCGTTTCGGCACAAGTCGGCCCGCGAAAGACAAAGAGACAGCCACCAGTGCAATATTCTGCCCCTGGATACTTAGAGGAAGCTGCGAGTCGTTCGACAGCGGAGCGGTCGTCAGGCAGAGGCACCGGATGCCGCCTGACGCGACATCCGGTGCCCGATCTTCACTCTGGGGCGATCAGAAGGCGACGATCCCCTCGCCGCCGGCAGAGCCGCTAACGGTGACCGAGCCGATCTCGTTGAGCGAGCCGTTCGGCGCGATCTGGAATTCGTCGACGATGCCGTTCAACCCTGTTTGCACGTAGAGGAAGTTGCTGTTCGCCGGCGCGGCGGCGTCAACCGTCCCCGGGTCGGTGGAGGTGGAGCCCTCGAGGGAGAGGATTCCCGCACTCGTGTCTTGGAACTGGCTCACCGACGCGCTGCCGGCATTCGACGCATAGAGGTACCCGTCGGCTGCCGCCACCCAGCAGGTGGCGTTCTGCCCGGTCGCGACAGCGTCGAGCTCGGTGGCGATGCCACTTGGACTGAGGGAGAACGTCACGAGAGCGCCGAGGCCCGTCTCGGCGACCACCAGGTTGCCGGCCGGATCGAAGCTGACAGCGAAGGGAACGGCCCCGGGCTCGGAGTTGATCACCGGTGTGGGCGAGAGCCGCCCGTCCCACAGCACGCGGAACACGTCGATGTCGTCCCCGTTGGCCTTGGTCGTGACGATGAGCTGTGAGCCGTCAGGCGTGAAGGCAACCTGTCCCGGTGTGTTGGTGAACTGCGGGGTCGCGGTCGGGTTGAGACCGAGGGGGCGGTTGGAGCCGAAGACGGGCACGAGGAAGCCGAAGACGATCTGGTAACCCTGCACCGATCCGCCGTTTTCGGCGTTGAGCACGTAGACGAGGTCACCGTGCACAGCCACGCTCACGGGAAAGGTGCCTCCGGAAGGCAGTGTCTGCGACAGGCTAAGGCTGTCGCCGCGTACATGGAAGACCGAGACGGTGTTGCTTCCGGCGTTGACGGCGAACAACAGGGCGTTGTCGCTCGAGTCTGCGAGGGATCCCTGCGAGGCGAGATGGTCCACGACCGAGCCCGCCAGTTGGCCGCCGAGCCCTCCGGTGTTGTAGGTGCCCGCCAGGGAAAGGGTCCCGTTGCTCGCCCGGTTGTAGGCGACCACCTGATTGCCAGAAAGGTTGTCCGTCTGCACGAACACGACGTTTCCGGCGCCTTCGTGGGGCGGCTGCCACGGCGGGTTTGCGGACTGGGCACCGGCCAAGCCTGCGCCTATAGCTGTGAGCCCGAGCGCGAGCGCGGCCCCAGAGAATAACTGAAGTGCTTTTCTCACTAGAATTGTCCTTTGGTTGGGGGAAACTGGGTTTGCAGCGACACAGTCCCCCCAACCACCGCAGGTGTTACAAAGCGACGCGAAGAGAAGATGCGATGCAGGAAAGCACTCCGGAGCGTCAGCGGCATGGCGCTGGCGAAGGTGCTGGAATACAAACAATCTTCCCAAGGTGGCGAGGATGAGCGGGCGAGGGCTTCGATGATGGTCGAAGAAACGGGCGATGTTCCTCTCGAGGATGCATATCTCGAAGACGCGGCCTCGGGCCTGCGCGAGGTCCTCCGCCTTGCTCGCACTCTCGTCGGGATCTCAGATGAAGCCGAGCTGCTGGACCTGATCAACACAACAGCCCGGGAGAAGCTCGGCTGCAACATCTGCGCCATCGCGATGAGAGCTGACGACGGATCCTTCCGGTTCTCGGCGACCTCAGGGCTCAGCGCCAAGGAGGACCGTGCGCTTCGCCGCCGCGTACTCGACTGGTCGGGTTTCGAAGCTCTTCGAGAGGCGGCAGTAGCCGTCGGTGCGGTCTGGAGCATTCCGCCGGGACATCCGGTTCGCGGTCGGCCCGACGTGATCGCAGGCTTGCTTCCGGCTCGGACATCCGGACGGCGCTCACGTGAGTCCGCTCCGCTTGTACTGGCACCCCTCACCGGAGCCGAGGGCGAGCCGATCGGGCTGCTGCATCCGGCTGAGCCGGGCCACGACCGCTTTCCCACCTCGCGCGAGGCCCTCTTGCTCGAGATGCTGGCCGAGCTCACCGTCGTTGGTCTCGAGATCGTTCGGGCACGGGTTCTCGAGCACGCCGCAGTCGTCGTGGCTGAGGCCCAGCGCCGGCAGCTGGAAGACCTTCTCGCTGCGAGCGCCCAGGTGCGGGGGTACTACTCCCTCGACGAGGTGCTCGGCGAGATCGCAAGGGCGATGACGACCGCGGGAGGCTTCGGGCGCGCGGCGATCTATCTCCGGACACCCGGGGACGTCCTCGAAGTAGGGGCGACCTTCGGGCTGAGCGAGGCCGAAAGCGAACAGCTGCGGGCAACCCCGGTCACCCTGGCGGAGTTCGCTCCGGTCATGCAACCGGAGATGCTCGTGAGCCGTTCGTACCTTTTCGACCATCGCCGGTTCCAGATCCCCCCGGAGCTCAACGAGAAGCTCAACACTCCGGCCGTGGAGCGGGAGTGGACGGACGGCCAGTGGCACCCCGAGGACATGTTGACGGTGCAGATATGCGATGCCGACGGTGAGCTGCTCGGACTGATCTCTGTCGACGAGCCTCTTAACGGCCTTTTGCCCGACCGGGCCCATGTTCAGGCCATCGAGTTCTTCGCCGACCAGTGCGCTGCGGCTGTGGCCCACGCCCGCCGTTACGAGCAAGCGCGTGCCGAAGCTTTGTCCGACCCGTTGACGGGGCTCGCGAACCGGCGCGCCCTCGACGCCGCCGTGGTGCGTGCGATCGGCCGCGCACGGCGCGACGCCGCCTTGTGCACGGTGCTGTTCATCGACATCGACCATTTCAAGGACATCAACGACGCCCTCGGTCACGCAGTGGGGGACTCGGTACTGCAACGCGTCGGGCGAGCTCTTCGTGACCGGCTCCGTCGGGGTGACCTCCTAGCCCGCTACGGAGGCGAAGAGTTCGTGGCGCTTCTTCCCGACACCGACCTTGACGCCGCCAAGCGAGTGGCAGAGGTGCTGCGCAGGCGAATCGAGACAATCGACTTCAGCTCCTTGACCGGCCTGCTGCCCGTGCGAGTCTCGATCGGCGTCGCCCAGTTGTCCGAGGAGCTCATGGCAGCGGGGTCCCTCGTGTCTGCTGCCGATGCGGCGATGTACGAGGCGAAGCGGCAGGGCAGGAACCGCGTCGTCACCGCCGGCTAGCCATTCACCGGGCGGCGCCGGTTCGTCCCTTGACTATTACGGGAAATGATATATCGTGAAGTGACATGCGCGATCGACGGCTCTTCCCGAAGCCCGACCCTTCCTTGCTCGTCCTGTCCTCACTTGCAGGAGGGCCGAGACACGGATATGCGTTGATGAAGGACGTCGAGGACTTCGCCGGCGTGAGCTTGGGACCGGGGACGGTGTTCGGGTGTCTGGCCCGTCTCGAGGAGCGGGGCCTCGTCGAACCGCTCGAGCCGGATGATCGTCGCCACCCTTACCGCCTGACCGCCGCCGGTGCGACCGTGCTCAAAGAGCAGCTCTGCGAGCTGGAACGGGTGACTTCAACCGGATCGGCTCGACTCGATGCCTCAACGCGACGCCTCTTTGGTGGAACGGCGGGAGCCCAGGCGTGAGAAAGCGTCCCGTGAACGAGCTGCCGTTTGCCGCCAGGTGGGCGCTGCGCGCCTACCCGGACTGGTGGCGCGAGCGCTACGGCCAGGACCAAGAGATGTTCCTCGCCGACCTCGCCCGTGAAGGCAGAGCTTTGCGGGGGGCCGTCGTGGACCTCATCGTGGGCGCGCTACGCGCCCGGTTGCGCCCGGCGGGGATGCCGCAGAGCGTCCCGGCATGGCGGGACCGCACTCGGGCCTCGATCGCCTGGGCGACGGTTCCCGCGATGGCTGGGCTCGTGCTCGTCACAGTGATCACCCAGCACTCGTTTCTCGACTCGGCGCAAGGGGGGTCCTTGACGGCGTTGAGCACCGGGGGTCGCGTGGCCACCGAAGCCATGTCGGCTCTCGCTTTGGCCCCCATCGTGCTTGGGATTTGCCTCCTTGTCGGGTGGGCTCTGGTCCAGCGTCTCGCGGACCGGGCGCCGAGGGGACGGGCGGGCCGGCGGTGGCTGCTGCTTGTGACCGCCCCGTTCGCCGGCGGCGTCATCGAGATCGGTGTCTCTTTGCTGCGGGCCAAGCTCTCGCCCCACACATTCGTAGTCTCCGTGGGAAGCCGCCTCGAGACCGTCGTTCTACCCGGTGGCCACCCGCTGGCCGCTTCGTTTCTCTCCACCTTGTGGGACGTCTTCGCGCTGGCGTCGCTGTTCAGCGTCTTTTGTGTCGTGCTCGCGGCGCGCCGGGCCGATCTTCAGGTGAGCGATCTGCGCGGGGGTGTCTGGCTCGCGCAGTTCACGGCACTGGTCCTCTTCTTGGTCGCTTTGACGGTAGTTGCCTGGGGCATCGGCGTCACTCATCAAGCTCCTTTCCCGCCCGCCGACCGCCTCGGTATCGGGCCCGGGATCCGTCCCTGGGCCGGGGTGCAGACCTCGATCGCGGCCGAGTGGCCGCTCATATCGGCCTGCCTGGTCGCCATCTCACTCGTCGCGGCGCGGGCGGCCATCACCGCCCGGCGCAGCTACAAGGTGGCCCGGCAGCTCCTCGTGCTCGGCGCCTGAGAGCTTTCGGGCGCCTAGGCTCGCGCCCATGACGGTTCCGGTCGGGCTCGACCAGCTTCGCTCTGAGGCCGCCAAGTACGGGGACGTCCCCTACCTGTTGACCGTCTCGGACGACGGGCGCCCGCACGCCGTCTCGGTGAGGGTTCACTTCGAAGAAGGCGAGCTCATCTTGGCCGGCGGCACCCGCTCGCGGGCGAACTCGTCGACGCGACCGGATGTGACCCTGCTCTGGCCGGCGATCGAGGAGGGCGGTTTCAGCCTCATCGTCGACGGCTCGGCGAGAGTTGACGGCGAGCAGATCACCATTCGCCCCGTCTCGGCGGTGCTCCACCGTTGTCTCGCCGCCAGCGACGACCGTGCCGCCGCCTCGGAGTGTCGGCCGCTGCTTACGCCCGAGCCGGGCTAGCGACCACCGCCTGGCGCACCCGGGATTGTTCAGGGCGTCGAGGCGAGGACGTGGGCGACCGATGCGCTGAGGCGCCGAGCCGTGAGGAGGTCCAGCATCTCGTTAGGCCCGTGGGCGTTGCTCGAAGGTCCGAGCACGCCTGTCACAAGGAACTGGGCGGCGGGGAACCGCGCCACGAGCTCAGCCAAAAATGGGATCGTCCCTCCCTCGCTCATGCCTGCCGCACGCCTTCCGAAGAAGGCCTTTGAGGCTTCGTCGGTAGCTCGCGCCAGCCAGTGCGCTTGGACCGGGGCGTCGAAGCCCGGTGCCAGGGCAGTCACCTCCACTCCCACCTTGGCACCTTGGGGCGGATCGGCCGAAAGGACGCGGACCAGGGCCTGGGCGGCCAGTTCCGGCTCGACGGAGGGAGGTAGGCGGACCGAGAGCTTTGCCGTCGTGAAGGGCCGCAGCACGTTGCCACCGTCGGTCAACGAAGGCACGCCGTCGATCCCGGTGAGCTCCAGGGCGGGTGCCCACGTGCGCCTCAGTAACCGGTCGGCGGCATCGTGGCCCGACAGCTCGAGCGAAGCGACGGTCGGGAACTCACCGACGGCGGCCTCGCCGAGCTCGCTCGTGATCGCCTCGCTAGCGCTCAGATAGCGGCCGGGCACCTCGGCGTGCAGCTCGGGCACGAGGATCTCGCCGGTCCTTTCGTCCTCGACACGAGACAGCAATTGGCGTAGCAGGCGGAACGAGGAGGGAACGACGCCACCCGCGCTGCCACTGTGGATCCCTGCGGAGAGCACCTGCACGCGAATCGTGGCGATGAGTGAGCCACGTAGGGAGGTGGTGATCCAGAGACGGTCATAGGTGGCACAGCCCGAGTCCAGGCAGACGACGAGCCCAGGGCCGGGTGCCCCTGCGCGGGCTGCTACCTCGTCGAGATAGGGCCCGAGGTGCGAGCTGCCACTCTCCTCGCTCGACTCGATGAGCACGAAACAACGCCCGTGGGGGGTGTCGCTAGCGGCGAGGGCCTCGAGGGCACCGAGGGCGGCGAAGATGGCGTAGCCGTCATCCGCCGTCCCCCTGCCGTAGAGCCGGTCGCCCTCGCGCACAGCGACGAAGGGGTCCAGCCCCTCCCTCCAGCTCCCGAGCGGCGGCTGCTTGTCCAGGTGGCCGTACAGCAAGGTGACCAGCTCCGCCTCGGCACCAGGACTGGCCGGGACGTCGGCGAGGATGACGGGAGTCAGGCCATCTCGAACGATGACCTCGACGGCGATGCCTGGGATCGGGCGCGACGCCGCCCAGTTCGAAAGCAGCCTTGCCGCACGCCCGATCTCACCGTTTTGCGCCCAGTCGGGGTCGAAGTCCGGCGACAGGCATCTGATCGCCACATAGTCCGAGAGCACGGCGACGACGTCGTCCTCCCAGAGCTTGTCTATGTAGCTCGTGAACACCTCGGGCCTTGTGAGAGGCAAATGCACGACCGTGACTCCTCGGAGCTCGGATGATGTGGCGAAGCCCGCCAAGGGGTGGACAATAGGGCATGGATCATCGTCCACTCTCGGCCATCGTTCTTGCTGCGGGAGAAGGCACCCGCATGCAGTCCGCCACACCCAAGCCGTTGCACCGGCTCTGTGGGCGTCCGATGGTCCTGTTCGTCCTCGACGCGCTCGCCGAGCTGACCGTCGATCGCGTCGTGGTCGTCGTAGGCCGCGGCGCGACAGAGGTCACAAAGACGATCCAGGCCGAGGCGTCCGAGCGGCTCGCCATCGAGTTCGTCGAACAGCCCGAGCCCCGGGGCACAGGAGACGCCGTCGCCGTAGCTCTGACGGGACTGTTCGGCTCGTACGGTCTGGCCGACTTCGACGAGGGCGACGTGATCGTGCTTCCGGGCGACACGCCCCTTTTGCGCCGCGTGACGCTTTCGGTACTCGTCGAGGGTCATCGGGCCAGCGGAGGCGCCGCCACGCTACTCACCACGAGGCTCGACCGGCCGAGCGGCTATTCGAGAGTCGTCCGCGACAAGGACGGACGGGTGGCCCGCATCGTCGACGATCCCGAGGCCACCGAACTGGAGCGACAGATCGACGAGGTCGCCACGACCGTCTACTGCTTTCGCCAGGGCGTCCTCGCCCCGGCGCTGCGTCGTTTGTGGCCGGACAACTCGCTTGGCGAGTACTACCTGACGGACACGATCGCCGTCTTGCACGACGCCGGCTACGCCGTCAGCACCGTGGCGGCTCCCGACCCGGTCGAAGCGCTCGAGGTGAACGAGAGAGCCCAGCTCGCCGAGGCCGAGGCGCACTTGAGGGCACGTATCAACACGCGCTGGATGCGCCGGGGCGTAACCATGTGGGACCCTTCTGGCACCTATCTCGATGCCTCCGTGCGACTCGAGGCTGAGGTCACCTTGCTCCCCGGCGTCATCCTCGAAGGCCGTACGACGGTGGCACGCGGAGCTGTTATCGGGCCTTCTGTCCATCTCGTCGACTGCGAGGTCGGACCGGGCGCGGTGGTGAGCCACACGGTCGGCTCGCACGCGGTCATAGGCGCCCAGTGCTCTGTCGGTCCCTATGCCGTGCTCGAAAAAGGCGCTCGGTTGGCGCGCGGGCAGCGGCTCGGGCCATTCTTCGGACCGGGGATGGGTCGAACGAGCTGAGCGCGGGACGCCTCTTCGTCCTAGTCTTTCGCGCGGGCTTCATGGATTCGGGCGCGTGCTTTGGCGCGCAAAGGAGGCCAGTAGATGGAAGTGAGGCCGAAACGACGGCTCGAGCTGGTCACGGGTCGGTCCCATCCCGAGCTGGCGGAGGAGATCGCCTCCTGCCTCGGCGTCACCTTGAGCGAGACGAACCTGCGCAGGTTTGCCGACGGCGAGATTCACTGCCGTTTCGACGCTTCGATGCGCGGGGCGGACATGTTCATCGTGCAGACCCACGCGGGACCGGTGAACGACTCCATCGTGGAGCAGCTGATCATGATCGATGCCGCCAAGCGCGCCTCGGCTCACCGGATCACGGCCGTATGCCCCTACTACGGCTACTCACGACAGGACCGCAAAGCCACCGGCCGTGAGCCGATCACCGCCAAGCTCGTGGCAGACCTGTTGTCGGCAGCCGGTGCCGACCGGGTCGTGAGCGTGGACCTCCACTCGGGCCAGATCCAGGGTTTTTTCGACGTGCCGGTCGACCACCTCACGGCGGCTCCGGTGTTGCTGGACTACCTGCGGGAGAACGGGGCCGACGACCTCGTCGTCATCGCCCCCGACGCGGGTCGCGTGAAGGTGGCCGAGCGCTACAGCCAGCTGCTCGACACGGACCTGGCCCTCGTGCACAAGCGGCGCCCACGCGGGACCTACAACGAAGTCGAGGCGATGGACGTGGTCGGAAACGTGAGGGGCCGGCCGTGCGTCATCATCGACGACATGATCGACACCGCCGGCACAGTCAGCGCCGCAGCCTGTCGCCTCATCGATGCGGGGGCTACCGACGTCTGGGCCATGGCGACGCACGCCTTGCTCTCCGACCCGGCCCTCGACCGGCTGAACGCCAGCCCGATCAGCCGCGTGGTCGTCACGAACACGCTCCCGCTACCGGTCTACCGCCGGATCCCAAAGCTCGAGGTGATCTCGGTGGCGAAGATCATCGCCGACGCCATCGGAGCGGTCTTCGAGGACACCTCCGTCTCGGAGATCTTCGGCGGTCAGAACCTTCTTTGAGCTGAGGGCCGGGTTCTGGGCCCTCGGCTGCGAACCTCGGACCGAGCGCGCTCGCACGATCGCCTACAATCGGTGCTCTGCAGCGCGAACGCTCCTAGGTATGGCCGCGTCCGCCGTTGCACAAGCCCGTTTTCTTCTGCGCAGGAGCGTCACATGGCCGAGATAACACTCAACGTCGAGTCGGGCCGCCCACTGGGCACGCGCCCGAGTGGGCGCCTTCGCAACGCGGGAAAGATCCCCGGCGTCATCTACGGCCACGGCATGGCACCGATCCCTGTGGCCATCGGCGCCCGCGACTTGCGTGCCGCGCTCACGACCGAGGCGGGGCTCAACGCTCTGCTCAGCTTGAAGGTCGGTGACACGACGCACCTCGCCATCGCCAAGTCACTACAGCGTCACCCGGTGCGCCAAACCGTCACCCATGTCGACTTTCAAGTCGTGCGGCGCGACGAGATCGTTACGGCCGATGTCCGCATCGCTCTCGTCGGCGAGTCGGAGGCCGTTCACCGCGCCGAGGGCACTATCGACCAAGAGATGCTCAGCCTGCAGATCAAGGCCAAGCCCGGCGACGTCCCCGCCGTCATCGAGGTCGACATCTCCTCGCTCGAGGTGGGTGACTCTTTGCGTGTCTCAGACCTGAAGCTCCCCGAGGGTGTGACGAGCGAGGTCGACCCGGAGGCACCGGTCGTTATCGCGCACATGCCGCGGGCGCTCGAGCCCGAGATCGAGCCCGAGGCCGAGGGAGCCGAGGCAGGCGCAGGCGAGCAGCCGGCCGCTTCCGACGAGGGCTGAGAGCGGGCAAGCTGTTCCGCCACATCCGCCCTGCTCGTTCCCGCCAAGAAGGCGGGGACCGACAGAAGGTGCCTGCCGCCGACCTCGTCGCCGTCGGGCTCGGCAACCCCGGTGTGGAGTACCAAGGGACCCGCCACAACGCCGGCGCCGAGGCCGTGCGCCTCGTGGCGCAGCGCCACTCGGCCCGCTTCCGCGGGGAGAAGGGCCTCAGCGCTGAGACGGCCGTCGTGAGCATCGCCACGCGGACGCTGGTTCTGGCGGTGCCGCTGACTTATGTGAACGAGTCCGGGCTGGCGGTGAGAGCCCTCGTGCAGCGTTACCTCGGTGCAGAGCAAGCCCCGGGATCGGGCGAGGGAGGGCGCGGTCGGGGACCGGTCGTGTTCGCGCCGGGCTCGCTCGTTATCGTCCACGACGAGCTGGACCTCGAGCCGGGCGTGGTCCGGGTCAAGCTCGGGGGAGGCACAGCCGGGCACAACGGGCTGCGTTCTATCCACTCGCACCTGCGTCATCTCGACTTCGCCCGCATCCGCATCGGTGTCGGCAAGCCGCCGAACCCGGCTGCCGGGGCGGACCACGTGCTGAGACGCGCCTCACGGGCTGAGCGTGACCTGATCGCCGTCGCCATCGAGGTCGCCGCCGACGCCGTCGAGTGCATGCTCACCGACGGACCGGAAGTGGCCATGAACAGGTTCAATTCGCGGGGATGAGCCGAAGCGAGATGAGTCCGCCACCGCTGTCGGCCCTGCCGGGCCTGCTCGCAGGTGAGGCCGTCATCGCCGAGCTCCTCGGTGTCGACGACGCCGTCGTCGTTGTCCCAGACGCGGCGCGCACGGTCGTACTCGCCGCGCTGAGCGAGCTGAGCACGGCACCCACGGTCCTCGTCGCAACGGCGACGGCCCGCGAGGCCGAACAGCTCGCACACGACCTCGGGCCCTTCATCGGTCCCGACTCGGTGGAGCTGCTGCCGGCATGGGAGACGCTCCCGTTCGAGCGCGTGTCCCCCGCGACCGAGACGATGGGCCTCCGGCTTCGCACGATGTGGCGTCTACGCCACAAGGCAGCGGAGGGTTCGTCTCCCGGAGCGGAGGCGGAGGGCGCCCCGTGCGTCGTCGTCGCCCCCATTCGGGCCCTTTTGCAGCGGCTCGGCGCCAGGGTTGAAGACATCGAACCCGTCGTCGTCCGCCGGGGCAGCGAGCTCGACCCGTCCCAGCTCGTGGCGCGGCTCGTGCATGCCGGCTACCGCCGCGAGTACCAGGTCGAAGCCCGCGGCGAGCTGGCGGTCCGGGGCGGCATCGTCGACGTCTTCGGCTCGACGGCCGACCACCCCATCCGCATCGACCTGTTCGGCGACGAGGTCGAGCGCCTGACGGCTTTCGAGGTTGCGAGCCAGCGCTCGGTCAGCGATCTCGCCCAGGTCGAGCTCTTTGGCTGTCGCGAGCTCGTGCTTACCGCGGACGTGATCGAGCGCGCCCGGGCCCTGTCCCGGTCAGCGCCCTTCGCCCAGGACCATTTCGCCAGGATCGCGGAAGGGGAGCTGTTTGACGGCATGGAGTCCTGGCTGCCGTGGCTCAGTGCCAGCGAACGCCTCTTCACCGACCTGTTGGACGAGCGCTCCCGCGTCGTTTTGGTCGAGCCCCGGCGGCTTCGCGACCGGGCGGCGGAGATCCTGGATGAAGAGGTCGCCCTGAGCGAGAGCCTGGCGACGACCTGGGGGCTCAAAGAGGTCGACGCGGCGGCTGCGATGCCGCGCCTGCACCTCGGCTTCGACCGTCTCTTGCAGCACAGCTCGGCCAAGGTGGCCTCGCTGCTGCCGGTCGCCGAGAGCAGCCGCGCCGTGGCCTTGCAGGCATCTGGCTGGCCACCGGTGCTGGGTGACTCCGCCGTCCTCGCCCGCCGATTCGCCGAGCTCGCCAGCTCGGGTCACCGGGTCGTGATCTGCGCTGACGGCCGGGGCAGTGCCGAGCGCATGGCGGCGGTGCTCGACGGAGAGGGCCTGGCCTGCGATTTGCTCGTCGACGAGGCTTCCGAGACGGTCGATACCTCCATCCGCCGGCCGGGTGTCCACATCGTCGTCGCTGCCTTGGACCGCGGCGGTCTCATCTCGAGCTCGACGCTCGCCATCGTCGCCGAGCCGGACGTGACCGGACGGCGGCGGCCGCACCGCCAGGCACGACCGCGACCGCGTGCCACCGAAGGCTTCTTCGACGACCTGGCGCCGGGCGACTATGTGGTCCACAACGTGCACGGCGTCGCCCGCTTCGCCGGCATGGTGACCCGCTCCATGGGCGGCGCGGAGCGCGACTACCTGCAACTTGAGTACCGGGGCGGCGACAGGCTGTACCTGCCCTCTGAACAGATCGACGCCCTCACGCCCTACACAGGGGGCGAGTCGCCCGCCCTCAACCGCATGGGTGGCGCCGAGTGGTCACGCCAAAAAGCCCGCGTGCGGGCCGCCGTGCGCGAGGTGGCAAAAGAGCTGGTCGAGCTCTACCGGCGGCGCCACACCACCCCCGGACACGCCTTCGCCCCCGACACGCCCTGGCAGGCAGAGCTCGAGCAGGCCTTTCCCTACCCCGAGACCCCGGACCAGCTGAAGGCGGTGGAAGATGTCAAGGCGGACATGGAACGGCCCGTGCCGATGGACCGCCTCGTTTGCGGCGACGTCGGCTTCGGCAAGACCGAGGTGGCCGTGCGCGCCGTGTTCAAGGCGGTGCAGGACGGTTACCAGGCCGCCATCCTCGTCCCGACGACGCTGCTCGCCCAGCAGCACTTCCAGACGTTCTCCGAGCGCTACGCACCCTACCCGCTGCGCGTTGAGGTGCTTTCGCGATTCCTCACGGTCGCAGAGGCGCGAAAGGTCGTCGACGGGTTGGCGGACGGGTCGGTCGATGTAGTGATCGGCACCCACCGACTCCTCACACCCGACGTGAGGTTCAAAAAGCTGGGTCTCCTCGTCGTCGACGAGGAGCAGCGTTTCGGCGTCTCCCACAAGGAGGCCATAAAGCAGCTGACCATAGGTGTCGACGTGATCACCTTGACGGCAAGTCCTATCCCGCGCACGCTCGAGATGAGCCTTACGGGCATCCGCGACCTCTCGCTCATAACGACGCCGCCGTCGGAGCGCCAGCCGATCCTCACCTATGTCGGCGAGCACGACGAGCGCGCCGTGGCCGAGGCGCTGCGGCGCGAGCTGTTGCGGGAGGGCCAGATCTTCTACGTGCACAACCGCGTGCACGACATCGAGCGCGTCGCCGCCGAGCTGCGCAGCCTCGTGCCTG
>Ga0187867_10002253_pt1 | contig 16114 bp, 17 predicted proteins | sample June2016WEW_13_1_FD_132976 | JGI IMG/M metagenome (GOLD analysis project Ga0187867, IMG submission 132976) | Peatland microbial communities from SPRUCE experiment site at the Marcell Experimental Forest, Minnesota, USA - June2016WEW_13_10 | ecosystem: Environmental > Terrestrial > Soil >...
AGCCTGCTTTTTACGTGAGTCCCGTCTCCGTGTTGAGTAGTTGGTCGCAGGTCCTGATCGGAATGCCCCTGAATGTGGTCACGGGCTTTCCGTCGAACTCCTCCATCCGAAGCAGCACGTTCGTCTTGTTTACCGCCTGAATATCCAGCCAGGTGGAAATCGCGCGGTTGCAGTAAAAGCCCGCCTGCCCAAGGGTGAGCCTTGGAGCGTCGCTCGTCTGCACGTTTCCGGCCCGGGCCGGCTGGGTCGGCAGCCTGTGAATCGCGCGGATCATGAGGTTTATGAGGTTGGGAGGCGTCCCGCCCGAAAGCGTGCTGACATCGATGTTGGCGATCCGGACCGCATACCTCCAGTCCTTCACCACAAGCCCCGCGTCCCATTTGTAATGGGTCCGCCAGGCGTAGTACGGATTGGAGTTTGAATCGTACACAGGCGTTTTGCCCATGTCCTCCTGCCGGAAACCCGCCTTCTGACCCTTGGGGAAAATCCCGTGTACCGACATCGGCCCCCAATGTACAAGCCACACGCTCGTGCACGTGGAACTTGTTCCGCCGGCATTCAGCACATTGTTCGCCGTCTGGGAAGTTGCCGTAGATATGCTCGGATATCTCGGCGAAAGACCCATGAAAGCCGCAGGCGTCGAGGTGATGTTGTTGTAGAAGATCGTGCCGGCCATCTGCTGGTTCATGCCCTCAAGAAACGCCAGCTCTTCGGACAGCCTGAAGGCGCGGTCGTTTCCGGACAATGCCACCAGGTCCACATCGATGTCGCTGTAAGTTTCGAGCATCCCGCAGCTCTCAATAATCTGAGCTGTGGTCGATTTGCCCCTCGGAACGCCCTGATTAAGCAGGCGCCAGTAAGCGCTCGGGAGTCCCGTCCTGATTGTCGTTTTATGCCCGGTCGGAAGATTTCCCTCCACCCAGAGCATGTCGTCTAAGATTTCATTGGTTTGGGACAAAAGATTGATGATCTCGGCAATCTTTCCGTCATCATCTATCCGCTTGGCCCAATCCGCCAGTGTCAAGGCCACAGGGCCTATGGTTGCTCCACCGCCGCCAGGCATGTTGAAACTCCTTTTTAAGGTCAAAGGTTATGGGTTATGGGTTATGGGTCAGAGGCGGCGCCTGGGTTCTGGGTCATCTCTACCCCTTACCCCTTACCCCTTACCCCTTACCCCTTACCCCTTACCTTCTTCATTCATCGTCGGATACATTTGCGCAAGAAGGGTGTCTTTCTTGTCTCGCACCGGTCCTCCGGAAAGAGATCCCGGTTCGGCAAGAACCTTCCCAATCTTGACGAAAAACTTCACCATTGCGGGATTGTTCCCCGCGCCCGTCATGTTTAGCGCCTCACGCAAGGCCTTGGCCTCTGCGTCGGTTTTGACGAACGGGTTACTTTCACCCGGCACAAAGACCTGAGCGGCATCTTTTATGCTCTGCTCGAACTTCGTACCGCCTATCTCATTGTCCGCTTTCACCTCGGCCTGCCACTTCGCCTGGGTCTCAGCCCACAGCTTGTAGGGGGCCTCGATCTGCGCCCGGAGTTTTTCCCCTCCGAAATCGAGCAGCTTTTGCGCCTGCTCCTGAGTCAGGTCCAGCTCTTTGGCTATCACCTTGAACTCAGCCCCGGTTTTCTCATCGAGCGTTGTCCCCTCAGGGACCGTGAACTCCGCGTACTCCTCGGGCGCTTTGGCCTCGGGCTTTTTCTCCTCGGGCTTCTCTTCCGGCTTTTCCTCCGGCTTCTTTTCTCCGTCCCCCGTCTTCTGTCCGCCGTCCTCCGTCTTCCCCGGCTTTGTCTCTGCGGTCTTGTCGGCAGCATCGCCCAGGATATTCGTCTGAGCCGTCTGCTCGGCCGTCTTGGTAGCGCCGTCTTCCACGGCGGCGCTGTTGATCGCGCTTGTGGTCTCTTCAGGCATCTTGCTTCCTTTCAAGCTTCTTTTTAAGTCTGGCTCTCGTTACGAATTCAAACAGGTCTGGGTCCTCTTTCCTGATAACGTCCAGAACCTGCCTGTCCGGTGATTTCTGATGCTCCGTGCATTCCTCCCGCACCTTATCGTTAAAGCTCTTCCAATCCCCGTTGTGCCCGTGAAAGAGATGGCAGTTGAGGTATCCCCCTTCCTCACACAGCGCGATGAGGTTCTTCGGGTCCAGCTCCAATGCCGGCGCAAGATGAAACGGCGCTATGTGGTGCACCTGCACCCTCACAGTCCCCCCGCACCACTGACATTCAGGCTCCTTCTCCAGGTGTTCTTTTTCGACCCTATGCCACTGCGGACTGCGAAGATGGGCCGGCTTGCCCTTGAAGAGGTCGTGAATAAGTTTAAGATGTCGTTGCATCGTGTTTCGTCCTGTTGTATCATGTTGCATAGTGTCGCGGGGGCAACAAAAAAGGCGCATATCGAGTGATCGGGCACCCGATTGCGCCTTTCTGTTCTATTCGCCGCTCTCGCCTGGCCGGGCTAAAGCGGACCCCGTCTAAGAGCCGTGAATCGTGAATCGTGAATCGTGAATCGTGACTGGCAAAGAACCCATTTGTTCTTTATTTTTTTCTACTCACGATTCACGATTCATGATTCACGAGTTCTCTCCTCGTTCTCCACCGCCATCTTCATATAAAGCTCCGGGCTCAACCGGTTGATCTCGCCTATTAGAAAGTTCCCAACGGTCCTCCTGCCTTCATTAAACGCCATTGCGAGCGCCTCGACCGAAAACGAACTGTGATACACCCCGCACATGGTAAGCAGGTCCCACATCCACATCCGACCCTCGGGCGCGCCCATCAGGCCCCGCAGCGCCGCTTTCTTTAGCAGGTCCCGCGTCTTCCAGCCCCTTTCGCGCCTGGCTACATGCTGAGGATCGCCCGCGTTGTATGGGGTATTCTCCTCCGTCATAATCTGGTCATTCCTCTTACCGGCTTTAGCCGGAAGACCGTCCTCCGTCTTCCGTCTTCCGTCATCCGTCTTCCGTTATCCGTCTTCCGTCCTCCGTTACGTCAGCGTGAAGATCCCCGCCGCATCTATCTGGAGCGTCAACGACCCTCCCGTGTTGCTCTTGTTTCCCCCCAGGTCCGCATAGCAGATAAGAAAACTGGTCGAGTTCGTCCCGGTATCCTTGTAGAGAATCGCATACCTGGCAGTGGTGAAGCCGCCCCCGGCGTCCTGGGCAATAACAATGTTGCTCCCTGAAAACGTGATTATGTCGCTCGCCGGAGCGCTCACGGTCGGACTTGGCAGGGCTGGCCCTCTGTCCACATAAGCGGTCCCGGTCGGCACCTGGTTTGAATAGACGCCGCTCGTGTTCAGGCTTGCATCTGAAGCCAGTGTAGGCGTATAGCTCGCGGTCACCAGGAGACACTTGATCGTATCGGTTGCAAGATTGATCGTGGTCTGGGCGGAGATCCCCAGGGCCTGCTGTTTGAATTTATCGTAGACTACCCATGCCATTTTAAGCCTCCTCTTCCGAGTGGAAAAGCTCTCTTATTTTTAGATGTTTTGCGAGTTCGGTCTTGTGCTCGGCAACCCTTGGGTGATCGCCGTGGCCGTTATCCTCGAACTGTTTTATGCTCTCGCGAAGCTGCTCTATCCGAGCCGAGTTTCTTTCGGCGTCGTAATCCCCCGGACCGGAGACAACCTCGAGCGGCTGGCCCTGGATTCCCATCGTCGGCTTCTGTTTGAATCGGTCAAAAAACCCCATATCACTCCCTCCTGGCTTTAGGGCTGCCGCCCCACATCGAGCAAATTCCAAGATATATCGCTTTTACCGGGCCCATGATTATCCAGAGCGTGTTGCCGGTAAAGCCGATCGATCCCGCCGCAATGACCACCGTTGTATTTGCCATGGCTCAATATCCCCGCGACCGCGGGCTCCCCATCCACATCGACCAGACATTGAGATACACTGCCTTGATCGCTCTCAACCCGCCTGTAAGGCTCTTTCCGGTAAAACTCATCGCCCCGCAGGCGATTGAAACTACAGTCGCGCCGAGCACAACCAGGGACTTGCCGGCCATCGTCAAAGCCGCATGGCCAACCGCTATAACCTCATTCACATGGGTAGCCTGACCCGCAAAGCTCAGGGCCGCGTAACCAATTGCAACCATTGTCCCCACTATCGTGGTGAGGCTTTTCGCGGAAAATGAAAGGACCGCGTGCGCAATAGCTATCGCCTCATTTACGTGCAGCGCCTTGCCCGCCAGGCTGAGAGCGACGTGAGCAATTACAATGGCTTCATTTACGTGCAGCGCTTTCCCTGCCAGCGTAAGGGCGCCATGAGCAATAACAAGCGCCTCGTTGATATGCAGGGCCTGACCCGCCAGGCTGAGCGCAGTATGCGCTACTGCAATGGCCTGGTTGACATGCAGGGCTTTGGCCGCAAAGGTCAATGCCCCATGAGCTATCCCGTCCACCTCGTTTGCGTGCGAAGGCTCGCCGCTAAGGGTAAGGGCCCCGTGGGATATAGAAACCGTAACAGGCGAACTGAGGGTTGGCGTCCAGGTCCCGCTCGCAGTGAAAGTCCAAATATCGTTGCCGCCTGACTGTGAATGCGAACCGCCTGTGGCGCTCGATATGACTCCTATTGTGGCGGAAATAATGACGATGCCCGAACCGCCCGCTCCGCCTGCGCCTGAGTTGCCTGCTCCGCCGCCCCCGCCCCCTCCGGTATTGGCTGATCCTGCCGTGCCGGCAGCCCCGGAAGCTGCCGCGCCGCCGCCGCCGCCGCCTGAACCGCCCGCTCCCGCCGTGGTGCTTCCTGGTGTGTATCCAGCGCCTCCGCCACCCCCTGCATAAGTAACGGCAGTTCCGGAAATCGATGAAGAGGAACCATTGCCGCCTGCGCCGCCTGCACTGCCCGAAGCGTTATAGCCAACCTGTGAAGCACCTCCGCCGCCTCCAGAGATATAGGTCGAGGAATTTCCATTTCCCCCGGCATATCCCTGCCCAGCAGTGCCCGAAGCTCCAGTAGGGTAGCTGCCTCCGTCGCCTTGCCCGCCGCCGCCCGATCCTCCGCTGACTCCAGCGGAATTATAATAGGCGCCATATCCGCCGCCAGTGGCAGCAATCGTTCCACTGTCGAAGTTTACCGATGAATTCCCGCCGCTATGGGCGCTGGAAGTGCCGCCGGCACCGACTGTGACCGTGTAGGCCGTCCCGGAAGATACGCTGGCAGTGCTCGCAAGCATTCCCCCGGCGCCGCCGCCGCCGCCAAGGTTAGTGCCTCCGGCGCCGCCTCCGGCCACAATGAGATAATTTACCGTTGCTGACATTTCGACGCCCTAACTGTAAAACGCGAGCGTGATCACGCACGCCGTCGGGCTGATAAGCCCGATCTTGCTTGCCCCGTTCAACTGCCGCAAAAGCGGATTCAGTTCCGGGATGCTCAAGGCCCCGGCAGCCTCCGTTGCTGTCGCATTAGGGACGGTAAGCCCGGTCGTCACATTGAGCAGCATATAGAAGTCGCTGTTTCCCGAAGCTGCAAAGAGCACGAAATTCGCCCCGCTGGGCACCGTCACATACTGGGCCGTATTCGCAACCATGACGTTCACATAGATCGTATCGCTTTGCTGCATTCCGGCGACGATCGGAAACCCCATCCCGTCAATTCCCTGAGTAAGTCTCAACATTTTAAATTCCTTTTTAGGCTATTAGGCTGAAGGCTATTAGGCTGAAGGCGAAGCGCAGGCTGAAGCAAACGATAGGCTGAAGGTCTTAAAACCTAACAGCCTTCAGTCTTCAGCCTAACAGTCTAATAGCCTTCAGCCTACTGCTGTTCCCATCATTTTCTGCAGCGCATTCTGCCCGCCGCCAACGTCCGTCTCACTCAAAGTCTTCGCCCCCTGCACCCCGGCCATGCTCATTTGAGCCGCCTGCTGCATCTGCACCTGCTGAATCCTCTGCTTCCTTATGGCGTCCCGCTTCTCCTGCTCCACAATCAATTTCTGTGTAACCCCGATCAAATCCGCGTATTCCCTTACCGTCTCGTCCATGTCCACATTGTCCAGGACCTCCGGTTTGGCGGCCGCCAGATTTCCCACAAACGCCACAAGCCGCTCGATCCCCGTGGTCGCCGTGCTTTTCTGCGCATCGGCAAGGGTCGAGATCGTTTCGATATCAAACGCTCGGCCCCTAATCTCAGGCGGCGCCGGGGGAATCAACCCCGCGCGAAACATCATGGCAAACACGCGCTCGATCATCGGGTTTATCAGCTCGAACTGGCTGCGCTCGAGGAACGGCCCCAGCATCAGCATCTTTTCCTGCTTTCGCTCGATGATCTCGGTTGCCGTCCTGACTGTATCCATTTGACTTATCATCAAAAACAGGTCCGCAAAGAAGGCCCTGTTGATCCTCTCTTCGGCCTTTGCGATCTTCTCCTCTGCCCCGCGGATATCCGGAGGCACCTCGTATGCGGGCTTAAATCCCCCATCGGGTCCCATCCGTGTCACATAGGTAATTCCTCCCGGAAGAAGACTCGCCGGCTCGTTTTTCATCTCGACGCCGGCCACCATCGGAGGATTGAGCACCTTGTCTATCGCCTGGGCCGTCCGCTTCTCCAACTGCTGGAGCATCTTCGAGCTTGCCAGCGCCTCCATCCCGGGGGACCTGCCGTAGGAATCGTTTCCGATCACATGCCACCTGGGCGCGCAGAAGGGCTGCTCATGGTAGCCCCGAAGGTCGAGCACCAGGTTCTGACTCTGCCCCCACTCCCAGATCACGCTCCGAAACTTCCGCCCTTTAAGCCCCGGCACTTGCGGGGCCCGGTCGTCGTTTGGCTCGATCGCCTGCGCGACGTTTACTTCCTTATCGAGCTGTCCACTGGCCCAAAGGCTTTTGACCTGGGGACTGCAATTCTCAAGTCCAAAGCGCTCCACAACCTGACCTGTTGCGAGTACGTATTCCCGGTAAAGAGTATCAATCTGATTATTGCCGCTTGACGCGAGATAGTATTCGCCCGCGGTAAGGGTCTGACACCTGATGACATCGTTATAATCCTCCTCTATCAGCACCAGTCCGGTCCCGAAGCACCCCAGCTCCTCGTAGATCACGTGGAGCGCGTTGTAGGCGTTGCTCTGGGAAAGCACCGTCAGCATGCGCTTGGTCACCTCGTCAAGCCAAAGCCTGACCGGTGTGTTGTCGGATACGTCCATGTCCCTGATCGACAACCGAAACCACGGCCTGGCCGGACTCGTAAGCCCCGCCATTAGTCCAGCCGCCAAAGTCCTTAATGCAAATATGGGGGTCTCATTGATCATCCTCGATCCGACCGGGTCGCCCCTGGTCGCCTGGTTGGGGGTCATGAGATACCGGCCGCGCCGCGGCAGGATAAAATCGCTGAGCTGCCTCCAGTGCTGCCAGTAGCTCCACCGGTCAACCCGCAGCCCCACAAGCCGCCTGTCCACATATCTCCGCAAATCCCGGATCTGCGGAATCTTGTCGATCTGACTTACGAGTGGGATTTTGAGGTCCTCGCTTGTACGCGCCCTGGGCAAAACGTCTCCCAAAGAAAGCTCCTTTATAGGCTATTAGGCTGAAGGCGAAGCGCAGGCTGAAGCAAAAGAGAGACTGAAGGCTCTCAGGTACTGCCTAACAGCCTAATTACCTTCAGCCTAACAGCCTAATTACCTTCAGCCTGCTCCTCTCCTTCAGCCTCCCAACAACGTCTTTCCGCTGTTGGCCGTTGTCCCCGCCGGCGTCTGCAATCCCTGCGGACCCGTCAAAATCGTCTGGCTCGCCCCATACGCCATGGCAGCCAGGTTACGCTGGTTCTGCCCCGCATTCTGCACGCCTTGGTCGGGAAGGCTCGGCGGAGGAGGAGGAGCCGGTGGAGGAGCTGGAACTGAAGGCGATCCGAAGCACATAATCTGTTTTCATTCCTTTCTCTAAGCTCTCCCTGGCCAGTCCATGACCAGAGGCGTTTAGCCGGAAGGGCTTAAAACCCCCAATTAAGGGATGTTGGGAAATCCGGAATTAAGTAATTGGGGAATTAATCCTTAATCCCTGAATCCCTCAATCCTTTACTTCCTGAATTCGTTTTAATCCGGCAGTATCATGCCACGTTGTGATTTAGCCCTGCAAAACGGCAACCGGAAGCGGCAACCAGAAGCGGCAATAGAAACGGCAATAGAAACGGCAAAATGCACGGACGGGTAAGTTCTCACTACCATGCGCAGAGAGCACAGATTGGCAAAAAGACCTTTGATGGGATTTACAGGATTAACAGACTCTAAAAGAGTGTCCATTTATAAATGAACATGAGAGACTATATATCTGAGGCAGGAGGAAGGGTTAAGTTCTCCATGACTCGGATGAGAGCCTGTCCAACGGGGTCCCCGGCCTAATCCGGGGGATCGATCCGTGGTCCGGGGCAGGCGCTGTGGCCGCTCTTAGCCGCCCGGGGCCGGGAAAAACCTGCCCGGGGACATTGCCGAGCCTACGGACGATTTCTGGATACAACCCGTTACGGATTAGGTCCTTTCAAACAGGAGGTCGCAAATGAGAGTCTTTCAAGTCGAGGATGCCTGGTCTATGGACAGCTTGCGCATAGGCACCCGGCCCGATCCACAACCCGGAGCCCACCAGGTGCGGATCAGGATGAAAGCATCGGCCCTGAATTTCCGTGATCTTCTCGTGCCCGCCCGCGGCTACGGGTCGAGAATGAAACACCTGCCGCTGATAATGCTCGGCGACGGCCTCGGAGTGGTTGACTCATTGGGAGAGGGCGTGACGCGCCTAAAGCCGGGAGATCGGGTGTGCCCGCTTTTCTTTCAGAGCTGGATGAGCGGAGCGCCGAATCAGCAGAGACTTTCACTGAGCCTGGGTTGCGAGCTTGATGGTACGATGGCCGAGTTCATGGTGCTTTCCGAGGAAGGCGTTGCTCTTGCCCCCGCGCATCTCGACGATGTTGAAGCTGCCTCGCTTCCCGCTGTCGCAGTGACCGCCTGGCGGGCATTGGTTACAGAAGGCCGATCCAAGCCGGGGGACAGTGTATTGGTCCAGGGCACCGGTGGTGTTTCGCTCTTCGCCCTCCAGTTCGCAAAGATGCTGGGCGCAACTGTGATCATCATTTCGTCGAGCGATGAGAAGCTGGCGCGAGCCCGGGCTATGGGCGCTGACGAAACGATCAACTATAATGCTGTTCCCGAATGGGGCAAATACGCACGTGAAATTGCGGGTGGAGAAGGCGTTGACCATGTGGTTGAAGTGGGTGGTCAGGGCACTATGGCGCAATCGCTTCGAGCCGTTCGGCCGGGGGGGACAATAAGTGTGATAGGCGTGCTTTCGGGCGCAACCTTGAACGTGCAGCTCGGGCAAATCGTGACCCGGCACGTCCGGCTTCAGGGAATCACTGTCGGCAGCGGCGATGATTTTGCCCAAATGGCCGCGGCAATCGCCCGGAACAAGGTTCACCCGGTGATCAGCCGGGTGTTTGCTTTCGAGGAATTGCGCCCTGCCCTCGACTTTTTGGCTAGCGGCAAGCATTTCGGAAAAATCTGCATCAAACACTGATGCGGTCGGCGGCGCGGAAGGGTCGATCTCGACGCTCCGCGAGGCACGGCGGTCCTACCGCCCCGAAGCCGGTGGATCGTAATCCCAATCTCGACAGCCCCCGAGGCGTTCGGCCCCTGGAAACGGATCGTACTCGGTCACACGCATTGCCGGTGAAGCTTTCCGTCCGATGAGCTTCGACACTGGAAAGGCAAACGATATCGCAATTGCGTCCGCCCGGTTTGGGGATTTGAGTGCCCGCTCTTCCATGTGGTCCTTGGCTTTGATCTGTATTTTCCCGTCCAATCGGGACACAGTCTCAGGGCCGATCAGATCGTTATAGAGCATCGTATCCTTAGGGATTGCGCCACCGGCTTAAGGCGGTCGCGCATGGGCTTCGAGATCTCGGCCCGTTTGTTGAGACAGCCCGGATCGGCCGATTCACCCGCAAACCATACCAGTTGCCGGCTTCGCCCGAGAGTTCGGCCGGCGGAAACTATCCCCGTGCCGTAACCAGCATCGATAAACACCGCATCCGCGCCTTCCGAGTCCTCCAGGCTGGCAATGATATTTGCCACCTGAATGTCGTTGTCGTTTTTGGGTATAGTGAGCAAAATCTTGAGAGCCTGGCCCTGTCTGAGCCTGATTACAAGCTCGTCGTCTCCTTCCAGGCGGGATCCACCGAAAGGATTTTCGGAGCAAAACTGTACTGATCTATTCTGAGGTGCCGGCCGTATGCCGCGTCCACATCAGCAAACGATATGAACTGCTTGGCCGACATCGAAGGAAACATCCCCCGCACGCGGACCTTGAAAAAGTCGGAGTCCTCCCCGTAATCGTCTGCCCACTGCCGAATCAGTTCCTTGTTCGTAAGCGCACAGGTGCGGGAGTCGATCTGTTCTGAATTCCACCTGTGGCGTAGCTTGCCGGTAAAGCACTCTTTGAAGCGGCCCGTGTTCCGCGTGGGGTTTCCGAATACGACCAGATAATCTCCGTGCCTTGGCCGGTCATCGCCCCCTCATACTTCTCCCGGATAGGGTCCGGGATCGCGCTCGCTTAGTCGAAGATTAGAAGGGTGCGCTTCCCTTTGTTGTCAAGCCCTGCGAAGGCTTCGGAGTTTCTTTCGTTCCACGGGACCTGATCTATCCGCCATGTCTTTTCGTGTTCGGGAGCCTTGGCGTAGATTGCCGTAGTGGTGAGCTCAAACATTTCGCGACCGTGCCAGCAGAGCCGGAACCACTTGGCAAGCTCCGACCAGGTCTTGGTTTTGAGCTGCGTCTCGGTATTCGCCGTTACTAAGCCCTTTGTGTCCCGAAAGGTCGAGATGGCCCAAAGGATGAGCTATGCGACCAATGCGGACTTTCCAATGCCATGCCCCGAGGCCGTCGCCTCGCGGATGATCGCGGTGGGGCAGTCGGACCGCCAGCCAGATTCGCCACTCAAACCTTTCGCGGCGGCGCGTGCCTCGCTGGCAGGCAGGCGGGCTGCTGAGATTCCGGTGTGCGGGCCTGCTCCCCCTCGCCCCAGGGAAAGGCGTAGAACACCCATCCATACGGGTCGAAAACGTATCCGGCCAGATCGGCCGTCAGTTGCCTGTGGGCTTTCGAGTTGCGAGTTTGCAGCTTCGAGTCCCGGGTTCTCAATATCGACACTCCAGCAAAATGGGATTGAAGGATTAGAAACGAATTGAGGAATTGAGGAATTGAGCAATTAATTCCTGAATCCATAAATTAGTTTGAATTTCTCAATCGCCTTAGTCGTGGTAGTAATAGTCAAGCGGCGGCGGACCATCGTAGAGAATCTTTGGCGAGAATCCTTTTTTGAGCGTGAGAGTATAGGCACATTCACAGCACTCCCAGACTCGCTCCCTCTCCAAAACCTCCACTAAATCCAGCTCCATGCCGCAGTGCTCGCACTTCATTTCCCCTGATTCCCCGATGCTTCGAGTGACGCGGTGAGAGCCTAGCCTCCTGGGTCTTGTCCCGGCGTTTCCGTGTCTCCGCGTCAGTTTTATCAGCCGTGTCTCACAGTCTTAATTCCCAGTCTTAATCAGGTTTAAGCAGGATACCACCGAGCGATTTTGCCATGCAAAACGGCAACCAGAAACGGCAACCAGAAACGGCAACCAGAAACGGTAAAAAGAAGCGGCAACAAAAACGAGGCAGGGCAGGGAAGCGGAAAAAACGATGTTTTCATAAATGGGATGGAGATTGAAAGGCCGGTCGTGAGAGCAGTACGTGGAAAGACTGGCGCGAGAGGGGGGACACGGGGACACGAGAAGAAAAGACTTTGTACCGCGGAGACCCTTCAACAGAGCTTGCCCTGAGCCTGTCGAAGGGCTCAGGACAAGCTTAGAGGAGGCGGAGGAGATGAAAGTTGAAAAACATTTCCTTAAAGCCTGCCCCGGACCAGATCCGGGGATCTCTGCGTAGCTAACATCGTGTTTCTTGAAATTTTGGGAAGATTTTCTTTTAGCTCTTTATTTTATCTGCGTTATCTGTGTAATCTACGGGTTGTTTTTCTGTTTGGTTGGCGCCCCAACACACACAGGACGGAATCGCATGGACCAATTCATTCGCGTCATGAAATCGCTCTCGGACAGCAACCGCGTGAAAATCATCAAAATGCTCCAACAACGGAGTCTGTGTGCATGTGAAATTCAGGCTGCCCTGGGCGTCTCAGAGCTAACAGCCTCTAGTCACCTGAAAAACCTCGAAGAGGCAGGACTTGTCACTTCGCGAAAAGATGGCCCGTGGGTGAACTACTATCTGGCCGATGGGAGCAGCAGCCCTTACGCCGCCCTATTGCTGGCTTCTTTACATCACTGGCTCATAGATGATCCGGAAATATCTGATTTGATCACGACACTGCGGTTTATACACCGTGATAATATATGCAAAAAGTAGCAAGCCTGCGCCTGTAGGTTCAGAGGAGAAACTACTATGGAGCCAAAAGAATCCAGTTTCGAATACAAAGGATTTTCAATTAACTATGAAGATCACGGCCATGGTCAACCTCTCATCCTCCTGCATGGATTTGGTGCCTCAACCTACACATGGAGATACGTTTTGCCTCACTTTTCCAAAGCATATAGAGTAATAGCTATTGACTTAAAAGGATTTGGCTTATCCGATAAGCCAAAGGACAATAACTATTCCGTATCGGACCAAAGTTACATTATTTCCGAGTTTATCAGAGTACATAGCTTAGATAATGTCATTCTGGCAGGACACTCTATAGGAGGTGCAGTCTCCATCATTACATACCTAATGCAGTGTGATAATAGTACTACCCATATCTCAAAACTGGTACTCATCGGTGCTGCCTGCTATAAGCAACGTCCTCCTAAGTTTATATCTATCCTCAGAGTGCCAATAGTCAATGTGCTTTGACATTATATTACCAGCAGTAACTTTAGAGCGAGAATGGTACTAAAGCAATGTTTCTTTGACCATACACAAATCACAGATGATATGGTCGCAACATATGCTGCATACCTTTCCCTTCCAGGTGCATCTCGTACACTAATCAAGACAGCACAACAGATATTGCCACCTAACCTTGATGAGATTTCAGAGCGATACAAGAGTATCACAATACCTGCGCTTCTCATATGGGGCGAAAAGGACACCATCGTACCATTGCACATTGGTAGAAAACTAGCGGAAAACATTCCTCATTCAAAACTGGTCGTTATTCCAAACTGTGGCCATAATCCACACGAAGAATGCCCAACCCAAACAACAGAAGCTATGGCGTCATTTTTGCCATATCAAACAGGGGATATGAAATGAGGAAGTAATATTTTAAGGATTGCGATAGAGCTGGTAAAGAAAAGCTTGGAAGTGTGCATCCGCCTTGCGTCATCGTTACCGCCGCAAAATGAAAATCATCACCGCGTCTCCTCAATATTGCTGAGGCTTTGCAGATAAAAACGGACTGTTGTGCGGGGGAATTTTGGTTGCCTCAATTCAGTTAAATATAACTAGATAGTGTACAGCCGAAAACACCGGATGAGAACTCTACGCCCCGCGCGGTTTCTGTTCGGATTTTACGACCTGAAAAAGGGAATTTTTAGTTCCGGCAAGGAAATCGAGAGATTACCTTGCGGAGCGTGGACATCCTGCCTGTGCCGCCCTCCTCACGGGTGAGTGGCAAGATCTCGACGCTCCGCGAGGCGGTCCCACCGCCCGGTCTGCCGGTCCCATGCATTTCGCGCTGAGAGCCGTGGCGCACTTCGCACCTTTTCTTTGCCTTTTCGACCACAATCTGGTTTAAATTAACGCAACACCTGCTATATGCCGATCTATCCTATGGCATGACGCGGTATTTCGACCCGTTTCCCGGTATCGCTGTTAGAAATACTCGCAAGAGGTGTGTGGGGGCCGACTTCCAACCAATCGCCTGCAGAACTGTGCGAATGCGGTCTTATGAGCATAGACGACACTGAACAAAAAATCATCCGGCAGCTTGAATCAGGCTACGCACTGCCCCCTTTGTCGGCGCTCGCCGTCAAGCTCCTGGAACTTGCATCCGATGATGACGCCACTATCGAACAGATGGTCATGCTGATCGAAAAAGACCCATCGCTGGCCGTCCGCCTCTTGAATCTTGCAAACAGCTCAGCCTTTGGGACCGGCCGTCCCGCAGCAACATTGTCCCATGCTGTTATGAGGCTTGGCGGCAACCAGATAAAACTAATGGCCCTGTCCATTTCGCTTCGAGGGGCCTTTCCCATGGGCAGGGTCGAGCAGTTCGACTATGAAATGTTCTGGCGCGTCTCCCTGTACCGGGGATTGTTCGCTAAAGCGCTTGCCCGGCGCTCCGGGGCCGTTCACCCCGAAGAGGCTTTCCTGAGTGCGATGACCCTGGAAATAGGGCTGCCCATTCTCTTCGATCTGTTCATCAAAGGTCGGCCCGGCCGGTTCGAACTGGACCTGGAACCACTCGGCGAACTCCTGGCAAACGAGAGGGCCGCCTATGGCATCGACCACCGGCAGGTTGGTGCGGCCGCATTGAGGCACTGGAGGTTTCCCGATCACATCGTTGCGTGCCAGCGGCTTCATGGCGAGGCGGCGCGCCTGCCGGGCATCCCGGTTCTGTGCACCCTGTGCGATTTGGCGAGACTCTTTTCGACGGTCCTTCTCAGGGCGCCGGGAGCATTTCACACCTTTTACGCGGAGGCAGGGAGAATCCTCGGGCTCAGCCAGGAAGACATCCATGAAATCGTTATCGAAACATTCTCCGAGGTTGAGGCCATTGCCCAGGGCCTGAAGCTGGAGATAGACAAAGACAAGGACCTCATGGGGGTCATGGAAAAAGCCAACCGTGCATTGGTGCGGATTTCCCAGAAAATTTCGCAGTTCTCGGCAGAGCAGCTTCAGGAAAAACTGCCTTCCTTCGCGTCCATCGACCAGAAGGAAAAAATGGTGACCGACACTCTCCAGGCGGTTGCGCACGAGATACGAAATCCCCTCACGGCTGTAGGCGGCTTCGCCAGGAGATTGGCCGTTTCCCTGGACCCCGGTTCCCAACCGGGCAAGTATGCCAAGGTAATTCTGGAGGAGGCGCTCAGACTGGAAGAAGTCCTGTCCAGAATGCCTGTCGACTTGACACAGCAGGCCACCCGACCACCAGCTCACCGCGACTGAAAGACTCGGTCCAAAAGAGAATCGACAATGCACTTGCCTAAGTTGTTTCTTCCCTGGGAATCGTAGAATTCAAGGTTTGCTTGTTGGAAAATTATTCGGTAGGCAACTTTCCGTTTCGTTCATATGCTTGCCACTCTTTTCTTTTCATCAGCCGAACGTTCGCTTCGTGGCACTGTGGACACCCCTGGTATTGGCCGTCCTTCGATTGTCGCCACATGGTATACAGCATGCCGGGTAAAATAAAACAGCACCAGAGAGTAAGTTCGATTTTTCGAGAGCCTTTGGCAATTCCCTTGCTTTCCCCGACGTAATGACATGATGGGCAGATGATCTTCACGTTTGCTCCTTTTCTCGATAAAAAAATGTCCGCTCCATATAAAACTTTCCCCTCGTATTGGCAACTCTTTTGCGGCACTTTTTTCGCTGGCCCCGCTGCTTCACCACTGCTCGATCGTTTCTTTCCCCGGCAACCACTATTCTGGTCAAGGCGGCAACGGGTGGCCTGAAACTGACCAAAGCGCTCGCGGTGACCTTCCTCTTGCCTTTTCCAGCAGGATATTGGATGATTCGATGTGTCTTTCGTGTGTCCCAAGAGCTTTTTCAGAAAGAATCCGACCCGAAAATGCGGTTCGGGATGCATAGCGCGCAACTCGATGCATTATTGCGGCTAAGGATACATTATGAAGCCGGCACTCATCACAGGTATAACCGGTCAAGACGGTTCATGCCCGGCCGAACTTTTATTGAGCCGTGGCTATGAAGTGCATGGAATTATCAGAAGAAACTCGGTTGGGATCCCGGAATGTCCTTCGAAGAACTCATACGCACAATGGTCGATCAGGATCTCGAGCAGTTAAAGAGCGCAAAATCATGACGATGAGGGTTCCAACTGCAGGCTGTTTGAATGGCACAAGAAAATACGCTCGTTTTTGCCCCAACCTATAACGAACAAGGGACCATCGGAACTCTTATCGATGCACTCCTG
>Ga0187867_10002259_pt1 | contig 16093 bp, 15 predicted proteins | sample June2016WEW_13_1_FD_132976 | JGI IMG/M metagenome (GOLD analysis project Ga0187867, IMG submission 132976) | Peatland microbial communities from SPRUCE experiment site at the Marcell Experimental Forest, Minnesota, USA - June2016WEW_13_10 | ecosystem: Environmental > Terrestrial > Soil >...
CGAACCGCATGGTCGAACACGGTCTTCCTGACGGATACCTGCACCCGCTTGGTCATGCGCGTTGTCTGCCACCGGCTCCAAAGCCCGACGATTTCAGAAGCGGCCGCCAATAGAACCATGGCAATGGCGATGATCGCGAGCAGGCGATGAGGGCTATGCGGCAGGTGTATCCAATAAGGCACTTGTGGCGGGAGGGGCCGCTCGCGAAGCACGCTGTCGAAGACGATCTTCGTGCCGTAAAGAGGGACCAGACCCAGCAATGTGGAGATGCCCGAGGCGATCAGGACCAGGATCAACCTTTGACGAAATCCCTGGAGCATGCCCCAGAATTCCGCAAAAAGCTGAATGAAAGAACGCGATCGCGGTTTACGCTTTTGGGGATCACCGGCGCCGTGCAATGGGCCGTGGATGCTGGCATCGCCACTGCTCGTATCGCGCTGAAGGCGGCGCAGCTTCAGTTTTCTTCGGTAGTCTTGATAGCGCAGCCGGCTGGCGCGAAGGGTCGAAGGCATCAAGAACATGTTAGGCGCTATCAACACGCCTATATAGCCTGAGCGTCACGACCCAGCTCTGAAATGGTGACTTGACCCAGTAACCTCTTTTCAAGAAGCTGGCATTCATTTCCCAATGACGCAACAGAGCCAGCGGCCATCTCCGCGCCATTCCCGACCGATGCCCGGAATGCGGCACCGTTCCGCGGAAAACGGAAATCACTTCAACCTGTTCCGGTACCGCCAAGGTTCACATGGGCATCCCGGATGAGAGCAGTTAAGATGGCTGCGTGCCGGACGATTCCCACGACCCCGACACCTCTGATATGGACCAGGACGAGGGCGATGAATTCGCCGAAACCGAACCATGTCCTTTCTGTGGCACGCCGGTTTACGAACAAGCCGAGGTGTGCCCGAATTGTGGCCAATATATCTCCGAGGAAGACTCCTCCCCGAGGAAGCCGCTTTGGATTGTAATGAGCGTGGGCGTCTGCGTTGCAGTAATTCTGATCGTCTGGGTGCTGAAGTCGCTGTGACTCAGTGCCCGGCGATCGCGCCGGCCGGAGTGGGCGCTCGGCGAAAGTAATTCACCACCTTCCAATTCACGCCCGCACGGTGAGCGACACACCAACCGCGCTCGTTCTGTCGCCGCCAAATGGACGGCGTTTCGCCCCGGCCCTATCCTATCGCGGCATGACAACATCATCTTCCGAACCACCGGCTGGCGGGCTGACCGATTTATCCAAGTTGATTTACGGCACCACGCGCCTTGGCGATGATAAGATTCCGTTTGCAGATCGCGTGATGATGGCGCATACGGCAATGGATGCCGGACTTTGGTTTCACACCAGCCACCAGTATGGCGATGCTCTGAAGGTTCTACGGGCGGCGTTCGACGCCGATCCGAAACGGATACCGCGGATGATCTTCAAGGTCGGCTGGAGCAGCATCGAGGAATTGCGCCGAACGATCCGGCTGAACATCGAGCCGTTAGGCGTCGATCATATGGATATCGGTCAACTCTGCCTCGGCGGCAAATTAGCCGAGGAGTTTGCATCGGGCGGGAAATGTTATGACGATTTCCGCACACTCCGTGATGAAGGGCTTGTCCATCGCTTCGTGCTGGAGGTCTTTCCCTGGACGAGCACCGTTCCTCTGCAGGCGCTGCGGCCCGGGTATCCGAACGGCGTGGTCGACGGATACATCTTTTATCTAAATCCGCTTCAGCGATTCGCGTCCAACGAATTGTGGGATTTATTGCAGGAGCGAGGGGAGCCGATCGTCGCGATGCGGACGGTTGCCGGCGGCGACATTCATCGTCTGCGCGACGTGTCCGGCGGCGCGTGGAAGGACTATCTACGACAGCGCGCCGTTGAAGTCGCACCGTTGTACGAACGATCGGGGTGCAAGACCTGGCCCGAATTCTGTGTGCGATTTGCCTACGGATTCCCGCAGGTGCGCGCCACGGTGGGCGCCACCAGCCGGCCGGAAAACCTGTGTGCGCTTCTCGACGCGGTGAAGATCATCAAACCCCTGCCGAAGGACATTCAGTTGGAAATCATTGGGCTGCAGTATCGCTGGTCCGACGAAACCGACGGGCATGCCGAGCCGTGGTCGATGTAGAGAATCATTGGCCGGGGACGCAAACGTCTCTCACATCTATCGTCGGCGGCACAATAGGCGCAGGACGGCGACATCGCGGCCCTGGACGCCTTCGCGGCGGCCAATGGATTGTCCTTGCCGACGTCAAGTGTGCCGGAGCCGGCGAGCGCGGCGATGATGGTCATGGCTGAATTGGGAATTCTCTGCCGGCGGCGACGATCGTCGCCTTGCCTGCCATCGCGCTGTTGTTAACGGACGATTTCGCCTAAGCCAGAGCGCATCCTGCAGCCGTTGCCAAAGACTGTTCCCGCCAGCCGCCGAGATGTCGAGATGCGACCGCTCGTGAGGGTGCCGCATGTGCTGATCTCGATACGCGATCCAGGAAGCCGTAAGCGCCGGCTGCTCAAGCATTAACTTCGGCGCGGCATGCTTTAGCTCGCGTTCGACGACGCCAAACCAGCAGCAAATTTTATGCTCCCGCCGAATGTCAGACTGATGACGCCGGAACATGCCGCCGACATCTGGGCGTTCATCTTGAAACATTTTGGCAAGATCGAGGCGGGTGTCTTTCACGGCGAACAAGGCGTGAGCCGCAGCCCCGCGGTGGCGGCGACACCGGGCAGTTGAACGTGACCGGAACCCTGCAGGTCTGGAACACCGGCCAGGTCAGCAACTCCGGCCATTCTGCCAATGTCGGCGACCTTTCCATTACCACGGGCGGGCGCACATGGTCATGCCGCACAGGCGAATGAACCGCTGTAAGTCCTTGGCGACTTCTTTCCACCGTTGGATAACGATTTCGCAAAAAAGGCGATCCACCTTCGGAATTTGCGACGAATACATGAATTTTCTTGACTTTAACGACGCCTTTGTAAAACTGGCTCGGTTCATTTTGACCGGCACAAGGTTGTCCGGCATTTCATTTCTTTGGAGGATGACGCGTCGGTTGGCAACTGGCGAACGGGTGGCGTGCTTTGGCAGGGAGAAAAGATGTCTCACAAATCGTGGTGGATTCGATTGCGCGCTGCGCTACTTTTGCTCGGCGCGGCGGTGTTCGGCTTCGGTTCAACGGTCAGGGCGGATTTGCGTCAGAATGTGGCGGTCGATGGCACCGACTTTGATCTAGCAGCATCCGACTATCTTTATAACAATCCGACTTACGGGATCGTTCCCCTCGACGGCTCCGGCGTCACGGTGGCAGACGTAGAGGCCGGAGGCGCATTGGCCAACGCTTATGGGCCCTTTCTAAACACTTCGCCCGGAAACCTGCCTAACGGCAATCCCGACCTGCCCTCCTCCAGCGTGCAGTTGTATCAGTTGACCGGCGGTGTCCTGCCGGCGGGAGGCGTGTTGCCCGCGCGGCTCAAAGTTAACAACCATGCCACTGAAGTGACCGGCGTGATCGCCAGTCAAGACCCCGTGCAGACGGGCATTGCCCCAGGATCGCTGGTCTTGGAGGCGGGAATTACCGCGGGTCCCTCTGATCCGAACAACGGCGCTCCCGCCTTGATCCAGACGGCGATGCAAAAGGGAGCCCGTGTGGTCAACCTGAGCTTCGGCAGCCCGCAATACCAGAGGGCCACCAATGGCGGCAGCCAACTGTTTCTGACGAATGCCGGCACGGCCGCCGTTTATACCGCGGCGACGGCCGCGAATTTTGCAAGGTACTCAGACGGCAGTCTCATTCCCATTTATAATCTGAATAAGGCGAATCTGATTGCAAACAACAACGGCCTGAGCCAATTTTCAGAGTTCGTCGATTATGAGGCCGAGACCTTTAACGACTTGATTGTCGTGGCCGGAAATGAATCACCCCCGCCGCCTCCGACGGCATTGGCCGGAAACACCAATCAAGGCTATCTGGGCGCTGCCGGCGCCGCCCGACCGATTTTCAACAGCGTCGGCTCCCCATCCGACTCTTACAACACCCTCAACGTAGGGTCCACCGGCGTTCGCACATCGTTGACCCAGAATCTGAATTACACCCAAGGCTCTTCCTACAACCTTTCCAACACCACGTCGGATGTCAGTTCGATCACCGGCTACGGCCGAGAGAAGACCGACCTGGTGGCGCCCGGCGGTGATCCGTTCAACGCCTCCGCAGCCTACGCCGCATACGAGGGGAATGCTGCCAACTTTGGAACTTTGGCCGCGCCGCCCGTCGCCATCAACCAATTCCAGAGCGCGGCAGGCGGCGTCGTTTCAGCCGGCGACAGCGACTCGACCGGAGGTCTCAGTCTCACCACCGCCAGCGCCTACCAAGGCGCCGGGGGCGCCAACATCGTTGGCGACACGATCGCCGGCACCAGTTTCGCCGCGCCGGAAGTCGCCGGCGCCGCCGCGTTGCTCTACCAGTATGGAGGATTGGCGAGATACTCCGTGGACCATGATCTCATGAAGGCTCTGCTCATGAACGGTGCGGTCCATTCCTTCGTCAACGGCGGCATCCAGACCTACCTGGCGGACCAAAATGGCCAGACCTGGGCCCGCTTGCCCGGCAAGGGGTCCGTGGCCGTCCCCACTGGAATGTCGGCGGCGAACTTCCCGGGTAATAACATCACGGTACGACCAGGGCTCGATCCGTTACTGGGCACTGGTGAACTGAATGTCATCAATAGCTTGGATAACTATGCCGCTGGCGAGCAGGGACCAGGCAAGGTGAGTCCCACGGGCTGGGACGTCGAAATCTTCGGCTATAACACCGCCAACAGCATCATCGACAAATACGATTTCACCGTCCCGGCGGGCGGCCTGGGGGCATACGGTTCCTTCCAGGCCACTTTGGCATGGGACGATCCGGTGAACAACATCATCGGCCGTGCGGTAAACAGCGGCCTATTTGTCGCGGGTTCCTCGACATTTGTTCGCAACGCGCCGTCGGTCGGCTCTCAGAGCACCGGCGCCACCGCCCCGGCGCTGATGGCCGATCTGGACTTGTACCTGAACCTCGTCAACCCCAACGGCACGCTCGGCACGAACATTGATTATTCCACCAGCGACATCGACAACGTGCAGTACATCTATTCTACCAACCTGGTGGCGGGCCAGACTTACGAGCTGGACGTGACCAACGCCCAGTATATGGTTCCAACATTGGAGACTTACGGTTTGGCGTGGTCCATCGCCTTCGTGCCGGAACCGACCACGGCCGCTTTGATGGGCCTCGGCTTGCTGTTGGCGGCGCGCCGACCGCGCCATCGCCGGGTTTGAATCGGCTCCAGTCCACCTCCGGGCCACATCGCCGACGGTGCCAACGTCGCCAGCGTTGGATGAACCACGTGCCCTACCCGAGCATAGAGTTTTTTGTGAGCGATATGCGGAGTGCACTTCAGACACCGCTCACCATGATCGGGGATCCCAACCGGCCATTCCCGTGAGCGATAAACCTACCCGACGGCGCGGATTTACGCCTCTTCCATCGGTCCGGCAGCCAGTGTTCCACCTGGCTGATCGGCGTCGCCGACAGGTTCATCATCAACTGGATCATGCGGCCAAGTAGCGGCGTGCGAGCATCAGGCGTCGGCGGACACGATGTCCGCGGTCGCGCGTGATCTCAATAATGGAAATTGCGTCACTCCTGTCACCGGCCTTCCGCGCGGGCAAATGGCGCCAACTTCTCCGACCTAGCGGCGAACTTCAACCAGGGCGTCAGCGGCGGAGCGTCGGCCGGCGACGTTGCGGCCTTGGACGCCTTCGCGGTGGCCAATGGATTGTCCTTGCCGACGTCCAGCGTGCCGGAGCCGGCGAGCGCGGCGATGATGGTGATGGCTGGATTGGGAATTCTCGCCCGCCGGCGGCGACGCAGATAATCCGACATCGGCGGACGAGCATCAAATGTTGGCGGACACGGTGTCCGCGGTCGCGCCTTACGGCACCGACGGACCAATGGCAGTCGGGCGGAGTGGGATGGTGAATTTCGCCGGTGGGGTGATGCCATTGGCCTTGGCGAAATCGGCTAGGTTGATCGCCGCCGCGAGCCGGCCGCGGCTGTCGATGTAGAGCAGGGGTTGGCCTTCGGGCACGTCGCTGAAGGTTTTCACAAGGGGCATCCGCACGGCCTTGCCGTCAACCGTGACGGTCACAATGTCGCCGAGTTTGTATCCCAGCCGGTCGAACGTCGCCTCGGGCACGTTGGTGACGAGGTTGCCGTAGGGGCCGTCGAGCCCGACGACCTCACCCGTGAGCCCGGCCGCGTCAACCGTGGCGACGGAGAGGTTCAGCCGCACAAGTTTATCGACTGGAACGACGGGGCCGACTTCGGCGAAATGGTCACCCCGCGCCAAGTGCGCCGCCACCGGGGAGAAGATGTCCCGGCCGTGGAAGGTGCTGCTCCGCTTCCCACCGAGCATCCAGTGGGTGTTGGTGATTTCGCGGGCCTCGGTGAGTCCCCCCACCAGCGTAATCAGGCCGTTGTCCGGGCCGACGTAAATTTGCCCGGAATCGGTGCGCACGGCGATGGGCTTGCGGTCGCTGCCGACGCCCGGATCGACCACGCAAACGAAGACCGTCCCAGGCGGGAAGTTGGAGATGCACCCAGCCAGGAACCGCGCCGCTTCATCAACCGCATAGGGCGTGACCTGGTGCGTCACATCAATGATGCGGACCTGGGGCGCGACGCGGATCATCTCGCCTTTGCAGATCGCGACCGAGTCGTCCACGGTCCCGAAGTCGCTGAGAAATGCCACCGTCGGCGGCGGCGCGGCCGAGCAACCCGGCAGTAAGATGCAAAACAACGCGGCCAACACAAAACAACGCATGGGCGACCTCCCGATAAACTTGTGCGGGAATGACATCGTAATAAAAAATCGATGGTGTGAAACCCATCCCATTCACGCTCTTCGCCGAATCCCAAGCTTCCAGAATTCTCGCTACTGTTTCAGTTTGAAATCACTTCCTTTTTTGGCGGGATTGTTCCGCACTCCGGGCAATCGATCTAACCCCTTCCCACCAACGGTTGGACTCACTCGCCATCGGTAGACTAAACCTCTCCAAATTCTATAACCCTGCGCATCTCAAGGGAGCGCAACCAAACGAACGGAGTAACAAATGCTCTGGAGTGAAGCAGGGGAGTTTAACGAGGAGCCCTTTGACCTCGAAGCCGACCTTGAGGAGGCAATGCTCGCCGTTTCCCAAACCCTCTTCGGCAAGACCCGCATATACATCGACACCCAAAAAAAGATCGGAGGGGGGCGACGAAACCCAAACCCCTCAGGGTAGCGATGTGGTTCACGTAACGCTCAGGTAATTCAGGGACTGGCTTGCGTCGGCTCTGTCTTTTTCCGTGTGATGAGCAAAGACATGTCCGAAGACAGCGGCGCTTCGGCCCGTTTGATTTGTCCGGCGTCGAAGACCACGGCCTGGATCGACCCGAACAGATCATTTCCGTTGTAGGGGCCGGAGATCTTCCAGCTCAGCCGCCGCGCCGCGTCATCCCAGTGAAACTTCGTGCGGCGAACCTGGCCATCGAGGTACGCCTTGGTCAGGCCGTCGTCTTCGACGAGCGTGAAGTCGGCATCTTTTCCGGGATAGACCTGCACCTCCAGCGGTCCGCCGGGCAACTGGTCCGTGTGCTGGATGGCCGGACCCAGCGGCAAAATCGTGCCGGCACGAACGTAGAGCGGAATCTGATCCAACGGTGCGTCGGCCGCAATAACGCGGTTTCCGGCTAGCCGAAGATTGGAGCCCAGCACGTACCAATCATCATCGGGCAAATAAACCTCGCGCCGATTGCCGGGATTCAAAATCGGAGCGGCCAGCAGACCGCGGCCGATGAGCCACTGACTGGTCATGTCGGCGACCTTGGGATCGCTCGGGAATTCCATGACCAAAGGTCGCATGAGCGGGGCGCCGGTCTCGTGGGCCAGGTGAGCCAGGCTGTAATACATCGGAATCAGGCGATAGCGCAGGAGCAGCGCCTTGCGGATGGCGTCCTCCGCAGAGGGCCCGTACAGCCACGGAAAGCGCGGCTGGACCGTGTAAACCGAATGCGCCCGCATCACCGGAAGAAAGACGCCCATCTGCATCCATCGGATGAGCAATTCGGGCGAATCATTTCCCGCATACCCACCGATGTCGCAGGCGCCGTAGTCCATACCGGCCAGGCTCCAATTCAGCAGGTCGCCCGGCGTTTTGGCCAGAGTCGGCCAATCCGAAGGAATATCCGCCGTCCACGCCGCCGCGCCGAACCGTTGCAAGCCAGGCTCAAACGAACGATCGATCGTCCAGAGCCGCCTGTCCGGATTCACGGCAGCCAGCGCCATCGCCTGTGCTTGATTCCACCAATAGTAGGTCGTAGCAGTGATTTCACCTTCATCGTTCCACCAGCCGTCAATGCCGCACTTCAGGAGCGGAACAAGCTGCCGCGCGTACCAATCGCGGCAATCGGGATTGGCAAGATCGAGGCAGCGCGCATCGACTCCGTTGCCTTGCGTCAAAATCCATCCCTTTCGGCGCGCCATAGCCAGGGCCGCGCTGTTTCCCAGGCGTGGTTTGCGGATGACCACAAAATGAATGCCCTCTTTTTTGAGCTGCGCGATCTGCCCCGCAGGGTCGGGAAAGAGCCGCGGATTCCACGAAAAATCCCGATAATCCGCGCTTCCCTGGGGTTTGAGTTCATAGTCATGCTCGGGAGTGAACCATTCAAAGTCGAAGATAAACGCATCGACCGGCAGTTTGCGATCGATGAATTGCCTGGCCGCGTCGTCGATGTAAGCCCGGTCTTTCCATCCCCAACGGCTCTGCAAATATCCAAATGTCCAGCGTGGCGGCACGGCCGGATATCCGCTCAATTGGGCGTAAGCCCGGGCAGCGTCATATAGATTGGCCGCGGGCATCAGGTAAAGATCCGCTCTCTTCCCCGGAAAATCCCAGGTCACGGATTTTGCCGACCGTCCGTCCCAGCTTGCCGGCGCGTTGTCATCGATGCTTACCGCCAGCGCGGCGTATCCGGCGTCGGACCAATAATACGGAATCATCGCATAGCCGCCGGCCACGACGCTGTCGCCCCGGACATGCAACAGGTTACCCGGACCGCCGCGACCGCCGCCTGAACCGTAGAACCGCTCGGCGCTGCCCTGGGCGTGGTCGATTCTGATTTGGACGAAGGGTTTACCGGTCCGCTGCCGAGTTATCAGCGTGCCGAGATCGCCGCTGGCAATAGAGGTCTTGCCGCTGGGATCGCGCAAAGTCCATCGTCCGCTGGTCCGGTCGATCAGCAGGTCTCCTGCCGTGGTCTTGATGCCGGCGGAGCCTTGATCGCTTGTGTTTGCGACGAAGATGCTGGGCAGCGGCGTAATTTGGCCGTCGTAAGACACGCTCAATCGCAGCGCGCCCGTCGTCGCGACAGCGATCTGGATTTGCGGCGTGTCGGCGGCAGCCGGCAAATCAAAGGCGCTGAACATGAACAGCAGAGCGAGGACGGGGGATCTCATCGGCCCAAAAGCTCCAATCCGCCCAAGACCGCGGCGCATCTTAGGGTCCACCATGGATCACTCCAAAAAGGTTTGCTCGTCCGAGGAAGATTGCAGGCACTCGTCCTGCTCTTCCGGCAGCGCGAGGATTTGATGTTTGCCATTGAGCCAGTGGCCCAGGTCGATGAGTTTGCATCGCTCACCATCTTACGTGTCCAGCATGTGAACGGCATCTTTTATCTTTTACGGATGGCCGGCGTGCCGGCGCGAACGAATAAATTGCTACGCCCCGGCCCAGATCTTCAACTCATTACAAAACACTGGTCGCCTGCCGCTCTTTCATTGCATTTCCCCGGCGGAATACCACAATGCCAAAATGCCATTCACAATTGAAATCGCCCCGCTTCTTTTGCTGATCGCCACCACCGCCATGGCCCAAACAACGATGCCGTCCCAGCCTCAAGTCATTCGTCTCTGGCCCAACGGCGCGCCCGGCTTTGAGAACCGCCGCGACGAGCCCGAGCAGGCTCAAAGCTATTGGGTCCGCAATGTCCACAACCCTTCCCTCACCGTTTTTCTCCCCCCAAAGGAGAAAGCCACCGGCGTCGCGATCATCGTTGTCCCTGGTGGTGGACATCGCGAGCTTGTCTTCAACGCCGAGGGCCGCGACCCCGCCATCTACCTCTCCAAGCTCGGCATCGCCGCATTCGCCCTCAAATATCGGCTCAGCCGCGAGCCGGGCTCCCCATATACGATCGACGATGCCCGCCTAGACGCCGTCCGCGCCATGCGGCTGGTCCGTAGCCGCGCCGCCGAGTGGAACATCGACCCCAATCGCGTCGGAATCCTCGGCTTCTCCGCCGGCGGCGAGCTCGTCTCGATGATCGCCTATAACCACGACAAACCCGATCCGAGCGCCCCCGACCCCATTGACCGCCAAAGCGCACGCCCCAATTTTCAGCTCCTCGTTTACCCCGGCCCGCTGGGGATTCCCGACGTCGTTCCTGCCGACGCTCCGCACGCATTTGTCCTGGCCGCCAACGACGACAAAGGCCCCTCCAACACCCTGCTTACCCTTGTCGAGCGTTACCGCCAGGCCAATGTCCCCATCGAGTTCCATCTCTTCGCACATGGTTCCCACGCCTTCAACATGGGAGACCGTTCCCAACTGGTGACGATCCACTCCTGGCCCCAACGCATGGCGGATTGGCTCCAGGACAATGTGATTAACCCCCCACCCAAAACCTAGTCGCAATGTGAGCGTTACTCCACGGATCGATTACGCTGCGGAGGCCGGATTTCGCCGTTTCCACCGGTCCGGCAGCCACTTGCCGATTTGGCTGATCGGCGTGGCCGGCAGGTTCGTCAGCAACTGAGTCAGATATCGTTGCGGATCGATGCCCTGCCGGCGGCAGGTACTCGTCAGGCTGGAAAGGATCGCCGCTGTCTGGCCGCCGCGCTCATTGCCAACAAAGAGTGAATTTTTACGGTTATGCTGATCTCTGCATAATCGCAAAAACAGTTTATTCGTCGGGAATGAGCGAGGTGGCGCGACGGCTGCAATCCTTAGCAGCTTGACGAGTACCTGCCGCCGGCACAACATCGATTCCCAGCGGTACCTGACTCAATTGCTCGCGAACTTGCCGGCGACGCCGATCAGCCAACTGTCCGACTGGTTGCCGGACCACTGGAAGCGCCGCAATCCAGCACCGTCAGCGTAAATCGTGGTTGATGAATCGCTTACAGAATATGCAAGGACGTCCCTCACATGCCGTCGTGCGCGAAGCTCGTGAGCGGAATGCGGTGGCACGCGGTTTCGAGGCGCTGTCGGATTTGGACAGCGGCGGCTACATCGCCAACGAGGCCGTCGTGCGTCATCGGGCCCTGGGGAGTCTAAGGCGAAAGCTCATTAATTCGCCTCTGGGCCCGGACGGGGATAGGCCCCGCGCTAAGAATGCAAGTTTTGTCAGCGATCAAGCCCTCTGCTTCCTCGCCGGCGCGAATTCGATTTTCTCCAGCGACAACGGCCAAATGCTGACGACGGACGTCCCGTCGCCGAAATACGACGCCGATGCCAAGCTAATGGAGCTTCTCGGCCTGCAGCCGCGCGAGGCGTTCAAGAATTGCGATGCGACCTCGCTGGATGAGCCCGCGGAAGCCGATTTCGGCGATCTGACAAAATCTCACAAAATCTGACCTCTTTGAGATTTTCATTAGTTTCTGCTAACTCGTAATTCGATTTTTACGCCAGCCCGATCTTGAAACGCGTCACAAATCGGTTTCTAAGCAAGAACCTGCTTGACGCGAATCTTAAAATGACCTAAGCTTCTCGCTCTTTAGCTCTGCTTGGAAGGGATCGAACATGCTCCCATTTTATCGAGACAGCCTGTTCGCGCCGGCTGCCGCGTCCGTGCGAGGGCGACGAGTGACAACGATCGCTTGAAGCATCCCTTCGGGCCTCGAGTCGAGAAAATCTTCGGAGGTGAGTCATGCGAACGAATCCCGCGATTTGCCGATTCCTATGCACCGCAGCGCTGCTGTTCGGTTTTTCTTTCCTCCCCGCGCGGGCGGCCGGACAATTACAGGAAGTCTGGGAATATGACTCCGCGGGAAACGTGCTGCAGACCATCGACCCGCTGGCGGGAATCTTCGACAGCATGACCTACGATACCCTCGGCAATTCATTGAGCGTCACCACCACGGACCCACTGGGCAATTGCACGAACTGGCAGTACGACCCAGCCGGCAATGTCCTATCCATGACGGACGTCACCCCAAACGCAAGCCTCTCAACCTACGACAACGACAACAATCGCCTCTACGAATACGACTCCCTCGACAATAGGATCTGGTCCTACGACCCAGCCGGCAACGCGCTGGGGACCATCGACCCGCTCGGAATTGTCGAGAGCATGACCTACGATACCCTCGGCAATACGTTGAGCGTCACCACCACGGACGCACTGGGCAACTGCACGAACTGGCAGTACGACCCGGCCGGCAATGTCCTATCCATGACCGACGTCACCGCAGACGCGACTCTCTCAACCTACGACAACGACAACAATCGCCTCTACGAATACGACTCCCTCGACAATAGGATCTGGTCCTACGACCCAGCCGGCAACGTGCTGGGGACCATCGACCCGCTGGGAAACGTGCAGAGCATGACGTACGACACTCTCGGCAACGTCTTGCTGGTCGGCGAAGTGAACGCCGCCGGCCAGAACAGCCTGACCGCCTATGATTCCGCGGGCAACATCCTGTCGAGTTTCAATGTGCCCGGGCAGATCCTCTCCACCGCTTATGATGCCGATGGCAACGCGGTTTGGATAGCAGTCAACGTTCCCGAGCCGACCACCGCATCAGCGATCGCCGTCGCGCTTCTGACCGCGTGGCGCCGGCCACGGCGGGCGCCAGGCCGCGAAAGCGCCATCTAATGAAACGGGTCGCAGAATGAACCCGAAATGAGCGATTGACCGCGACCGCTTTGGATTTTCAAACTCTCAAATAATTTACAGCCGTCGCGGTTTATTCGTCCGAAAGCATGAACTGGACAAAGTGTTTGGCCGCTTTTTTAGTGAGCGATAGTTTTAGCCTGACGACGCGGGGTTTTGCAACTTCCACTGATCCGGCAGCCAATCGGACAAGCGGCTGATCGGCGTGCCCGGCAGGTTCATCATTAACCGGATCAGGCGGCCAAGTAGCGGCGGACGATCATCAGGCGTTGGCGGACACGATGTCCGCGGTCGCGCGTGATCTCCATAATGGAAATGGCGTCACTTGTGTCATCGGTCCGCGACGCCGGCCATGCCTTCCGCCGCTCTATCCGATCTCCACCAGCTCCTCTTTCGCCGGCACGATTCCATTTTCGTCGATGACGAAGATTAAACCGATCAGAAATATCGCCATGAAGACGACGGCGCTGGAGAAGGCGGCGATGAAGCCGAAGGAGTGAGCGAGCGTGGTGACGACGATGGAACTGTAGGCTCCCATGAGATTGAGCACGCCGTTGTATACGCCGTAGACGAAGGCGGAACTTTTGGGGGTGGGGGCGAGATCGACGGCGTTGACGCCCCAGGCGCCGACGCTGGCGTTCATGACCATCAGGGACAGGCCGATCAGGATTACTGTCGGGACGACGAGGGCCAGCCTGGAGGTCTGTAGCGCGGCGAGCATCATGACGATCATCAGACCCATGGGAACACCCGCGCCGAGCTTGCGGCCTTTGGCGTGGCCGAATTTGCCGACCAGGCCGTCGTTGATGGGGCCGGAGATGAGAAAGCCGATGAAACCGGCGAGATAGGTCAGGCTTGTCCACGAGGCGCTTTTGACGATCGAAAGATGGAAAGTTTCATACATGTAGGTGGGGAGCCAGTTGAGGAAAGTGAAGAGGACGTAGCCGAAGGTCAGGAAGGTAAGCATCACGCCGATGCCGTTTCGGGTGAGCATCACGGCCAGGGCCTGTTTCATTTCCGCACGGCTCAGAGGCTCTGGTTTGTGGATTCGGGTGGCGGTTGCGCCGCTGACGTTTTGGATATAGCGCAATTCGCGCTGATTGACCCAGGGGTGTGACTGCGGCGTGTCGCGAATCAGGGTGTACCAGATCGGAATCCACAGAATTCCCATCGCGCCGAAGATGATGAAGGTCCACTGCCAGCCGAGCCAATGAACGATCCAGCCGGAGATGACGACGCCGACCATTGAGCCGACGAATTGTCCGGAGCCGGCGAGGGTGAAAACGCGCGAGCGTTCGCTGGGCGAGGACCAGGTGCTGGTGGCCTTGGCGTTGATGGGCCAGATCGGCGCTTCGCCCGCGCCCATGAGGCCGCGAATGGTACACCATGAGAACATGCTCCAGGCCACGGCGCTGAAAATGGTGAAGATCGACCACCATCCGATGGCGAAGGAGGCGGCTTTGCGGATGCCGAGTTTGTCGACGAACCAGCCGCCGGGGAAGTTGAAGAGCGCGTATGCCAGTCCCCAGATGAAGGAGATGCGGCCCATTTGTTTGATGTCGAAGTTGAAATGCTTTTCGATGAGCGGGGTGGAGACCGTGAAGTTGGCGCGGTCCATGTAGTTGATCACGACGGCGAGGAACATCATGAAGAAGACCAGGAATCGGACGTTGGTTTTGGGGGCGGATTGGAGGGAAGAGTCGGATGCAGGTGATTGGCCGGGGGCGTTTGGATCAGACTGATAGGTCGGGTCCGCCATGGTTTTGAGTCCCGGCAAATGATTTTTCGACTGCGGGAGAGGTCGAGATATCTGGCGGGGTTTATATACGACGTGGGGCGGGGGGCCAAGTTCGTTTGCAGTCAATCCGGATAAGATGCAGCGCCTCAGCTCGTTAAAACCTAGCCACGTCCCCATGTCGTATCCCTGAGGTCACGAATTGGGCGTAGCTCAGGGTCGGTTCATTGGCGACGCAAAAAGCTCGGCATCCCAAAGTTCAATCGACGTTCATAGCCGCATCCACATCGCGTGCTACGACTTTCCGACGTGCTGAGCGGGAACGCGATGAGGGTCTTGTCCCTTTGCCCATTCTGCGAAATGAACGCGCAGACCGCCCACCGTCCATTCCGCCTTTTCGGCCCAATGGATCACCGGGTGCGGATACGATTCCAATTCGTTGATTCGCCCGGCCAGACGCCTCAGATGATCCGAGTGTGCCGCCAGCATCCGATCAACCTTCGCAGCTTGCTGGGCCGTTATCGGGGGCTTGGCCATGATCCGAGACTAGCAGGCGATTGAAGGGGTGCCACCTTCCCCACAAAAGATTGATTCGGTAGCAAACCATCAAACAAGCGATTGGTATCACACCATCATGCCACGGGTTTCAGAGAATTGATGCGGCTGCACGATAACGCTACAGCAGCGCCAATCAAAGGGAAGCCATGAACACGAAACGCATTCTGGGCATCGTTGCAGCGACATTCGTCGTGATCGGTCTTTCGCCGCCCGCCGCAATTGGAACGGTGCTGGACGGGCCGGTCGTCGATCCGGCAACTGGCTACAGCTACTACCTCCTGGCAAACAGCGATTGGACAGATGCCGAGTCCACGGCTCAGTCAATGGGCGGCAACCTAGCTTCAATCACAAACGCGGCAGAGAATAACTGGATACTTTCCACATTCGGCGGCTATGGCGGCATGGAGCGTTTTCTTTTGATCGGCCTCCACGACCCTTCGCAGGATCAAAGCGGCGGCAGTCATGCGTCGAATTTTGTTTGGGTGGATGGCTCGCCGGTCACATACACTAATTGGAACGCGGGCGAACCGAATAATGAGGGAGGCGACGAGTATTGGACGGAACTGTACCCGGCGGATATTTCTGGAGGGCCGGGCGTTCCGGCCGGCCCCGCGGGGACATGGAACGACATTCCGAATGTCAGTGACCCCTACAACAACAGCGGAACCGAATATGCCTGGGGGCCGGTTTATGGCGTGGTGGAAGTGGTGCCCGAACCCGCTAGTGTACCTCGTCAGCCAGTGACAGACTTATGAAGCGATTCTCGCGCGATCTTCACTTTTTCGAGGATATCGGTCGCCTTGGCGGTCCAGACGAACGGCTTGGGCGATTCGTTGGTCA
>Ga0187867_10002260_pt1 | contig 16093 bp, 11 predicted proteins | sample June2016WEW_13_1_FD_132976 | JGI IMG/M metagenome (GOLD analysis project Ga0187867, IMG submission 132976) | Peatland microbial communities from SPRUCE experiment site at the Marcell Experimental Forest, Minnesota, USA - June2016WEW_13_10 | ecosystem: Environmental > Terrestrial > Soil >...
CATCATGACCTCCTGGAGAGTCTGTCGAATGCTGACCGCCTTCTCCCCTGCCCTGTTCTCCTTTATCCGCCTTATCCGGTCCACGGTGTCACGCTCCGCTGCGGCAGGCGGCTCTACCCACGAGAGGTGGTTTAGACTTTCCGCAATGTGCTGCCCGGCCCTTCTGCCAAAAACGACAAGATCGAGCAGCGAGTTGCAGCCGAGCCGGTTGGCCCCGTGAAGTGAGATGCACGAACACTCGCCGGCCGCATAGAGCCCGGGAACAGGGTTGTTTTTCACATCAATCACGTTGCCGTCGATATTTACCGCGATGCCCCCCATCATGTAGTGACACGTGGGATGAACGGGAATCAAGTCGGTTGCCGGGTTCAGGCCAAGGTAGATTCTTACGAAGGAAGAAATATCGGAAAGCCTTTCGGCCAGCTTCTTTTCGCCGAGATGAGTAAGGTCCAGATGGATATAGTCCTGTCCGTTTATTCCCCGGCCTTCTTTAAGCTCGCTATAAATCGCGCGGGAAACCATGTCCCTTGGGGCCAGGTCCTTGATGGTGGGAGCGTACCTTTCCATGAACCGCTCGCCTTCCCCGTTGCGAAGCACCCCGCCCTCGCCTCTGGCTGCCTCGGATATGAGAACTCCCAGCCCCCATATTCCGGTTGGATGGAACTGGACAAATTCCATATCCTCGAGTGGAAGTCCCAGCTTGTAGGTGAGAGCAAGACCGTCTCCCGTGCTGGCAAAAGCGTTGGAGCTCACCTTGTACACTTTCCCGTATCCCCCGGTCGCGAGCAGGACCACCCTGCTGTGGAAAACATGCACTTCACCGGAAGCAAGCTCATAGGCAACCAACCCGGCGACTTGCCCGTCCTGAATGAGAATATCCAACACGTTAAACTCCGGGTATATCTTTATGCCCTTTCTTACCGCATCAAAATATAGCGTATCCATCATGACCCGCCCGGACCGGTCGGCCGCATAGCATATGCGTTTCACGGGTGCTTGTCCGAAATTACTGGTGTGTCCGCCAAAGTAGCGTTGGGCTATTTTGCCTTCAGGCGTGCGGTTGAACGGGACGCCCATATGTTCGAGCTCATAAACGGCCCTTATGGCGTCTTTGGCGAGAATTTCAGCCACGTCCTGGTCGGTCAGGTAATCCCCGCCTTTGGCCGTATCGTACATATGCCATTCCCAGGAATCAGGTTCTTCGTTTTCGAGCGCTGCGGCTATTCCTCCCTGCGCCGCCCCGGAATGCGACCTGGTTGGATACACCTTGCTGAAAAGGGCTACATCGGCCTTTCCGGCCACCTCGGTCGCCGCCCTCAATCCGGCAAGTCCTGCCCCAACGATCAGCACATCGTGTTTAAAAACCATAAATGGTCTCCTTAAAAAGATTTATATCCTTAACACCCACAGACGGGAGAGGCGAGTTCCCACGCCTCCAGTGACAAGACGAAAAGAAGCTGGAATATTTTGGTTGAGGTCAGGTAAACGTTGGGGCATTGGAAAAGAGACGGCGCGGCAACATTCCTGCCCCCCGTTGGAACATATAATCTATGCCCTTGCATCCACAGGTTCATACGTGCATCCCACTACTCCACAATAGTGGCCGACGTATTCGGCTTCCGGCCTGTACAGCTCGGGTTTGTCCTGGGCTTCCGCGAATTTTTCCTCGATTATGTGCGCGCACCACCCTGCGATTCGGGAAATAGCGAAAACCGGCGTCATAATATCTATTGGTATTCCCATCATGGCATAAACCGACCCGCTGTAGAAATCGACATTGGTCCGAATGCCGGTTTTGCCGAGAGCCATGAATTCCCTGTGGCCTACTTCTTCGACACGGGTAAGATAGTCGTACCATTTTTCGTGGCCGGTCTTTTTGGCGAGCCGATGCGACATCTGCCTCAGTATTTTTGCCCGGGGATCATCGGTCTTGTAAACCGCATGCCCCATCCCCATTATCTTTTCGCCGCTTTCGATCCTGTTTTTGACCCAGGCATCGAGATCATCAACAGATTCAACTTCGGATTCGAGCTTTAGCAGCATCTTCATAACCCGCGCATTGGCGCCGCCATGTAGACTGCCGGAAAGAGCCCCCACTCCGGCGGCGACTCCTGCGTACATGTGGGCCTTTGACGATACCACCTCACGGCAGGCGAATGTCGAAGCGTTGAAGGTGTGGTCTGCATGCAGGATCAGGCAGACGTCGAAATCATGAGCGCTTTCCCTGACGGGCTTCTTTCCGGTTAGCTGCCATAGGAAATTGGCGGCGTGAGACAGGGAATTGTCCGGCGCAAGCGGCTTCTCCCCGTTCCTTATCCGATGCCAGGCCGCGATCACTGCAGGAAAACCGGCTATGAGCCGGATAGCCTTCCTGGCATTGGCCTCCCTGGACTCGTCATTTAGCTCCGGGTCAGCCACAGCCAGCATAGGGACGCATGCCTGGAGCACATCCATCGGATCGGCCTGCCGTGGAAACTTCTCAAGACTCTCCAGAATAAACCCCGGCACATCCCGCGACTGCACAACCTGTCTTTCGAACCGTTCGGTTTCGTTCTCCGTGGGCAGGTGTCCGTGCAGCAGCAGAAAAGCCGTTTCCATAAAGGTTGACCTTTCCGCCAGTTCTTCGATCCTATAGCCGCGATAGATCAATATACCCTTTTCGCCGTCGATGTAGCTGATCTTGGTATCGGCAACGGTTACTCCTCTAAGGCCGGTGTTTTTAATGTGGACTGTCTCGACAGCCATTTTCCCCCTCCCGATTATTTATAGTCAGAATAAACGGAGCCTTTAAAAGTAGGTTTCAAAATTACAAGGACTCCATTTTGACCAGATTCAAAGCGCCGCCCGCGAGCAACAGGCGGTGCATTCTTGCTGAAACATTCAAAGAGACGCGTATCTCTTTGCCATCAACTTCCACGGGCATCTCCACTTCGTGACTCTTGAGAAATCTTAGGATATTCCGATAGACGATCGTTACCCCCGGATTCATGAGATTGTAGTCATCACGATTAGTGAACACCAGCGGGAGAATTCCGTAGTTGCAGAGATTGGCCATGTGGATTCTGGCGAAACTTTTCGCAATCACCGCCCGGACACCAAGATAGCGGGGCGCCAGGGCGGCGTGCTCCCGGCTCGATCCCTGGCCGTAGTTTTCTCCGCCGATGACCGTAACCGCGCCGGCTTTTCGGCATTTGTCAGCAAATTCCGTGTCGAGAATCGAAAATACAAACCGGCTTATCGCAGGGATATTCGATCTCAGTGGAAGGACTTTGCTCCCCGCGGGCATGATCGTGTCTGTGGATATGTTGTCGCCGACTACCAGCACCACTTTTGTTTCGAGCGACTCGGGCAGAGGCTCGAACGTAGGCAGCGGAGCGATATTGGGCCCGCGGACGACTTCAGTTTTCCTGAGATCTTCACTCGGTTTGATGATGGAGACCTCATCAACAAGGTAGTCTTTCGGATCTTCTATTCTAGGGTATTCCATTTCTCGGCCCAGGTCTCTGGGATCGGTTATAACGCCCTTGAGCGCGGCCGCAGCCCCTGTCTCGGGTGAGCACAGATAGACGCGGTCATCTTTTGTTCCGGACCGTCCGGGGAAATTGCGCGGCATGGTCCGAAGGCTTATCTGTCCGGTTCCAGGGGCTTGCCCCATGCCAATGCAACCCAGGCACCCCGGTTCGTGTATTCGCGCCCCTGCCCGCAGCAGCGGAATCACCCCGCCCCGGGCTGCGACATTTTCGATTACCTGTCTGCTGCCGGGATTCACGTTAACAGAGGTCCAAGCCGATGCATGTCTACCCTCGAGTATCCGGGCCACTACCATCAAATCCCTGTAAGAAGAATTCACACTGCTGCCGACGATCACCTGGTCCACTTTCAATCCCGCTACATCACGGACGGGGACAACGTTTCCAGGTGAATGCGGCTTCGCTATTAGAGGTTCGACCCTGGAGAGATCAATTTCATCATTTTCATCGTATTGGGCCCCCTGGTCAGCGCTGAGTTCGACCCAGTCCCCTCCCCTCCCCTGGGCCTCGAGATAGGCGCGAGTGTTTTCGTCAGATGGGAAAATCGATGTAGTGGCCCCGAGCTCGGTCCCCATGTTGCCAATCGTCTCACGGTCTGTCGCGGACAGGCTCTTGACTCCCGGACCGTAATATTCGACGATCTTTCCGATGCAACCCTTCACGTCATAGCGCCTGAGCATCTCCAGGATAACGTCCTTTGCGCTGACCCATTCCTGGAGTTCTCCGGTGAGCTTAACTCCAAGGACTTTGGGACAGGGAAGATGATAAGGGTGTCCGGCCATGGCCAGAGCAACGTCGAGCCCACCGGCGCCAATCCCGAGAACCGAGACGCCGGCCGCTCCAGGAGTATGGCTATCGGAGCCGATCAGGGTCTTTCCGGGAATTCCGAACCTCTCCATGTGAACCTGGTGGGAAACGCCGTTTCCTGGAGGGCTGAAATGGATTCCATATCTGGCCGAAGCGCTCTGAAGGTAGATGTGATCGTCGGCATTTTTGCTGTCTGTCTGGATGATGTTGTGATCCACGTACTGGACGGCAAGATCTGCCTTTATCGTGCCCATCCCCAGGGCCTCGAATTCCAGCATGGCCATGGTCCCTGTGGCGTCCTGAAGAAGTACCTGGTCGATCCTGATGCTGATTTCCTCACCAGGAACCAGTTTTCCTTCAACCAAGTGAGTTTCCAGTATCTTCTGGGTCAGATTCTTAGCCACTACTTTCTCCTGTTCTGATTATTGCAACTTTTCCTTTTGAATCCTAATTCATCAAGCTCCGCTCCGGGGCGAGTCAAACAGGTACGAAGGGGAGCAAGCTTTCTCCTTTGCCGATAGGAAGGAGCCGGGGCATCGGCGCCCTGCAACAACTCCTCGAGGACATGGCCCTGAACGTTGGGCGTAGCACATCAAAAACCCAACACTTAGCCTCTTGAAGGGATCTTTGAAGACACACAAAACCTAAGATTATGGTCTGGTATTGTCAATTACGGGCTCAAGCGACCAAAGTCAGGCCAGAAAACATGAAAGGGACTGCAGCCACATCTACCGGCGGGCAGTCCCTTCAATTTTCTTATTAAGAGCTGAGGGGATAAATCAGTTTATTTGACTTTTTCGCTGAGAGTCTTGCCTGCTTTGAACTTCACAACTTTTGAGGCGGGAATCTGGATCTTCTCGCCGGTCCGGGGATTGCGGCCTTCACGTTGAGACCTTGCACCGACACTGAAAGTCCCGAAGCCTACCAGCGTAATCTTGTCGCCGCTTGACAGAGCGCCGGAAACAGCCGTAACGAAACCGTCCACTGCTTTTTCAGCCTGGGATTTGGTAATTCCACCTTCGCCTGCGATCTTTGCAATCAATTCCGCTTTCGTCATTTTCTTTCCTCCTTAGCAAAATAGATAATTAAAAACGCCTCCTCCTGAATCAGATTATAAACCCGGTGCTCCACCCCTCTCGCAATAAGCCCCTTAAGATAAGACGCTAAGGCCGGATACACTTTATCTGATTCTCTTGGCAAAAAGCCGTACAATCCGCTCCCGCTCAAGTTTTGCACTACGTTTGGTTCTTATATCCAGATTAATGGCTTTGTCCATAAAAATCTACATCAGGGGGCAATAAAAAATGGCCTCGGTCCTTATTTGGGAACAATATGGCCTGACAATACAAAGCGCAAGCGAAATATTTCGGGCCGGCACTTATTTATTGCGTTAATTGATTTTTCGAAGGTTGTGTTTATAGAAGAGAGAAGCAGGTATCGCGATAGCGTGCGATTAACCACCTTGCGGTAGGAGACTGCCATGACCGTGCGAATTATCATCGAAAGAGAAGTCGAACCAGGTCAGGAAGCCAAATTGCGGCAATTGATGACTCTAGCTCGAACAAAAGCCATCAAAGCCAGAGGCTACATCTCCGGAGAAACGCTCAGGGCACTCGACAATCCGAACAAATTCGTGGTTCTCAGCAACTGGAACAGCACAGAAGACTGGAAAGCCTGGGAAAGAGATCCGGAACGGGCCAAACTTCAGCAGGAACTGGCTCCCTTACTCCTGGGCGGGGAAAAATGCACCATCTATACGCATTTTTAATTCCCCCTGATCACTCCATGGACCTGTGGACCTTATAGACGCCTCTTTCGTTCCTCAGGGCGGACATTACGCGCTGAAGGTGCTTTGAGTCTTTGACCTCTATGCGCAGGTGGCAGATGCTCGATTTGTCAGCCTGGTCTTCGACTTTGAGACTTATTACGTTCACATCCATTTGACCGAGTACCCCGTTCAAAGATGCCAGGGTACCCCTCTCCCCGGAGTGGATGATTCGGATATCTACGGGAAAGAGCTGTTCTTTTCCCGAATCCCACTGTACATCTATTTTTCTGCCTTCGTCACCCCCCCTGTCGAGGTTTTTGCAGGAGAGCCGATGCACTGTTATTCCGCGGCCCCTGGTTATGTATCCCATGATGGGTTCCCCTGGAACCGGGTTACAGCATTGAGCCATTCGTATCAAAATATCGGCGACCCCTTTGACCTTGATCCCGTCTTTTGAAGGCATATGCCTTCGCTTCTCGACGGAAATCTCATCCTTGGGATGTTCCTCTTCGAGGGGAAGCGTCGTCAGTTTACCCATTACCTGGTTCGGCGTAATCTTGTGAAAACCGATACCTGCCAGAAGATCGTCGACACTTTTCAGGGAAAAAGCCTTTGCCGCTTCGGCGAGTTCGGGTGAATTGAGGTAGTTATTGAAATTCAGACCCTTCTTTCTGAATTCCCTTTCGCAGATTTCTCTGCCCAGAGAGATCGATCTCTCTCTTTCCTCGGTTTTGAACCAGTGCTTGATCCGGCCTATCGCCTTGGTGGACTTGACCTGTTTGAGCCAGTCCTTGCTGGGCCGATGGTTGGCCGAGGTGAGCACTTCAACAGTATCGCCGTTCTGGAGCTCATACCTGAGGGGCACTAATTTCCCATTGACCCTTGAACCTACACACCTGTGCCCGACCTCAGTATGTACATCGTAGGCAAAGTCGACCGGCGTGGACCCCTTCGGAAAAGCTTTCACATCGCCATTGGGTGTAAAGACGTAGACCTCATCGGGGTAGAAGTCGACCTTTAAAGCCTCTATGACGGCTTTGGGATCGCTCCAGTCCTTGCTCAACTCCATAATTTGACGGAGCCAGGAAAAGCGCTGGGTCTCCTGCTTGTCGATTTCGGTAACAGGCTTGCCTTCCTTGTAGAGCCAGTGCGCAGCGATACCCTCATTTGCGATCCGGTCCATATCCTCGGTCCTGATTTGCACTTCCATCCGTTCACCGTAAGGACCAATGACAGTTGTGTGGAGCGACTGGTACATGTTGGATTTGGGTCTTGCAACATAGTCCTTATACCTGCCCTCGACCGGCTCCCACAATGCGTGGACAAGGGCCAGAGTCTCATAGCAGGACTTGACGGAATCCACTATGATCCGAAACGCGATCAGGTCATAGATACGCGTCATATCGAGCTTCTGGCGCTCCATCTTCTGATAGATGCTGTAGATGTGTTTGGGACGGCCGCGAATACGGCCTTTGATTCCAAATTCGGCCATTCGCTCGCCAAGAATCTCCTCCACCTCTCTAATGTAGCGAATCCGGTCTTCTTCGGTTTTTGCGAGCCCTGTCTCTATTTCTTCATAGGCTTTGGGGAAAAAACACTTGAAGGAGAGGTTTTCCAGTTCCTGCTTCATCCAGTCGATACCGAGCCTGCCTGCAAGCGGGGCATAGATATCGAGTGTTTCCATGGCCAGGTTGACTCCGCTGCCGCCCTCCTGACAGGATGCCCCTCTGATGCCGTCGAGCCGGTCAGCCAGCTTTACAAGGACCACCCGCACATCCCTGGAAATCGCAAGGATCATCTTCCGGATATATTCGGCCTGGCGCTCTTTTCGGCTGCTGTAGGCGATTTGTGTGAGCCTCGATACGCCTTGTACGGTCTGGGCGACCTCTGCGCCGAACATTGCTTCGAGTTCTTCCGAGGTAATGTATTCTTTTTCCAGGGCATCGTGCAGCAGGCCGGCGGCGATGCTCTCTTCATCAAGGCGCATCCTGGCAAGAATCGATGCAACTGCAAGGGGATGACCGAGATAAGGCTCCCCCGGCAGAGAACTTTTGCCCCTGTATGCTTTCGAGACAAAAACATAAGCCCTTTCAAGCAGAGCGGCATTTGCTCTGGGAAGGTAATCCAGTATGCGGTCTAACAGCTCAAAGAAGCGCAATCCACGCCCCCGCATCCATTAAGAAAACCAACCGTAGACTTTGGTATTTAACAACCAGGGCCATATACACGTTTTCCTTTAACCTTTATCTGATTTTCTCGCCTGTCATCTGTTCAATCTCGGATATAAGCCTGTCAAGAAGCTCTTTCTCAGGGATCCTTGCCACCCGTTTCCCTTTTTTGAACAGGATGCCGCTTTCCCTTCCGCCCGCTATGCCCACGTCGGCCTCCCTGGCCTCGCCGGGGCCGTTCACCACGCAGCCCATGATGGCAACCTTGAGCGGGGTCCTTACATGTTTGAGCAAGGCTTCCGCCTTTTCGACGATCGGAATAAGGTCTATTTCAGTTCGCCCGCAGGTCGGGCAGCTCACAAGCTCTACTCCCCTTTGACGCAGCTTCAACGCACGTAAAATCGACCATGCGACAAACATCTCCTCTTCCGGGGCGGCGGTAAGGGAAACTCTCAGAGTGTCCCCTATTCCCTCGAGCAACAAAAACCCTACCCCCAGGGCGGATTTTATGGCCCCGCTCACTACAGTCCCGGCTTCGGTCACCCCAAGGTGAAAAGGGTAATCGGTTTTCGTGGCCAGGAGCCTGTATGACTGGATCGTCGTGATCACGTCGCTGGATTTAAGCGATATCTTTATCAGATCGAAATCGTTGTCCTCAAAAAACCGGATGTGCCGCAGAGCGCTCTCTACCATTGCCTCCGGGGTCGGATGACCGTATTTCGCCAGCAGATCCTTTTCCACTGACCCGCTGTTTACGCCTATGCGCACCGGGATCTTCCGTTCTCTGGCCAAGTCTATGACTTTTTTCACCTTCTCGGGGCCGCCGATATTTCCGGGATTGATGCGGATCGCGTCCGCGCCCGAAAGCATGGCCCTGATCGCCAGACGGTAGTCGAAGTGGATGTCCGCGATTAGCGGAATGCGAATTGATTTCTTTATCATTGCGAAGGCTTCGGCTGCCTGCTCGTCGAGGACTGCAACCCGTATTATTTCGCACCCGGCCTCCTCGACCCTCTTGATCTGCTCCACCGTAGAGCGCCAGTCACGCGTGTCCGTGTTGGTCATGGACTGTACGCAAACGGGAGCACCTCCACCAATGGGAACATCCCCGACATGAATCTGCCTGCTTACCCGGCGTTTGTATTCCAAAATCAGACCTCTGCTTTAGTAACGAGCGCCCCGGCTGCGGCCATGCTTCCAGGGTTCCAACACCCCGGGCAGCCAGTCTCACCCATTATGGAAGAATATTTATCCCTTCGCTGCTGATCATATTTGCTTCAGGCGGTATTTAGATTTTATTTTAAAGAACTTGCAAGAAATTTCCAATCACCCTTCACGGCCCCAGTGGCTAACTTAAAAAGCGAACGGCTCCAGACTTAATTATCCCGGCAGCCCCAGAGTTCAATGTTTAATATGAATCGAAAATGTTGTAAATGAAAGGCCGAAAAAGAAAGCAACTTCATCGGCTTGGGACTACCATTTAAGCTTGAGGATCGATCACGCTCACCCTTTTCAATCGGCCGTCATTTTTCCAGGCCGATTCTCATGGAAAGCAGAGTCATAGAAATGCGAATTCTGTTCTGCGCCTCCGAAGTTGCCCCTTACGCAAAGACAGGCGGTCTTGCAGACGTAGCCGGCTCCCTGCCTGAATCGCTCCACAAGCTTGGCTGTGACGTCCGGATCTTTATGCCCCTTTACCGGTCCGCACGTGAAAAATTGGTCGGCCTCGATCTTTTGGCTCAGAACATAATCATTTCGGTCGGACTACACGACTACCACATTCACTTCTGGGAAAGCCGGACTGAATCGGGCATTCCGATCTATTTGCTGGAAAAGGATGAATTCTACGACAGGTCATGGCTTTATGGCAGCCCCGTTCGGGGTGACTACGAAGACAACCCCGAAAGGTTCATAGCCTTCAGTCTCGCCGTGAAGCAACTTTGCGTGGCCCTTGGCTGGTATCCATCGATTTTTCATCTCCACGACTGGCAAACAGCGCTGGTTGCAGCATATTTTCAATTCGGCTGGAGCTATGATCCTCAATTCCACCGCTCGGCAATGGTTCTTACAGTTCACAATATTGCATACCAGGGGATCTTTCCCGGTGGTTTTTTCAGTCTGACCAATCTCCCGCCTGGCGCCTGGTCGATGCAGGGAATCGAATTCTGGGGGCAATGCAATTTCCTGAAGGCAGGGCTGGTTTACAGCGACTTTATTACTACAGTCAGCCCCAGCTACGCTTCGGAAATCACTACAAAAGAATTCGGCTTCGGGCTGGAGGGAATCCTTAAAGAGCGAAAAGACAGCTTCTGCGGAATCTTAAACGGGATTGATATAGACGCATGGGACCCGAAAACAGACCCATATCTTCCTCAAAATTTCGACTCCGACGATCTTGCCGGTAAAAAAATCTGTAAAGAAACCCTGTGCGAAAAGATTGGCGTTTCAAAAGGGAATCGTCGCTATCCGTTGCTAGGCATGATAAGCCGGCTTGCCACCCAGAAGGGCTTCGATCTACTCGAGAAAATCCTGCCGGATTTGATGAAAATGCCTGTGAACCTGGTAATCCTGGGAACTGGGGACGCCGCTGTCGAGGAAGACATCCGTGAGATGGAAAAGCTCTATCCGGACCGTCTGAAAATCTACAGCCGGTTTGACGAGCAAATGGCACACTTGATCGAGGCGGGAGCAGACATTTTCATGATGCCTTCGCGATACGAGCCCTGCGGGCTCAACCAGATGTACAGTCAACGCTATGGGACAATCCCGGTGGTTCATGCGACGGGGGGCCTGCACGACTCGGTCGTGGATGTCCTTGAGTACCCGGATTCCGGTACCGGCTTCAAGTTCTACGAATACAAACCGGAAGCCTTTCTTGAAGCAATAAGATCGGCGCTGGAATTATTCGAAGACGGCCTCAAATGGGCCGAAATTCAAAAAAGAGCAATGGCTCAGGATTTTTCCTGGGACAGGTCCGCGAGGCAATACATCCAGGTCTATGAAAAGGCGCTGGCGGCGAAGAAAAAGAGACTGGGTACAGGACCGGGACCTAGTCCTAGTCCTGCCCGGCATGTTTTCTTTTGATACACTTCTTGCGGACATCAATTGATCAGATTTCGATCATACTCTCCTGAAGCAGATCGATGTCGGCGATTTCCTCTTCCAGGTAAGCCTTCAGCTTCTTTTTAAGGCGGCTTTCGATCTGGCGCACGCGTTCACGGCTGATCCCGAATTTGTCCCCGATTTCCTGGAGTGTCATGGGGTCTTCGGTCAAAAGCCTCTTGTCGAATATCACGGCTTCCTTGCCTTTGAGCTGCTCTCTGAAAAGCATCAGCTTGTCATGGAGAATAGCCTTGGCTTCCTGGTCTGCTATCTGATCGTCAACGGGCAGGTCGTCCGAAGGCAGAAAAGATTTATGCGTATCCTCGGAGTCCTCCTTCAAGGGGCTGTCCAGAGAGATCTCCCAACTGTTGAGCCTCTGGTCCATTTCGACGATCTCAGACTCCTTCACGTCGAGCCGGTGGCTTAGCAGCTTTGGGGAAGCCTCGATACCCTGGGCTTCAAGCCTTTCTTTTTCCTTGCGCAGGTTGAAAAAGAGTTTTCTCTGGGCCTGTGTAGTCCCGATTTTAACCAGCTTCCAGTTGTCCATTATGAACTTGATTATATAAGCTTTGATCCAGAACGAGGCATAGTAGGAAAACTTGTATCCCCTGTAAGGATCGAATTTCTTTACCGCTTGCATAAGCCCGACGTTGCCCTCCTGGATGAGGTCCATCAGGTTCTGCATCCAGTATCTCTGAAAGTCCATGGCTATCTTGACAACAAGCCTGAGATTGGCGGTGATTAGCTTATAGGCGGATTCGATATCGCCCTTTTCGCGATAGCGGATAGCAAGGTCCATTTCGTCTTCTCTACTGAGCAGCGGATAACGCTTGATCTCGTCGAGGTATAGGCGGAATGGATCGAAGGAAACCGGTTGATGCCTGTCCTGAGTGCTAGTCACTCTGGCTTCTTCGCTTTTCGGGGCCTCCGCGGCAGTTTCCCGCTTTTCGGCCGGAACCTTCTTGATTTTAGCGTTTTTGAGCATGAATTAATTATCCCCTGCCGTGGTAACATGAGGTAATTTGTGAAACGTATCCGGGCAACTCCCCACATGGGGAAGCCATTGGACTACCTGTTAGCTATATTAGTATACCCGCAGAGAGAAAACAAGATGAAACGGGGAGCGAATTTTCGCCGGGATGCTTGATTTTTCAGCTTGCTTCTATTATAAGTGCGCAGTTAATTACAGAGAAGGGACCGTTGACTAACAACCATAGATGAGACCCCGTGCACCGGAACATATCGCGAGCATCACTCCATATCCACCCGGCAAACCCATCGAAGAGCTGGAACGCGAATACGGAATCAGCGGCTCCATAAAGCTCGCAAGCAACGAAAATCCGCTTGGCCCCTCTCCCAGGGCGGTCGATGCTATTCTCGCCGCACTGTCTAAGCTCAACCGCTATCCGGACGGAAGCGGTTTTTATCTGCGAAAAAAACTCGCTGAAAAATATTGCATTCCGTTCGATGGCATTATGCTGGGCAACGGTTCAAACGAACTAATAGAATTGGTGATCCGGGCCTTTGTGACTCCGGGTGACGAAGTGATAATGCCTGCGCCTTCTTTTCTTCTCTACAGGCTGGTAGTTCAGTGGATGGGGGGGAGTCCAATCCCTGTGCCCCTGAGGGCAAACCTGGGAATCGACCTGAAAAAAATGGCTGAAACAGTCACGCCCAAAACCAGAGCAATTTTCCTCACCAACCCGAATAACCCAACAGGTACAGTCATAAACAAGAGCGATTTTGAAGCCTTTCTAACCAGTGTTTCTCCCAACGTGGTAATCGTACTCGATGAGGCATACATAGAGTTCAACAGGAACCCGGATACTCCGTTGGGCTTTGATTATATCGGCAGGAACGGGCCGGCTGTTATCACTCTGAGAACATTTTCCAAGGCATACGGACTCGCCGGCCTGCGAATCGGATACGGCGTGATGGACCCCGATATCGCAAGTTTTTTGAACCGCGTGCGCCAGCCCTTCAATACAGGGTCTCTTGCGCAGGCTGCCGCCTTAGCAGCGCTCGATGACGAGGAGTTCCTGCACCGGACACAGCAAACAGTATGGACAGGGCTGCAATACCTCTACGATGAGGTTGAAAAAATGGGCCTCAGATACATCCCCTCGGAGGCCAATTTCTTTCTTATCGAAGTTGCCTGCGAGGCAAAAAATTTATTCGAAGCCATGCTGCGCCGAGGAGTAATTATCAGGTCGATGGCTTCCTACGGCATGGAGCGATTCATTCGCGTGAATGCCGGCCTTCCCGGGGAAAACGAGCGCTTCGTCCGAACTCTAAGCGAGGTTTTGGATTCCTAAACCGGGAAGAACTCCACGCCTTGCGAGGTGTAGAACTGGTGATAATCGCTGTAGACGGCCCGGCTGGCGCCGGAAAGAGCACCGTTTGTAAAATTCTGGCTGACAAGCTCGGCTTTGTGTATCTCGATACCGGGGCCATGTATCGGGCTCTTGCCTTGGCACTGAATGCTGGTTTTGCCGAGCAGGGCCAAAAACATCCGGACGAAGATGAAGTCCGCGGTCTGCTCGAGCGAGTACCCCTTCTTTTTTCGATAAAAGAGAACAGGCTCGAAATTTCCTACGGTGAAAGACTTCTTTCAGAAGAACTTCGCAGTCCGGAGATGAGCGATGCGGCCTCCAGGATCTCCCAACTCCATGCGGTGAGAGAGTTTCTGGTGGCATGTCAAAGAAAACTGGCCGAACAGGGCAACATCGTCGCGGAAGGGCGCGACACGGCGACGGTCGTTTTTCCAAACGCAGATCTTAAAGTATTTTTAACGGCTGATTTGAACGCACGTGCCAAAAGACGATTTGCAGAATACATTGACAAGGGGATAAACTTATCGTTGGATGAAATGCAGAGGAGCATTGGAGAACGCGACGATGCGGACGCGAATCGCGACCATTCTCCCATGCGTCCAGCCGAAGGAGCCATTTTGTTGGATACATCGCATCTCAGTGTTCAGCAAGTTGTTGACCGGCTGAGTGAGAAGGTTCAAAGTCTGATCGACATCCGATCTTCAATTGATGGACAACTTTGAGATTGCTAATTTATACGCTATTTGCTAGAGTTTAACGTTTGAAATGGCGAATAGCCAAAAATCAGGTAAGGGGGCAAAATAGGATCCGATGACCGTAAAAGATGAACTAGAAAAACAAACCCTTGAACCGGAGACTCTTTTTTCTTCGGACGAACAAGAGTCCGATGAAGAAATGGATTCCATGCACGACCTCTATGAGCAGAGCTTCCGCCATATCCAGGAGGGCGAGGTAATACGCGGGCACATCGTCCAAGTCAGCGATGATTTTGTCATGGTTGACATCGGGTATAAATCGGAAGGCCAAATCTCGATTCACGAATTCAGGGACGAATCCGGTGTAATCCAGGCCGAGGTTGGCGATGAAATTGACGTTCTGCTCGAGTTCCACGACGACGATGACGGCTCGATCCATCTGTCCAAGGAAAAGGCCGCCAAGATCAAGGTATGGGACGATATAAGCCGAATCTACAGCGATGACGGCATGATCGAGGGAAAGATCGTCGCAAAGGTCAAGGGCGGTCTGGCCGTAGACATCGGTGTACAGGCCTTTCTTCCCGGATCGCAGGTTGATCTGCGGCCGGTCAGGAATCTGGAATCGCTTATCGGACATACCTTCCCTTTCAAGGTTCTCAAATACAACAAGAAAAGAAGAAATGTAGTGCTTTCCCGCCGCGCTCTTCTCGAAAAAGAACGCGAGCAAATGAAATCCTTTACACTGGCCACGCTGGAAGACAGTAAGGTTGTCGACGGTATCGTAAAAAACATCACGGATTACGGTGTTTTCGTTGACCTTGGAGGGATCGACGGCTTGCTGCACATTACCGACATGAGCTGGGGCCGCGTGGGACATCCGTCTGAAATGTTCCAGATTGGCGACAAGATACAGGTAAAGGTCCTGAGCTTCGATAAGGATAATGAGAGAGTATCTCTTGGCCTCAAGCAGCTCGTGGATGATCCGTGGGCCTTGGCCGAAACGCGGTACCCTGTTGAAACAAAGGTTCATGGCAGGGTCGTCAGTCTGACTGATTACGGTGCGTTCATCGAAATCGAAGAAGGCGTCGAAGGGCTCATTCATGTCTCCGAGATGTCCTGGACCAAGAAGATACGCCATCCCTCGAAGATTCTTTCAGTAGGCGATGAAGTCGAGGCGGTGGTGCTCAGCATCAACCCCCAGAGCAAACGCATCTCGCTCGGCATGAAACAGCTTGAATCGAATCCATGGGACGTTATCGCGCAGAAATACCCCGTGGGGACCACAATTGCCGGCAAGATCAAGAATATAACTGATTTCGGTATTTTTATCGGGATCGATGAAGGCATTGACGGCCTCGTTCATATTTCGGATATCTCGTGGACAAAGCGGGTGAAGCATCCATCCGAAATTTTCCGGAAAAATCAGGAAGTCCAGGCAATTGTGCTCAACATCGACAAAGATAACGAAAGATTCTCGCTCGGAATCAAGCAGCTTGAATCCGATCCATGGGAAAGCATACCGCAGCGTTTTCCGATTGGCAGCGTTGTGGCGGGTCCCATCACAAACGTTACCGATTTCGGCCTGTTTGTTGAACTTGAGGAAGGAATCGAGGGACTTGTCCATGTCTCTGAAATAAGTAAGGAGAAGATCAAGTCTCCCGTCGGGCAGTTCCAACCCGGTGATACAATC
>Ga0187867_10002268_pt1 | contig 16062 bp, 17 predicted proteins | sample June2016WEW_13_1_FD_132976 | JGI IMG/M metagenome (GOLD analysis project Ga0187867, IMG submission 132976) | Peatland microbial communities from SPRUCE experiment site at the Marcell Experimental Forest, Minnesota, USA - June2016WEW_13_10 | ecosystem: Environmental > Terrestrial > Soil >...
CGTGCAAAGCCGGTTTCTTTTCTTTCCGGGATGCCAACTCATCGCATCGGCCCCCGAACATGTAAAAAGTGTTTATACACTGCTCACCAAGGAGCTCTCCGGCGGGGTCGGATTCATGTCCCGGTGCTGCGGGGCCCCGGCGGACTGGTCGGGCCGGGCCGAGCTTTTTCAATCTACCAGGGGGGATTTTCTGGCCTTGTGGCGGGAACTGGGGAGTCCGCGCCTGATCCTTGCCTGCTCGACTTGCTATGAGATCTTTAAGACCCATCTTCCGGATGTCCCGATTGTTTCGCTTTGGGAGACTCTGGACAGCCTGGGTTTGCCGAAAAGCGTGAAAGCGCAGAAACATGATGTCATCGCTGTGCATGACGCCTGTACCACCCGGCATGAGAGCGCCATCCAGGAAAGCGTGCGCAACATCCTGCGCCGCATCGGTTTTGAGATTGAAGAACTGCCCTTGAGCCGCGACAAGACGGAATGCTGCGGCTATGGCGGGCTCATGTTTTTCGCCAATCCGGACCTCGCAAAGAGCGTCATCCGACGGCGCGTCGAAGAGAGCTCTCTCGACTACCTGGCCTATTGCGCCATGTGCCGGGATTATCTCGCCTTCAGCGGCAAGCGTACCCTTCACCTTCTGGATCTCATTTTTGAAACCCCGAGGGACGAGGCCGCCTTGCGGAAAGGTCCCGTCTATTCGCAGCGGCATGAAAACCGAGTCCGGTTGAAAAACGCGATGCTCAGGGAGTGGTGGGGGGAGACTATGGCTGAAGCGCAAGGGTATCAAACCCTTCGGCTGAAGATTTCCGATGAGGTGCAGCAACGCATGGAAGAGCGGCTGATCCTTGTGGAGGACCTGCAGCAGGTGATCGACCATTCCGAAAGAACTGGGTCCAGGCTCCTCAACCGGAATACCGGCCATTTCCTGGCATACTACAAACCGGCAAGCGTCACCTACTGGGTGGAATACTCCATTGCCGGGGATGAATTCATCGTTTACAACGCATACAGCCACCGCATGGAAATCGCCGAGGACATGAAATCGTGATCCCGCAAGAGCGTACCGACGAAAAGATTTGGTCGTGCACGAAATGCAGCCTCCCTCTGGAGATGGCAAAGGTCCCCATCTCCTACCTGGGAAATGAGTTTCCGGTGGACCTGTTGAGATGCCCCGGCTGCGGACTTGTGTTCATCCCGGAAGATCTTGCGCTCGGCAAGATCGCGGAAGTCGAAAAGCTCCTCGAGGATAAGTAGGCGCATTGGGGAAAGGGGTTCTCATGGCCAACTTCGGCGAGTGCGGGGTCTATGAGCGAATTGCCGCAAGCGGAGTTACGGACGGCTTAGCACGTCCGGGCGGGGTGGCGCTGACGGAGCGGGCGCTTTCACTATGTGCGTTTCCTCCCGGCTCCCGCATTCTCGACGTGGGATGTGGGACCGGCACTACGGTGGAACACCTGAACCAGCGGTTCGGGTTCTTTACGGCGGGGGTTGACCCCTCACTGCCGATGATCGCGCAGGGGCACGCAAGAAACAGTCTCCTACCTCTCGTGCGAGCGGCGGGAGAGGGCCTGCCCTTCCCGGATGCCCAATGGGACGGCGTCTTCGCCGAATGCAGCCTGTCGCTCTCCCGAAATCCTCCAATGTTTCTCCGGGAGTGCTTCCGCGTTCTAAGGGACGGGGGCAGGCTGATTTTGAACGACGTGTACGTCCGGAATGCGGAAGCCATCCCGGAACTTCGCGCACTATCCATGGACTGTTGCCTCACCGGAGCATTATCCATTGAGGAACTGACGGTCAAGCTCAGAGACTGCGGATTTGCCGTTTCCACATGGGAGGACCATTCTGCAGCGCTGAAACAGTTTGCCGCTCAACTAATCTTCTCACAAGGATCTGCGAGATCGTTCTGGTGTTCGCTAACTGGCGGCGAACCACTCGATGCGCTGAAAATCGAGCGAGCGGTTTCCCGGGCTAAGCCCGGATATTTTCTTGCTATCGCGGAGAAGAAGCCCCACGCGGGTATGAACCCTAAATCGGATGAGGAGCTATCCTTGTGACAACCGAGACGGTCCGGATGCTTGAACTGGCCCAAAAGGGTTTCTATTGCAGTCAAATCTTGCTTTTCCTGGGCCTGGAGGCACAAGGAAAGAGTGATCCCGACTTGATCAGAGCCATGAGCGGCCTTGCGGGAGGGATGGGGTTTTCCGGTGATGTCTGCGGGGCGCTCACGGGCGGGGCCTGTCTTGTGGGCCTATACGCCGGAAGAGGCACCCCGGAAGAGGAGGAGGACCCAAAGCTCAATCTCATGATTTCTGAACTGGTTGAATGGTTCTCCGGAGAATTCGGCGAAAGGTATGGCGGTATCCGGTGCAGCGTCATTTTGGACGACGACCCGAAAAACCGTACGGCGCGATGCCCGACGCTGGTGATGGGTGTCTATGAGAAAGTTAAGAGTCTGCTGGTTGAAAACGGATTCGACCTGACCCAGGCGCGCCTATGATGGAAGAAATTTCTCTTTCGGAAACGGAAAGCATCTGCCCGGAGTGTTTCGCAGTGGTCCCTGCGCGGAGGGTTGGCAGGGGAGACCGGATTTTTCTAAAGAAAACGTGCCCGGAACACGGTGTTCATGAGGCCGTGATCTGGCGTGAGCGTCCCGCCTTCTCATCATGGGTGAGGCCCAAAACCCCCTCTTGTCCCGAGAACCCTTCCACCCTCGTTGAGAAAGGGTGTCCACTGGACTGCGGTCTTTGCGCTGAACATCGCCAGCACACATGCACCGCCCTCATTGAGGTAACCCAAAGCTGCAATTTACGGTGTGCCTTCTGTTTTGCCGATGCAGGAAACAAAAATGCTGCCGACCCGACGCTGGAAGATCTTAAAGAGCAATTCGACCGGCTGCTCTTCGTTGCCGGCCCATGCAATGTGCAACTCTCCGGAGGGGAGCCGACCCTGCGGGATGATTTGCCGGAAATCGTAGCTCTGGGACGATCAAGGGGATTTTCGTTCATTCAAATCAATACGAACGGTTTGCGGCCGGCAAAGGACCCTTCTTACGTGAAAGCCTTGAAGGATGCCGGGGTTGCGTCCGTGTTCCTTCAGTTTGACAGTGTTGAGGACTCTGTCTACCGGAAGCTTCGCGGGCGGGAGTTGCTTCGGGAGAAGCGGCTAGCCATCGAGCACTGTGCCGGGCACGGCATTGGCGTGGTCCTCGTTCCGACAATCGTTCCCGGCGTGAACACCGGTCAAATCGGACCTATTATCGAGTTTGCGTTTCAGGAGCTTCCCGCGATCCGGGGCGTTCACTTTCAGCCCGTAAGCTACTTCGGGAGATACCCGAGTCCGCCAGGGGATGAGGACCGCATCACAATCCCTGAAATCATAACTGAAATTGAAACCCAGACGGGCGGGAGAATCAGGGCGGAGCACTTCAAACCTCCGGGATGCGAAAACGCTCTTTGCTCGTTCCATGGCAACTTCGTGCTCCTCAACGATGGAACACTGCGGCCATGGACGCAGCACCAATCCAAAGATTGCGGCTGTAAACCCGTTTTCGCAGCCGAAGGCGCCATCAAAGCCCGCCGGTTCGTCACCCGATTCTGGTCGCGGCCAGAGGAAATGCTGGCCCCTTCGATCTGCGGCCAGGGTCAAAGCCTGGGAGGATGGGACGGATTTTTGAACCGGGCCGGAACTCATTCGCTCTGCATTTCGGGAATGGCCTTCCAGGATGCGTGGAATCTGGACCTTGACCGGCTGAAGGATTGCTGCATCCATGTAGTGCACCCGGATGGCCGGTTGATCCCGTTTTGCGCCTATAACATCACGGACAGCGGGGGCCGTTCTTATTACAGGGATAACGGTTCCGGCCTTTCCCGCAGGGGGAAAGGATCGACCGGGGAAGCGGCATGAAGATCTCACCACTGGAAGCATGGATTTCGAGACTTATCGGCACAAACGGAACTGGGCTGAGCCGGGAACGAATCGAGACCTTCCGGCTTGCGAAACTTCGGGAAACAATTGGCTGGGCGAAAGCCAGCAGTCCGTTTTACCGGGAGCATTTGGCGGGTCTTTCGCAGGAGGATCTGACTGGCCTGGAGGCTCTCACCCGATTTCCATTTACGACGGCGGAGGACATACGGCGGCAGCCCCTCAGGTTTCTCTGCGTCTCGCAAAGTGAGGTGAGCCGCGTTGTAACGCTTCAAACATCCGGGACGACAGGCGAACCCAAGCGTGTTTTCTTTACGATCGACGATCAGGAACGGACTATCGATTTCTTCCATCACGGCATGTCTACCCTCGCCGGCCCCGGTGACCGAGTTCTGATTCTGCTGCCTGGAACTCTTCCGGGCAGTGTCGGGGATCTTTTGGTAAAGGGACTTGAACGGTTAGGTGCGGTCGGCGTCCCTCACGGCCCTGTCCGCGAGGCTCCCCTGACGTTGGAGGTCATGGGAAAAGAACGGATCGACACCCTGGTGGGCATTCCGGCGCAGGTGCTCGGACTTGCAAGATTGAGCGGCGGGACGGCTGCTCCAAGGAGCGTGCTCTTGAGCGCCGATCACGTTCCGGATGCAGTTTCGACGGAGCTGCGGCGCATCTGGGGGTGCGAGGTTTTTACCCATTACGGCATGACCGAGATGGGCTTTGGCGGCGGTGTTGAATGCGAGGCAAGGAATGGATATCATCTGCGGGAGGCGGACCTCTATATTGAAATCGTGGACCCTGAAACCGGAAGGTCCGTTTCGGAAGGAGACCCCGGCGAGGTGGTTTTCACGACTCTCACGCGGAGGGGAATGCCGCTTATTCGATACCGCACCGGCGACGTCAGCCGATTTGTGCCGGGCCCTTGCCCCTGTGGAACTGTGCTCAAAACCCTCGCACGGGTCAAGAGCCGCCTGTGCTCGATAGCTATCGCACAGGGCGGCCGGTTGACCATGACGGACCTCGACGAGGCGATCTTTCCCGTTGAAGGGGTCCTGGATTTTAGCGCTTCGCTCGAGAGCGCGCCGGGCACTGATCGTTTGCGGATCGAAGCTCAGGCGACAGCGCCCGATAGTCGGCAAACCATTGCTGCAATTCAGGAGGCACTGAACGTCGTCCCGGTGATACGATCCGCCCTTCGGAAGGGAGCGCTCGCTTTGGATGTGAGGCTTCTGCCCAAAGGGCAAACCGTTAAGAGGAATACCGCCAAACGTGTCCTGCTGGATTTGAGAGACTGAGACTCATTCGATATGGAACTGCTCAAGGTTGATTGCATGAGTATCTTTAAAGGTATCGCAAAACTCTTCAATCAAGGGTTCACCCGCGCTGGCTTTTCACGTGTCGGCCTCAATATTGGAGCTGAAACGCCCAAGGAGATCGCCGTGAACATCGTGGCGGAACTGATCCAGGTCAGAGCAGGGGAAAGCAGATGAGAAAACCGCCTCGAATCGTTGCGCTGGTTCTTGCCGCCGGCTATTCCTCCAGGATGGGGTGCTTCAAGCCCTTGGCGCCCCTTGGAACTTCCACCCTAATCGAGGTGGCCGTCACGCGATTTCTCAGGGCAGGGATTGAGGACGTGAGGGTGGTCGTCGGGCACAGGGCCGATGAACTTACGCCCGTTCTGGACCATTTGGGCATCAAATGGATCTTCAACGCGCAATACGACAGTGGGATGTTTTCCTCCGTGCTGGCGGGGCTGAAAAGCTTTGAACCCGACGTGGACGCCTTCTTCCTTCTTCCCTGCGATATCCCGCTGGTCAATTCTCATACTATTCGTGCGCTTCTCAGTGTTTACAATCTGGACTGCCCAAAGATTATCTACCCGCGCTTCAACGGGGAGCGAGGCCATCCTCCGCTCATTCCGGCGGCTTATCTCAACGAAGATCTGTCACCCGACTACCCCGGAGGACTGCCCGCGCTCCTCGGCAGCTATGAACCCAACGCCGTCGACATGGACGTCGCAGACGAAAACATTCTCCTGGACTGCGATACACCTTCGGATTACCGAATACTCGTAGAGAGCCGGTCGAGGGAAAGTATTCCAACGGAGGCAGAGTGCGAGGCTGTCTGCTCCCGGTTCAAAGTTTCCGAGCAGGTGATCGCCCATTCCATGGTGGTGGCCGAGCTTGCCCGGACGCTTGCCGCGCTTTTGAATTCCACGGGTCTCGCGTTAGACCTTCCCTTGATCATTGCGGCCGGCAGACTCCATGATATTGCCAGGGGGCAGCCGGACCATGCAGGGGTTGGATCGAAGCTTATTACCGAAATGGGCTACCCGCGTGTTGGAGCCGTCGTGGCTAAACACATGGATATTCAGTCGCGCGGTCCATCCGTGGATGAGGCTGACCTCGTCTACTTTGCCGACAAATGCGTTGAGGAAGACCGGATTGTCTCCCTGGATGAGCGTTTTGAAAGATCCATGAGCCGTTATGCCGATCGGCCCGATATCTTGAAGAAAATCGTAAGACGGTTTGATGAGGCAAGAAACATCGGCAAGCGCATCGAAGCCCTCCTTGGGTGTCCGGTGGACAATATGGTCCGCCGCTACGAAAGGTCCATAAGGGCCGCGTCCATGGGCAGCCGCAGGGCGATCTACCTGGTGAGACACGGAGCTATACAGTCTCCGGTTGATCCCAAACGCTTCATCGGGCAGTTAGACCTTCCGTTGACTGAAGAAGGTTTCCTGCAGGCCGAGCGATTGGCGGAAGGCTTACGGGACACTCCTCTCTCCGCAGTATTCTGCAGTGATTTGAAACGGTCTGTGCAAACGGCGCAAATCATCGCCAAACCGCATCATATCTCATGCATTCCAAGGCGCGAACTGCGTGAGATCTCCCTTGGCCGATGGGAAGGCCTGACCTTTGATGAGGTGCGAAGGCGGCACCCTGAAGAATTCCATGCAAGGGGCCTGGATATCGTCCACTTTCGCCCCGACGAGGGAGAAAGTTTTCTCGACTGCACCTTTCGTGTCATTCCGGCCTTCTATGAAACTTTGACCTCCACACGGGGAAACATCCTCATCGTGGGACACGCAGGCGTTAACCGAATCATTTTGTCTCAGGCTCTTGGCCGGTCTCTGGCAGATCTTTTTGAAATCGATCAGGAGTATGGCTGCTTGAACGTGCTCGCCCATCGGCATTCGGCACTCGAAGTGAAGTTGTTAAACGGTTCGCCGTCCGACCTGAAGCGCTTCCAGTCTGAACTTAACAGGGAGACTAACTGCTAGTCGATGGCAGCATCAAAACCATAGTGGTTAAAAAGAATGACGCCCCGCTCCCCGCTGGCTACCGCTCTTCTCCGCTTTCTCTTTCTTCGCGGCTTCGCGTGCAAAATATTTATTGGAGGTACTCGACTGCGGCAGCATCAAATCAGTATGTAAAGGATTTCTGCGAGCAGGGAAGGGTGGCTTGATTCAAAAGATCCTCTCCATTTGCCTTCAGGAAGGAATCCACCCTGCATACCCGTCCTGTCTCATACGTAACCAGTGTTTCCGCAAAAGCCATGATATCTTCGGGATCATGGGTAATCATGATTACCGGCACTTTGAAACGGGTCTGAATCGCAAGGAGTTCAGCGCGGAGCTTTTGCCGCAGAAGGGTGTCCAGGGCAGAAAAAGGCTCATCCAGGAGCAGGAGATCCGGGTTTCGTATGAGTGCCCGCGCCAGGGCAACACGCTGCCGCTGGCCCCCGGACAGATCGAAGGGAAAACTTTTCGCCAGGTGTGAAATCTCAAAGATTTCCAGGAATTCTTCAACCTTAAGCCTATGGGTCCGTGACAGGGGTTGCGGCCACCTTTTCCGTAGACCGAAGCCCACGTTTTCAAAAACTGTAAGATGAGGGAAAAGTGCGTAATCCTGAAAAACGTAACCGATGTTGCGGTGCCGGGGATGTATGTTGATACCGCTCTTTGAATCGAAGAGAACGCTGTCCCTGAGCACGATTGTGCCCGAATCGGGGGTAAGAAGCCCGGCTATGGACTGAAGAGTTAGCGTCTTGCCGGCCCCGGAAGGGCCGAAGATGACGACGAAGCCCTCCCGTGAGGAAAAAGCCGCTTTGAGGTCAAAGCGTCTACCGCGGGAAGAGAGCGTCTTCTCTATATCGACTCGGATGAGCATATCAGGGTTTTTTGAAGCCATACGTGGAAAGGATCTCCTGGCCCTCCTTGCTCAAAACGAAATCGACGAATCGTTTGGCCAGGTCCTTGTTCTTCGTCGAACCCACAATCGATATCGGGTAAGTTATCGGCTCATGCTTCGTGGCGTCCAGAGCTATGCTGACATGGTCTTTCGCCACCGCAGCGTCCGTTGCAAAAACAAAACCGGCATCCACTTCGCCACGGCTGACGTAATCCAGCACCTGTCTAACCGATTCTCCGAAGATGAACTTGGGTTTAAGTTCGTCCCAAAGCCCTTCGTAGGTAAGGACCTCCTGGGCATAGCGGCCGGCGGGAACGGTTTCAGGGTTACCCAGGGCTATCTTCCCAATTCCACTGGCGTTGAGGTCCGGCAGCGTTTTGACCGGGGTCTTGGTCCCATGCGGGACGATGAGAACCAGCTCGTTGCTCACGAAATCTTTGCGCGTGCCGGAAATAATGAGGCCCTTCGCGGCGGCCTGGTCCATTGTCTTTTGGTCGGCGGATGCGAAGACGTCCACGGGCGCGCCCTTGTCGATTTGCTGAAAAAGAGCGCCCGAGGCCCCGAAATTGAAGACCACCTTCGTCCCCGGATTGGCGCTCTCAAATTTTTTCCCGATCTCGCCGAAAGCGTTGGTCAGGCTCGCCGCCGCAGAAACGATCAGTTCCTGATCGGCGGAAGCGGCTGCAACGAAAGAAAAGGGGAGAACGAGGCTGCAAAGCAGCGCAACGAGGTAGAAGACGGCTCGCTTCATCGGTTAACCTCCTTGAGGTAACTGGTCTGGAGTATTCTGCCTGACGAGACAAGAACGATAATGCAAACGAGCGATGTGATGAACACTAGAGTTGCCGCAAGGCTGTCGTTTCCCGCCTGAACCGCATCATAGACCGCAAGTGAAAGTGTTTGCGTCTTGCCGGGCAAGTTGCCCGCAATCATCAGTGTTGCCCCGAATTCTCCCATCGCGCGGGCGAATCCGAGCATCGTTCCGGCAAGAATCCCCCGCCATGCAAGAGGAAAGGAGACACGGAAGAACACGTCCGCCTCTGATAGCCCGAGCGTTCGTGCCGCTTTTTCCAGATTTTGGTCCACGCTCTCGAAGGCGGTCCTGGCCGACTTCAAAACCAGCGGCAGCGAGACAATCGTGGCTGCCAGCGCGGCCCCCTGCCAGGTGAACATGAGCGTTATCCCGAAGGCTTCGTAAAGCCGGCGTCCGATCCAGCCGTTTCTGCCGACAAGGACAATGAGATAGTACCCGAGTACGGTTGGCGGTAAGACAAGGGGCAGCGTGAGAAACGCATCCAGCAACTCTTTGCCGCGGAACCTGCACTTTGCGAGCAAAAAAGCCAGTGCGACACCGGTCAGAAACGCGAAAAGCGTTGCAACGGCGGCTACCTTGAGGGTCAGAAAAAGCGGCTGAAGTCCGGGAATTACGCTGAGCATGCTCATCAGTAATAGAGTTTGAATTCCTCTTTCATGTTATGCGCTCTCAGGTGCTACTCTTTCATTATCATGACGCTGCTTGCCTTGATCAGGGCAAATACTTCGTCACCTACCTTGAGGTCAAGGTCCCGCACGGCATCAACTGTAATCGTTGACGAGATTATGTTTCCGCCTCCGATATCAACTCGGACCTTCGCCGCGACTGTGCTTTCTTTTACCTCGATGACTTTTCCTTTTATGACGTTTCTCGTGCTCAACTTCATGGCAGGATATCCTCTCTTTTCCAGCAGGCATAACGATTCGTAACAGTTATTCGGCCTGTTTCTCATATAAACACACATTGAAGGCCGGTACGCACCGGGTATAATATCCACGGTACGTAAAGGAGTTTGCCGATGCCTTCCGTCCCTGGAAGATAATATAACAATTTACACCCGTCAAACCCGTAATGTATAAAGTACATAATGGTTAGTTTACGCCTGTCCCGTGGAATGGATGAAACAAAAAGGTGCCTTCATGACAAAACAGCTTGTGATCTGTAATCTCAAAGCGGCCCGGAAAACAAAGGGGCTCTCTCAGAGCGAACTTGCAGAGCAGGTAGGGGTTAAGCGGCAGGCCATCTATGATATGGAGTCCGGCCGATACGTGCCGAATACTCAGGTTGCCTTGTTGCTGGCAAAGGTATTGGGCTGCAGGGTTGAGGACCTTTTCAGCATCGTTTTGAGTTCAGGCGATAGGGCTGTGACGCTTGTCGAAGAGATTGGGCCGAGCGGCCCCCGAGTGTCTCTGGTGAAAGTGCGCGATCAGTTGATCGCCTATCCGCTGGATGACAAGTGGATATCCAGCGAGGGGTTCCAGTCTGCCGACGGATTGCTCCAGGACGACTGTCGCTGCGTACGCCTTTTGCTTTCCGAGGAAGCGTTGGGGAAGAAGGCCCTCCTGCTCGGCTGCGATCCCGCTTTTGCTATTTTGAGTTCGCACGTGTCGCGCTCACTGGGTGACGAAAGACTCCAATGCCGGTTCAGCCAAAGCACGGGGGCATTGAAGGCCCTTTCGTCCGGATATGCTCATCTGGCCGGAACGCACCTGCACAACACGTCGGATACGGAGTCAAACCTCGATCTGGCCCGGGCAACACTGGGAGAAATGAAGGCGAAAGTGATCGCCTTTTCCAGCTTCGAAGAGGGATTGATGGTTGGTCCGGGCAATCCCCACGGCATCCGGGCTATCGGCGACCTGGCCGGAGGCATTCGATTCGCCAACCGTGAGCCTGGAGCCGCTCTGAGAGTCCTCCTGGACGACCATTTGAGCCGGCTTGGAATAAGCCCTGAGACCGTCGACGGCTACGACCGGCTGGTCCGTAGCCATAACGAAGGGGCCAAAATGGTATCCTTCGGACTGATAGACGCCGCGCTCGGACTTCGGGCTGTCGCAATGTCGCACGGCCTGGGATTTGTATCGCTTGCGATGGTTCGCTGCGATCTGGTAATCCCGCACGACCTGATGGAACATTCGGCTGTAAAGATCATTCTTGAGTTGCTGCAAACACGGGGCCTGCGTGAGGAATTGAGTGCCCTGCCGGGGTATGACTCATCACGTATGGGAACCGTGATTGGAGAGACTTAAGTTTACCGATTCGAGAGAAGCAAAGTTTTGCTTTTGTTTACCCTTGTAACCTGCTTTTGAAGTAAATACTGCATACCCCTGTGTTACTGGGCTACAAGACTACAGGGTTAAAGGATTACCTGGCTATTAGAGTGAGCAATTCTGCGTGCAACTCGAAAAGCAGTTTTATCGGTCCTTGCAGCGTCTAAAGTCACCTCCGATACCAGATTTGGTCGTGGAATATCACTCTGCCCATCAAGCGTCCGGGTGATTTGAGGGCAACGCTGTTCGCTTTGAATCAATTTCGACGCGTGATGTTTTTCTGGTTTTGACCTGTCGTGGGGTTACCTGCCCTTTGGATTTCCGGGTTTTGTCAAAAGCAAAATGATCGATGAAATCCTGAAGCATGGACAAGTGCTTGTCAAACAGGTTTTCAAACTCCACCCCGCAGCGCCTTGTGCTGATCTGCTTCCAGGAGCTTCCAGGGACTTCTCTATCATATACAATTCTGCATTGAACACTGCGCAAGTGAATGAAACGGTTATTGCTGCCGAATATTGTTATTTCGGAGCGCTCTTCATTATCCTCGTTTACAGCCAAATACCGAACGCAAAGCCCGCCCATGCTGATATCCTGGATTTGCCCCGTGTTGATAAGCTCATTGGGCCTTATAAAAGCAGCGAATGCCCCTTTTTTGCCCTTTAACCTTTTGTGTTTTCTTTTTTCCTCAAACATTTTTTTCCAGCCCAGCCATGTAAGAAGTGAATTCCACAGACGAAACGTTGGACATGAAACCCCGGGAATGAGTCGGGCTATTAACCCTGGATAAATGTGTAAACTCAACCACCGGCAAATCCCCCTCTGGGTCAGGCCTGAGCGGAATTGATATCCCTTATGATGCCTGAAATCTGAGAATAAAGCCGCTCGGCTTTCCTCAGATGATTGAGCGCTTTCGATTGTGCGCTCGGGTCCCCTGAAAGCTTCTTATAGTTGTTCGAATGCCGCATGGCCTTTTCGTTAAGGTGAACCAATCTGCGGATAGACATAATATTGATTTTTCTCATTGTAAGTTTCCTCCTCCTTTGCGATAAATCCGAAGAATTTTTGAGAGTTACTATCCGGAAATACGCACTCTCACTTAAGAGAAAAGTACTATGGAGGAAAAAGGCGAGAAGGCCCCCAAGGGTTACCTCAAATACCCCTTGGAGGCTTCACATTGGCAGTCGCAGGGAGGCCCGATTCATGGCTTACTCCAGACAGAAGCCATCTTATTTTAGAAATAGTTATATTAGAAATTGTTATGAAGGAATGACCTGACAGTCGCCCAAGGGTGAAATAATCTCTGAGACTACTGGTACGTGGTTAGGTGTTCTTGTTTCATGACGAATCACCTTTTACAGCTATAGCGGGGCGTATGTACCTCATCGGCGCGGGCTGGCGACTGGTGCTCCTGGAGCGCTTGTTGTTGAGCGCAGGCCATTGCCTTGCCCGAACCTAAGAACAGCAGGGTAGGTTGTCAACTGATGAAAGGGCATATTTCCCCCCTTAGCTTAGCCATGGGACTGAAAGATATGTGTGAGGGCAAATAAAGAGGCCAGCTTCGTTTTTAATTCCTCAATTTCTCAATCCCTCAATCCCTCAATTCCTCAATTCCTCAATTTAGGGATTTTCGCGTCTATTTGAGGATTGAGACCAGATACTCGTGGGCCTGATCGTTCTCTCTGACCTCCAGTAAACTAAAAAAGTATTTCTGCCCTTTATACGTGAAGACCTCCAGCCTATCCATCTGAAGGCACAAATTCTTTTTAACCCTTCCGATATTGAGACGGACAGTGGCAGCCGAACCTCCCGGGCATCGGTTCTTATCAGCGGCTTCGTCAACTACAACGGCGACATCGTTATTGAATGCCGTGAAAACTTCACCCGCTTTGATCCATGTGGGCTCTAAAGCCATTTCTTGGACAAAAAGCCTTTCCGCGCGGGCAAGATTTTGCTCAGAATCGTGCAGCCGGTTTTCCAGAGATGCTATCGTTGAATCCTTGTTTGCCATTGCAGTAATAAATTCCAGATTTTTATTCTGGCAGGCATTCAAATCTGCTGTCAAAGATGATATACGGGAACCCGGCATGGTTTGCGGTTCCTTGCTTCTTCTTTCCAGTTCTTTATACATAGTGTCGAGGCGGTTGCATTTCTCAAAAAGTTCATTGTTGCTGTTTCGCAATTCTCGCACTTCCTTGTGGTGCGTTCGATTAGTGACAAGGTAACTCAGCCACGCGATGTCCCCAAATAATAATATGATGCACATTGCTGTAATAATTGGACTATTTACGAAAAAGCTCCAGAAAGAAAATCTTCTCTTTTCTCTCATGCTGCCATGTCTTTCCATAATCCAAGCATAAATATACCTTCGTACCCACCGATTTCATATACTCGGATATTACCCCCGGTCCCGGCTCAACTGTTACACACCGGTCTCTGGAACGGGAAACAGCAACTTTTATGCCAACTATCGAAATAGCCTCAGGCCTTGATCTATGCAGTAAGGATCGGACCCGATTGCAGGCTTTCACCGACAATTAGCGTTTGTCATTTACTACACTTCGGACTTTCAGCACCTGAGGGAAAAAGAGCGAACAATCGAAGACGCGATCCGGGCCTTGTCTACCGTCATCCTTCTGCGATCATCTCTTGAGATCTTTTAAAACCCACATAATTGCAGCCGTGGCGATAGCGACAACAGCCCATTGAATAAAGAGGCGGGTAACATCTATGGCGTTACCTATTTCGTACGGTGTGGCGAATATAAACCCATAATATCCCGGGCTATCCGGATAATCACCGGTTCTATGGAAATACCAGGGAGGTATTAGTCCCATAAGTACTATAATTCCAGTCCCCGCCAAAAATACTATTCTCTGTTTTTTATTCATGCCTTCCCTCCTGGCTCCCCCACTCCTACGGCCTTCTTGAATTTCGGCAAAACCTTCAATGTTGCACCTCCCAGCCGCAGACTGGAGAAAGACCAGGCGAGCCGTAGGTTGACTCCACCACTTCCTGCAGGGAGACCTTGAAAAGCAGATCGGATAATCGCCGCCTCAGCTCTCTTCCACATCATCCACATCGGGCAGGTAGCTATCCCCGCGTGTTGCCTTAATGATCCAGTTTGCGAAAAGGCCGGCCGCAATGCTGGTAAGTAAGAGCCAGAACATGGAATACCCCTCCCTCCCGGGCAACACCGGATATCCGCAGATAGCTAAGCGCCACAGCTAAGCACGACACCGCGTGGACGACTTCCCTCCTGAAGAGCCGGTGTAATGAAAAACCTTGTTCTAATTTAGCACTTCCGGCCATTTTTGGGGCCGGATCACAACGCGATGTATAAAGCTACACCTTCATCGCATGATGTCGAAATCACAGCAATAGTCAACGGGGATTTCAGAGGGTAGGCATCGGGTAAATAGTCTATACAAATGCCCGTTTATTGGCGGATGTTTCAGTGTGTTGACAGCAATCAAATAGCTATTAAACAATACTTAACCGCAGAGCGAGAAGTCGTTGAGATTTCAACACTGGCGAGTAGGACGATGGTTTGATGGGCCCGTCCCGAGATCGTCGATTGTGGGGCATCCTGACGCTTCCTGTGTACAACAGCCATGTAGGGTGGGCATGGTATTTTCATGCCCACCAAGCGCATCCCAAAGCATGCACACCAGAAAACACCCTGGCGGTGAGAAAAATCCTCATTTCGTCAGACTTTCCCTTTTTTTTGCTCCCACTCCTCACCGAAGCGTTGCGCCTCGCCGATCTGGGCAGGTGTCATTTTCCTGGCGGCCTCATCTCTGCCCTTTTGAGCTGACAAATTGCCTTGCGCTGCTGATAAGTTAAACCACATGTACGCCAAAATTAAGTCTTGTGGGACGCCTTGGCCCTTATAGTACATCGTTCCCAAAATAGATTGCGCAAAAGGATTTCCCTGGTCTGCCGCCTTGCGATACCACTTCACAGCCTCGATATAATCCTGCGGGACGCTTTTGCCCGTATGGTACATCGTTCCCAGCACAAATTGAGCGTCAGCATGTCCCTGGTCTGCCGCCTTACGAAACCACCTGACAGACTCGGCATAATCCTGAGGTACACCTGCGCCTTTCCTGTATATCCGTCCCAGCTCGAATTGAGCGTCAGCGTGTCCCTGGTCTGCCGCCTTACGATACCATTTTATGGCCGCGGTATAATTCTGTGGGACGCTTTGACCCATACGATACATGTTTCCAAGCCAGAAGTTTGCCTTAGGCGGGAATTTCAATGTTGCCATTTACGCCTCTTCAATGTTGTGGGCGCCAATGGCAAAGGGACAAAGCAGATGAACGTGGCGCCGCAAACATATTACGGTCACAATCCGGTTTTGCATGAATATTTTTGAATAGTGGGTTCGGGTGCAAGCTGCTTGAGACGGGTTCTCAGGTATGGGTTGAGTGGAGCACGTGTGTGCTGAAATTGCAAAAGCCAGTGTCTTTGGCGTTTCACTTGCAAGCTTGATTGGGAAATCGTATGATTTTGCGGTCTATCGGGTTGTTCAAGGACTTTTTCCGGGCGGAATCCGCCCCAAAATGTGGTTCGGCACCGCAGCATCTCATGTCCCGCCGGGACATCCTAAACAATGAAAAGGCGCCTGAACGATCGACAACCCGCACAACCCTTGAGTGTGTATCGGGGGGCTCCAGTTGATCCTTACCGTAGTCTAGCCCTTGTGGGCGGCCTTTTCGTAGCAGTTGTTCATGTCCCTTTGGGACACCCTGAAACCATAAAAAGACCCGTAGGATGGGTGAAGCGAAGAGACTGTGTCGTATTAGAATTACGAACCCCGCACTGTTCAAGGCATGCTATTTTTTAAAAGCGCGCGGTCACAGATCTCTCA
>Ga0187867_10002269_pt1 | contig 16062 bp, 18 predicted proteins | sample June2016WEW_13_1_FD_132976 | JGI IMG/M metagenome (GOLD analysis project Ga0187867, IMG submission 132976) | Peatland microbial communities from SPRUCE experiment site at the Marcell Experimental Forest, Minnesota, USA - June2016WEW_13_10 | ecosystem: Environmental > Terrestrial > Soil >...
AGTGGCAGGGCGGCCCGGTATCGCAGCTGCGCAGCCCGTATTCGCATGTGATCGCCGAGGCTGCGCACCGGCCCGCGGGTTTCGCTCCGGTCAGTTGCTTCCCCGACGACGCGCGCCCAGGCGAGCCGGAACTATGCCTGTTCCGCCGGCGCAGCGGTTGCGCCGAATCCGACCCACCTTGAGTTTGCTGCTGTGGCGTGGATGACGACGGAGTGTCTGCCGATCTTGCTTGCAGACATGCTGATATCTTTATATGACCCCTGCATCAATCAGGAGCGACAAGAATGGCCACCGCTACCACAACCCAGGATTTCAAGGTTAAGGATATCTCGCTCGCTGATTGGGGCCGCAAGGAAATCAGCATGGCCGAGGATGAGATGCCCGGCCTGATGGCCATCCGCGAGGAATTCGGCACCAGCAAGCCGCTGACGGGCGCCCGCATTGCCGGCTGCCTGCATATGACCATTCAGACCGCGGTTCTGATTGAGACGCTGACCAAACTCGGCGCCACGGTGCGCTGGTCGTCATGCAACATTTTCTCAACCCAGGATCACGCAGCGTCCGGAGTTGCTGCCGCGGGCATCCCGGTGTTCGCGTGGAAGGGCATGAACGACGAAGAATTCTGGTGGTGCATCGAACAGACGGTGCGCGGGCCAGCCCAGGGGAATGGTGAAATCTGGACGCCGAACATGATCCTGGATGACGGCGGCGACCTGACGCTGCTGATGCACAACAAATACCCGGATATGTTGAAGGATGTACGTGGCATTTCCGAGGAAACCACGACCGGCGTGCACCGTTTATGGGACATGGCCAAAGCCGGCACCCTGCTGACACCTGCCATCAACGTGAACGACAGCGTGACCAAGTCGAAGTTCGACAACCTTTACGGGTGTCGCGAATCACTCGTGGATGGTATCCGCCGCGGCACCGATGTCATGATGGCCGGCAAGGTCGCGGTGGTGAACGGGTTCGGCGATGTCGGCAAAGGCTCGGCCGCGTCGCTGCGAAACGCCGGTTGCCGGGTGATGGTGACGGAGGTGGATCCGATCTGCGCGTTGCAGGCTGCGATGGAGGGCTACCAGGTCGTCACCATGGCCGACGCGGCTTCGATGGGCGATATTTTCGTCACTGCCACCGGCAATGTCGACGTGATTACCATCGACCACATGCGCGCAATGAAGCACCGCGCAATCGTGTGCAATATTGGCCATTTCGACTCGGAAATTCAGATCGACGCATTGCGCAATTACAAATGGGAAAACGTCAAGCCGCAGGTCGATGAGGTCGTATTCCCTGACAACAAACGCCTCATCCTCCTCTCCGAGGGCAGGCTGGTCAACCTGGGCAATGCGACCGGACATCCGAGCTTTGTCATGAGCGCCAGCTTCAGCAACCAAGTGCTGGCGCAAATCGAATTGTTCAATGCGCCGGCAGGAAAGTATGAAAAAACGGTCTATACGTTGCCCAAGCAACTTGATGAAAAAGTTGCTGCACTGCACCTCGCGAAGGTTGGCGCGAAACTGACCAAATTGACGGAAAAACAGGCTGAGTACATTGGCGTCAATGATCAAGGACCGTTCAAACATGACTTGTACCGGTATTGAGATTCCTTATATCGCGTTAATTCACCCCCTTGTCATCGCGACAGGGTGGTGATGCGCCGTCCCACTTCCTATTTGGTCGAACGGATCAAGGAATGGGTGAGGGAACAATGGATGATTTTCTGCAGCGCCAGCCGATAACGCGTGCTGTCTCCCTGGCCCTGCAGGAAACTCACGATCCCAGGGTTCGATCGGATTTATTGTTCCTCGAGGCGTGGGAAATGCACCGCCCGGCGAACCTTGCGGCGACGTTGCGGGCGCACCAGATCAGGCGCGCCAATCCCGACCTGGTGGAGGCGATTGAGCGGGAACTGAAAGCGGCGAAGCATTGCGGGACGGTGAAAGCCTGACCAGCTCCGGCCTCGGGTCGATCATGTCTTACAACTACAGGTAGAATTCTTTTGACATGATACACGTGTCCGCTGATAATGGCGCGGACGTGAATCATGGTCAAACGGTTGATCGAAACATCGAACGGCGCGGAGGATCCGGCAGCGAACGGCCAAACCGCCGTGCTCGTCGACCTGCCCACAATTGTCGCAAACGAACCTGACGCCTCGCCCAACCCGACGCGGATCGTCGCGGCGTTGCGGCACGATCCTACCGCGATCCGCCGGCTCTTCGAGTCTGGCGAGTATCCGTACAAGACCCCGATGCGGGCAAAAGCCTATGAGGAGCACATGCTCGAACTGCAACGCGAGTTGCTCAAGGCGCAGCGTTGGGTAGAGAAAACCGGGCAGCGCATCGTAGTGCTGTTCGAGGGGCGTGACGCGGCGGGTAAGGGCGGCACGATCAAGCGCTTCACCGAACACATGAATCCGCGAACCGCCCGGGTTGTCGCGTTACAGAAGCCGACTGAGCGAGAGCGAACGCAGTGGTACTTCCAACGCTATATCGCCCCGCTCCCCGCCGCTGGAGAAATCGTGCTGTTCGATCGATCCTGGTACAACCGCGCCGGCGTTGAGCGCGTCATGGGCTTCTGCACGCCCAATGACTATCTCGAGTTCATGCGGCAATGCCCGGAAGTCGAGCGTATGTTCGCCCGTTCCGGGATCACCATGATCAAATTCTGGTTCTCGGTCAGTCGTGAGGAACAGCGCCGGCGCTTTGCCGCGCGCGAGGTCGACCCACTCAAGCAATGGAAACTTTCGCCGATCGACCGTGCCTCGCTGGACAAATGGGACGATTACACCGAAGCCAAAGAGGCGATGTTCTTCTATACCGACACCGCGGACGCGCCCTGGACGATCGTCAAGTCCGACGACAAGAAGCGCGCCCGCCTCAATGCGATGCAGCATTTTCTGAACCTGATCCCGTACGATGAAAAGGATCGGAGCATCATTACTGGTGCAGACCCGCTGATTGTCGGGACGAGCGCGCATGTAATCGGCAGCGACCTGCACATCATGAACAAGGCGGTCCACCCAGCCCTCAAGCGCGGCCGAGAGATGAGCGCAAGCTGACGGTCGCTGCGCGCCGCCAAGGCGTTCGTCTGATTTCTGCCGCCGTAATTCTGCCAGAGAGTTTGGGCGTGATCGTCGGTCATGATTTCTGACCGGCCTCCGCTGACGCGCCATCGGCTCCAGACGTGATGGCGGCACGCGCCGCCCCAACCGGGAGATCCCCCAGCCGGGAGATCCCCCAACCGGGAGATCCATGGCAGGCCAGACAAGCGGGGCGCGAAGCAATGAATGCATTCCTGGGTGAAGCCATCACCGAGGGCGAGGCGCTACGGGATCTGCTCGACTGCTATAGCAGCGAGGGTGGCGCGGCTCTGGGCGCGGTCGGGCGCTTGTTTCGCGACGGTGGCTATCGCCGGCTGGCGTTCGCCGGGATGGGGAGTTCGTATTGCGCACCATTCGCAGTCCTCGATCAACTCATCGGCAACGGGATCCTCGCCACAGCCCAGACGGCGCACCGGCTGGCGCAGAGTCGGGCAGCGCTGGTGACCGCGGACACCATGGTCGTAGCGATCTCCAAATCCGGTGCCACCAGAGAGGTGCTGGATCTGGTAGACGGGGCCACCGTCGGCACGCGCACGGTTGCATTGGTCAATCAGCCGGAGAGCACGCTGGAGGGTCGTTGCGCCGTCGTCGTCCCGCTCCGGGCTGGATCCGAAACGCAAATCGCCAGCAAGAGCTACCTCTGTACCTTGGCGGTACTCAACCTGATAGCGGCTGAGCTTGCCGGCGCACAGCGGCAGGCGGTGTTCGGGCCAATGCGTAAGATCGCACAGTGGGCATGCGAATATCTTGCGAACGCAACGCAGAACAGCGAGCCACTGGTCGCCGCCATGGGCGGTGCCACGCACGTCGACCTGCTGGCCAGCGGCGCATCATTCAGTACCGCTTACAAGAGTGCGCTTGTGCTGCGCGAAGTGCCGCGGGTCATGGCGGCAGCGATCGATTGCGCCGACTATGCGCATGGTTGGGTCAAGGCGATCCATCCCGGTTATGTCGCGATCGTTCTTGCGCCGGACTACGAGGCGATTGCGGCGCGTGCCGTGGACCAGGTTCTCGGTCGCGGTGGCCGCGTCATCCTGCTGACCGGCAGTGCCGTTGCACAACGCGATGGACTGATTGTGCACCGCCATCCACCCGTTGCAGAACGCCTGGCGCCATTGCCACAGGCGGTAATCTGCGACGCCATGATTGGTGCCATGGCGGACCGGATGCCGCGGTGATCAAAGCAGTCGTTGCCGACTTGGTTACGGTAAAATAATATATTACCGCGCTGCCCGAAACGCCCGCCCCTTGATGACCGAGTTCTCGCCAAACCGCTCGCGTAACGCGTCGATCGCTGCCTGCACCGCTGCCATTCGCGGCGTTTCAGTGTCCGCCAGATCGCCGTGATCCGCCGCTTCCCGCGGTGCCAGCGGATTGGCCCCAATGCCGATCAGGCGAAACGCTGTACCGGTCGCCTCGCGAGCCAGCAGCTCGCGTGCAGCGCCGAACAATCGGTCGGGCAGTACTGTCGGTGCCGGCAACCGCGTCGCGCGAGTCCGGGATGCAAAACTCGTGGTTTTCAATTTCAGCACGATCCCGGCCGCGGCGAGATCCTGGGTTTTCAGTCGTCGCGCCAGTTTCTCGGCCAGTCGCCATAAATGCCGTTCCAGGTCGGCAAGGGACGTCAGATCGGTCGCAAAGGTAGTTTCGGCACTGACGGATTTTGTTTCGTGTCCAGTGTGGACGGCGCGCGCATCCTCGCCGCGGGCACGGCGCACCAATGCAGGCCCGTCCTCGCCCAGACGCAGCATCGCGTCGCGATCGTTGAGGATCTGCAATTGGCCCAGGCGAGTGATTCCCAGTGTGCCCAGCCGGCGTGCCAGAGCCGGACCGATGCCGGGCAGCAACCGGACGGGCTCGTTCGCCAGAAAGCTGCGTGCCTCATCCGCGCCAATCACTGCGAACCCGCGCGGCTTGTTACGGCCCGCGGCAATCTTGCCCATGAGCCGATTCGCCGCGAGCCCGATCGAGACAGTGATCCCGACCTCTTGTTCGACCCGTCGCGCGAATCGGGCCAGCACCACGGCAGGTGGCGCGCCGTGCAGCGTCTCGGTGCCAGCCAGATCCATCACTGCCTCATCGATCGACAGCGGCACCACCAGCGGGGTCAGCTCGTTCATCAAAGTTCGCACGGCGCGGGAGGCCTTGGTGTACTTTTCGAAGTCCGGCCGGATCACCACGGCGTCGGGACAGGCTTTCAACGCCTTGAACATCGGCATCGCACTCTTCACGCCGTACATGCGCGCGACGTAGCAGGCGGCGGACACGACGCCTCGCACGCCGCCGCCAACAATCACCGGACGCGACGCAAGGTCAGGCCGGTCGCGCTTTTCCACGCTGGCGTAAAACGCATCACAATCGACATGCGCGATGGTCAGGCGGAACAACTCGGGATGCGCAACGACCCGACCGGGACGACAATGCGGGCAGGCCGACGCTGTGTCGGAAAGGATCGAGCAACAGTCGCGGCACAGCGCCGGCATGCTCAGCCGGCCGGCCAGAGCCACGCAGCGCCGCGCACCCCCGACGAATCGCCATGTTTCGCTTGCACGATCGGGGTTTCGATCACGTCGCTGAACACGTAGTGCCGCAACAACGGCGGCACATCCGCGTAAAGATGCGCCATGTTCGACAATCCGCCGCCGAGCACGATGACGTCGGGATCGAGCAAATTCACGATCTGCCCCAGACCGCGCGCCAGGCGGTCGGCGTGACGCGCCAACGCTGCTTGCGCTTTGGTTTCGCCGGCGGCGGCACGAGCCGGTATGCCGGACGCATCGTGCGCCCCCTCGCCGTCGCAGTCGCGGGCCAGCGAGGGACCGGCAACCCAGGTTTCCAGGCAACCATGTTTGCCGCACCAGCATTCCCGGCCGGGTAACTCATCCGGATGGGGCCAGGGCAGGGGATTGTGGCCCCATTCGCCGGCGACCCGGTGTGGCCCTTGGATGACGCTGCCGTGTACGACGATGCCGCCTCCAACGCCGGTGCCAAGAATAACGCCAAACACGACCGGCTGGCCGGCGCCGGCGCCGTCCGAGGCCTCGCTAAGGGCAAAGCAGTTGGCATCGTTCTCGACCCGGACCGGACGGCCCAGAGCCTGACTGATGTCACGATCGAACGTATGACCGTTGAGGGCGATCGAGTTGGCGTTTTTCACGAAACCGGTCGCTGGGCTGATGACCCCGGGAATACCGATGCCGACCGACGCGGTCACACCGATACGGGTCTCGGCGGCTTGCACCAGGTCAGAGATGCCGGACAGCGTGGCGTCGTAACCGGACGGCGTCTCGATGCGCTCCCGCAGCAGTTCGCTGCCATCGGGGCCGAGCAGGATGATCTCGATCTTGGTGCCGCCCAGATCGATGCCGATACGGTACTGGGACATGAACTACACCCTTTTGGCTGGTGGGGCCGTGTGGCTGGCGGAGCAGGTGGGTACGGCACGATACGATGAAAAGGTTGCCCGAATGGCCGGGTTTGGTCCAGGTTCGCGGCATGTGACGTGCATGCCTGATGAAGCCCCCGGGTCCTGCCGCGCCTGGTTCGCGATCGGTGGGGCGACTTTCCGCACATAAGCGGCGCGGCGAGCAGCGTGCTTTGCGCGACCATTTGCAACACCGTTGGCGAAGCCTGTGGGTACCCGCTCTGGTTCAGTCTGGGCGGCCAGCAATATGTCGCCGATTTGTCCACCCATATGGCGGACGCTGCCGGACTCACCGGCATCGCCCACCACAACGGTCGCATTTACCTCGCGGTGCAGTCGCCTGCGTCGCGCATCCTCGTACTGGACATGACTTTGAACGTGGTCGAGACGATCACGCACGAGGGGTTCAACGACTTGCATTCGCTGCATGTCATGGGCGACACGCTGTTGATTGTTTCGGCACGCAACGGCTGTGTGTTCCGGCACAGCCTGACGACCGGCGAAACCGTGCCGCATGTTCGTTTCGATCCACGTGCCTGGGTTTGTGACGTGTTATGCACGCGCGACGATCTATGGCTGTGTTGTCACAATCTCTCGTATTTCGTGCCAAAAGCCCAGGGTGGCGGGGTATTCAGCGCGCGCGAGCGGAAGGTGGTCGTGGAGGGTCTGGCGGGGCCGCATTCGCTGATCCACTATCGTGACGGCTACGCTGTGTTGGACAGCGCCAACGCGCGGCTGCGGTTTTTCAAACCCGGCGGCGACAGCCGGATCGTGCAATTGCAGGGATTTTTGCGCGGTGCCCTGATGTCAGGTGAGGACACGTTGCTGGTGGCCGGCGGACCCGACCGAACGATCTCCCGCAAAAATCCGGAACGTGACGGTGAACGTGGATTGCGCCAGGTTCTGCAGGAACGTCTGCGGATTTTCGAGGTGAAGCAAGGTGCGCTCACCCGGATGACGTTGCCGGAATGCCCGGGCTTCGAACTTTTCGAACTTTTCGCCATCCCGGCGGCCTCTGGGCTGCGGCCGGATCCGCAGCGAATCATCCCGGCTGATCCGGGGCTGTTCGCCCGGTTCTGATACACTTCGCTGGTCACCGCCCATGCCAGGGCCAATGAACCCGGGACGTAGCGAGTGGGGCCTGCCGCTTCCTTACGTAACCACCCTTGCCCGATTTCGGGCCGATCCCCACAATATGCGCATGAGCGAAACCTTGCTCGACGTAAAAGGCATGAGCTGCCCGTTGCCGGTGCTGCGTGCCAACCGCTCGCTCCGTTCGATGGCGCCGGGGGAAAGGCTGCGTGTACTGGCCACCGACCGGGCCGCCATCGCCGACTTCAAAGCCTTCTGCCAGGAAACCGGCCACGCTTTGATCGCCATGAGCGAAGAGGCTGGCGTGCTGAGTTTCGTCATCCGCCGCCGCCCGGATCCAGACCCGGGGTCGCAGAACCCCGGCCCAAGGGACACCAAAAAGGTGGCCCCAACAACGAAGGAAATCTGACGTGGCCACCGCGCTGATCTCGCACGCCGCCTGCCTGGAGCACGATCCCGGCCCCTATCACCCGGAATGCCCGGATCGGCTGCGAGCAGTGCTACGGGCCCTCGACGCGCCGGAATTTGCCGGGCTGATCCGGGAGGAGGCGCCACGGGCGACCAAGGAACAACTGATGCGCGTCCATCCGGCACGGATCGTCGACGCCATCCTTGCGATCCAGCCCGAGGACGGCGACACCGTGAACATCGACGCCGACACCGCTATGAGCGCGGGCAGTGCCGAGGCTGCGCTGCGTGCTGCAGGTGCTGGGGTTCTCGGTGTCGATCTCGTGATGCGCGGCGCCGTGACCAACGCCTTCGCGGCCGTTCGCCCTCCCGGGCATCACGCCGAGCCGTCCCGCCCCATGGGGTTCTGTCTGTTCAACAACGCTGGTGTCGCGGCCCAACACGCCCGCGCGGCGCATGGGCTCCAGCGTGTCGCGGTGGTGGATTTCGATGTGCATCACGGCAACGGCACTCAGGCGCTGTTCGCGCAGAACCCGGATTTGTTTTACGGGTCCTCGCACCAGTATCCGTTCTATCCTGGCACCGGCGATGTGTGGGAACGCGGCATTGCCAACAACATCATCAACGTCCCGCTGCGTGAACGCGATTCCTCCGCCGCTTTCCGCGACGCCTGGGCTGGCACCATCATCCCGGCCCTGGATCGTTTCGCGCCGGAGTTCCTGATCATTTCCGCCGGCTTTGATGCGCACCGGGAAGACCCGCTGGCACAAATCCGCCTGGAGACGGAGGATTTCGCCTGGATCACCGATGTGTTGTTGGCGGTGGCCCGGACCCATGCCGGTGGACGGGTGGTGTCCATGATGGAAGGCGGCTACGACCTCGAAGCCCTGGCCGCGAGCGCCGCGGTCCATGTGCGCGGCCTGATGCACGCCTGAGGAGGTCCAAAATGGCCGACGCCACCCAACCCGGCGCACCCCAACCCGGCGCCCCCTTGCCCGACGTCAGTAAAATGTCGTTCGAGGACGCTCTGGCCGAACTGGAACAGATCGTTCGCGCCCTGGAAGGCGGCCAGCAGAAGTTGGAGGATGCGATCACTGCCTATGAACGCGGTGCCGCATTGCGCAAACACTGTGAAGCCAAGTTGGCGGAGGCTGAGGCCCGGGTCGCCGCCATCGTCCGCTCGGCCGACGGGAGTGTCACAACCAGGCCGATGGAATAAAGATATATTTTGAGATTTAGCGAAATTCATACATCCGGTAAGCATTTGGTAAGGTTTTGCGGGATATGAAGAGGCTTCTGTTCCCCTTGAACTGTATTTCGGCCGGGCCCCGCTTAGGACCCGGCCATTTTTTTCGTGTTTGTCGCCCATGAAGCAGCGGGCCGATCAGATGCTGGTTGCTCGCGGTCTGGTGGAAAGCCGGGCGCGCGCCCAGGCGTTGATCATGGCGGGCAAGGTGTTTTCCGGGGATCGGGTGGTCGGCAAGGCGGGCGACCTGTTGGCTGAGGGCGCAGCTTTGTCGGTGCGCGGCCAGGATCATCCCTGGGTCTCGCGCGGCGGGTTGAAGCTCGATCACGCGTTGCGGCATTTCGGGCTTTCGCCGGCGGGCCGGGTTTGCCTGGACGTTGGCGCGTCGACCGGCGGGTTTACAGACGTGTTGCTGGCGCACGGGGCGGCGAAGGTCCACGCGGTGGATGTTGGCCACGGCCAATTGGCGTGGAAGCTGCGCTCCGATCCGCGCGTAGCGGTGTACGAGAAAACCAATGCCCGGTACCTTACGGCTGCCGTTGTCCATGATCCAATCGAGGTCCTGGTCTGTGACGCCAGCTTTATCGGCCTCGCCACCATCCTGCCGGCATGTCTCGCCCTTTGCACGCCAAACGCCTGGGCTGTCGCACTGATCAAACCGCAGTTTGAGGCGGGCCCCAGTGCGGTGGGTGCAAAAGGCGTCGTGCGGGATCCCGCCGTGCATCGTGCGGTTTGCGAACGCGTGACAGCGTGGTGGACCGGATTGCCGAGATGGGAGGTACTGGGCGTTACGGAAAGCCCCATTACCGGCCCCGAAGGGAACAAGGAATTTCTGATTGCGGCCCGGTTTACCGGAATCGGGTGCTGAACGCGCGAGGCATCGGGAACTGTCATTGATCTTCGCAGTTGTGTTGCAGTTGGGCCGGGTCAGATGTGCCTGACGTCGCGGTCTGGCGCCGGCAACGGTAAAATCGGATCGCGCCGGGTCCATCATCGTGATGAAGTTCCGGGGCGATGGGCATGGGCTTGATCGGCCGCTTCTTGATTGTGCTGTGCATCCTCCTCGGCGGTTGTACGAGCGAGCAAACGGTCGTGCTCGGGACCGGATCAGCGCCTTCCGACGACCTCCAGGTGCAACGCACGGTGCAGCGGGATATCGATCGGGCACCGCCGGTCGACGGCAACCGGGTCGACCTGCTGCGCGATGGTGCACAGGCCTTCCCGGCAATGTTCGAGGCAATGCAGCACGCGCAGGACAGCATCAACCTGGAATTCTACACGTTCGACGATGTTCGCAGTGGCGGTCGGAGTTTGGGCGATGTGCTGGTCGACCGCCTCCGGCATGGGGTCGCCGTATCGATCATTTATGACGCGATCGGCTCCAATGACACGCCGGCCGCGTTCATCGATCGTCTCGCGCGGGCGGGTGCCCGCATGGTGGTGTTCAATTACGATCCGTTCGCCGATGGTAAGTTCGAGAGCCCAAACGATCGCGATCATCGCAAGCTTTTGGTGGTCGACGGACAGATCGGCTTCATGGGCGGAATTAATCTCGACCACGTGTATGAAGCGCGCGTGCCGTCCGGAGGCGACGATCGTCCCTGGGTGCGCGATACCGCGGTTCGTATAACCGGTCCGGTCGTCGCCGATTTGCAACGGGTGTTTTTTCGGACCTGGACACAGCAACATGGTCCGCCGTTGCCGTCACGCAACTGGTATCCCACGCTGGCGCCGACCGACGATGAGACGGTACGCATCCTCGCGAGCCAGCCCGGCGATGACAAGCCGCTATATTATGTTTGGATGCTGCATGCGCTGCATGCTGCTCGGCAGAGCATCAGTCTCAGCACCGGGTATTTTGTTCCCACCCATCAGGAGCGTGAGGAATTGGCGCGCGCGGCCCGGCGCGGCGTGCGTGTACGTCTCGTGTTGCCCAGCCAAAGCGATTCGGAAGACGCCATTGCCGCCGGTCGTGCGGCATACGGCGATCTGCTGGAAGCGGGGGTGAAAATCTACGAGGTTCAGAATGCCGTGCTGCATTCCAAGTTCATCATCATCGATGGCGTGTGGATGGCGATCGGCTCATCCAATTTCGATCGGCGCAGTGCCGTGTTCAATAATGAGCTCGACGCTATCGTGCTCGGATCGCGGGTCGCCGATGGCGAGGCATTGTTCGATCAGGATATCGCCATGTCGAAGGAAATCGATTTGCAGGCCTGGCGATCGCGGCCGATCGGTGAACGGTTGCTCGAATGGCGTGCGCGGTTGTGGGAGTTTTTGCTGTAGTGCTCACATTCGAACAAGAGTCATAAGTTCACATCGCTGACGGCAGCGCTCGCGCCAAACTGCGAGCGCTGCCAAGGGCCGTCGGACATCAATGCAAACCAAACGACCGATTTTCGCCCGGACGATATTGCGAGAACTACCTGAGATCTTCAGGCCGGCAGATGATTACGTAACGACTCCAGCCACATGCGAAACGACGCCATGAGGTGAGCGTGCCACTTGTCATGTTCCCTCTCCGCACAATCGAACACGGCGGACCATTCCACGAATGCGCGATCGCCGTCGGTAACCGGCGTAACCCGGAGCGTCGCCACGAAATCCCGGAACGGCAAATGCGGTGGGTGGCAAAGTGTATAAGTATAGAACCGGTCGAAGTCGGAGTGCGCAAGAAGCTGTTGCCGGATCGTCCGGTCGTGCAGTCGAACCACGCGGATGCAGCCGACTGAGTCGCCGGTCCTGTCATCCTCGATGACAGTCTCACCGGGAACACCGGCCCAACTGTAGTGGCCGAAGTCGCGTATGACCGACCATACGAGGTCGGCCGGTTGTTCGAAGATGGTGCTGTAACAGGGTCTTGGCATGGTTTTCAGGTCCGCTGGTGGGCGTCTCCGATACTCACACTGGCAAAAGACCTCCAGGCCGGTCCTTGCTTTTGGTCGATCCATGCCGCCTGGCGATCTCGCGATAGAGCGCCTCCGGACTGACGCCGATCTCGTTGGCGATGGTTCGCCACTCGCCCTTGCGTGGCAACGCGCCGCCGCGCCAGCCAATCCAGGCGTCGAGTCGCTGAGCCACGGTCTTTAGCGAGAGAATTTCCGCGTGTAGTCGAGCGATCTGGAGTTCATGGGCCAGGTGCCTGGCCCAGACGTCGGCAAAATCCGGGCTGGTTCGTAGATACGCGCGGAATTCGGCCGCCACGTAGGCGCGTGCCTGGGTTTCCTCCACTACGACCGCGTCGCAATGATAGCGCTCCGAACAGAATGAAGCTTCCGCCAGAAACGAGCCCGCGCCAGCCCGGTGCAGCACCAGCATGGACCCGTCGCTCTGCGTTCGGGTCAAATGGACCATGCCGGTGACAACGAAATACATGAGCCGCACCGGGTCACCGAGGTGGAACAGATACTCGCCCGGCGTAAACACGAGCTTCTGCGCTCGCAGGTTCGGCAATTGATGTTCCAGCTGATCCGACATGATCTCTATCATGTCGCCGGGACTGGGCCGATGGCAAGAAGCCCGGCAACCAAGGAGTTTACCATGCTGCGCGCTGTCTATCTTGTAGCCTTACTGTTTCCGGTACTGGCGTTGGCGCAAATGCCACATGATCAGCGTCCGCCACAAATGATGGAGGACCAGCATCCGCCCGGAATGATGCACGACCATATGGGCGGGATGGCGCACGCCGTCGCCGGCCGCCAGGCCACTCAATCGGGCCAGGCAGCCTTCGGAGCCATTCAGGAAATTGTCGAGATTCTGCAGGCTGACCCTGCCACCGACTGGAGCAAGGTCGATATCGAGGCATTGCGACAACACCTGATCGACATGGACAATGTCACGCTGCATGCGGACGTCGAAGAGGAACCCGTCGCGGGCGGAATACGGTTCGTCGTGTCGGGCAGCGGCCCCGTACGGGACTCCATTCAGCGTATGGTCAGCGCACATGCCAGGATCATGAATGGCGTGGACAACTGGAACTTCGTCGCAGCCAATACGGAAACCGGAGCGGACCTGACCGTTACCGTTCCGGCCAAGGACGCCCAGAAACTTCGCGGTCTCGGCTTTATCGGCGTGCTGGCAGGCGGCATGCACCATCAGGCGCATCATCTGATGATCGCCCGTGGCATGGATCCGCATCATTGAAGCCGGGCTACAAGGCTTCCAGCATGTCGACGATCTTCTGCTCGACCACGATACCTTCCACGCGTCGCCGTTCCCGTTCCTGAAACGCACGCTCCGAGGGGATACGGATTTCGTCCACGCCATCTTGTTTCGGCAGCGCCTTGATCGTTTCGACCAACTCGCTCATCTGCCGTTGAAACGCGTTGTCCGGCTGGGTCAGGCCTGGATCGATGGCGATGAACAGGAAACCGTAGTCGTTGACGACGCCCCGGCCGAGAGCCGCTCCGGCGATCAGGCCAAGCGCCTGGATGCAAAATGACAAGCCATAGCCTTTATGCCCGCCCCAGGGTGCAACCCCGCCCTTCAGTGCTGCGCCTGCATCCCGCGTCGGATTGCCGTCCTGATCGAAACCGGTGCCTTCTGGCAGCTCGTGACCAAGTCGGGCCATCAATTGCACATCGCCCCACATCACCGAGGCGGTGCCGATATCCCACACCACCGGCCCATTGGTCGATGGAAAACCGATCGAGATTGGGTTCGTCCCCAACAGCGGGACCCGGCTGCCCGGCGGCAGCACGTGCGAACTGGCGCTGCAAGTATGGATCGCCACCAGATCGTGCTTCACGATATTTTCAACGTACCACGCGTTGCGGCCGCTGTAGAAACTATTGAACACGCCGACGATGCTCAGCCCGGTGTCCTTGGCTTTGCGCGCGGCAATCTCTGCGCCACGAAAGGCCGCGATGTAACCGATCGTGTTGCCGCCATCGACAAGCGCTGAAGACGCTGTCTCGCGAACGATGGCGGGCTCGGTCCGGGTCTGCCGATTGCGTGCTTCTTCCGCGATCGTCAGAATTCGCGCCAGGCTGGCAAACTTATAGCCGCACAGCGCATTGTCTACCAACTGGTCGGTGATGATCGTCGCATCCTCCGCGCCATACCCGCACCGCTCCAACGCCTTCATCGCGACCGCCCTAGCCTGGGTTTCGGTCAATCGGACGGTACTGGGCTGATCTTCATCCAGCAGCAAATTCCGCCGCATCGGTCAGCGTCCTTTGAACGGACCGGCGGGCCGCTTTTCCACAAACGCGCGCGCTGACTCGAGAAAATCCTCGGACAAATTCAGTTTCGCTGCCCGAACGGTGCGCACCGCTTCCTGCTGCACCTTCTTCAGCTCCCACCGCCGCAATTGCACCGTGTGGCGCACCCCCAACGGAGGATTTCTCGCGATCGTGCGCGCCAGTTCCTGGGCCGCCGCCAGATATTCTCCTTTCGGCGCGACCTGATCGATGATGTTCACACGCAACGCTTCCTCGGCGGTAAAGAACCGGCCGGTCAGGCTGACCTGCACCGCCAGCGAGCCGCCGCCGCGAAAGTTCAGCAAAGCCCAGTACTTGGCGCCGGACAGTCCGCGCGGCGCTTCGGTGACCTGGAATTTCGTGGCTTCCTCGGCAACGATCAGATCGCATTCCAATGCGATGCCCAATGCCAGGCCCAACACGTAGCCATGCGCGGCGCAGATCACCGGCTTCCAGTTCACGCAGTCAGTCAGCAGGTTTTCGGAATTCGCATCGCGTGCCTGCGGGCCGCCGTGTTTCTCCATTTCCTCGCGCGGCCGCAATTGCCGCTGCTGCACATCGGCGCCGGAGGAAAACGCCCGTCCTGCTCCGGTCAGCACGGCGACGTCGGCCTCGGGGTCCAGGTCGAACCGCGCCATCGCTGCCAATGCTTCCCGCGTCATGTCGTCGTTGAACGCGTTCAGCCGCGCCGGCCGATTGAACGTGATGGTCGCCACGCGGTCGCGGCATTCGTACAGCACCAGCGGTTCGGGCGCGTCGGCCATGGCTCGTCTCCTTTGCTCGGGGTCGCCGGAACTTCGCCGGCTATGGTGTCCGGATCAGAGCTGGCGGGCAACCACGACCAGTCCGCTGCTCCAGGCGAGGCTGACAATGCGAAAGTCGGAGCGGCCCGCGAGATCAGCGATGAGGCGCGGAACGCGCGGCGCATGGCCCTCGGGCCAGTTGTCTTGCGGTAGCATGTCGTCAATCACATACAGACCGCCAGGCCGCAGCAGGGCGAGAGCTTCATCCAGCAATTCGTATTTGCCCAACATGGCGTCAGCGAATATCAGGTCGAATGTCTCCACATCCTGGCGGCGCAGGAATTCGGCAGCGTCCAGAGTGACGATCTGCAGCCGGTTATCGCTGCCAAGGAACTCGCGCGCCACGGCCTGCACGTTTGGGTCGACGTCGACGCTGATCAGGCTGGAGTCCTGGTCCATGCCGTCGAGTAGCCAGGCCGTGCAAAGCCCGGTCCCGGTGCCAAGTTCGAGCAAACGTCCGCGGGGTTTCGAAGCAGCCAGCACCCGCAACATCGCGCCCGTGCGCGGTTCGGACGGCATGGGGAACGCCAGCGCGTCAGTGCGGCCAAGGATTGCCGGCAGTGCGGCCGGAGGGTTCAGATGGGCAAAGTCGTCCATGGCGGGAGCCTGCCACAATCACATGGTCCGGCCAAATCGCGTTGCGTGCTGGCTGGTTTGGGGACCTCAAAGCCACTCTTGCAACCCATCCCCTGCCGCCCGATACATCGCCTTATGAACGAAACCAGCGCCCCCATTGCCCCTGGTGTCGCGGCCGAAGGTCCGCGCTATGATTTTCGCAC
>Ga0187867_10002271_pt1 | contig 16060 bp, 10 predicted proteins | sample June2016WEW_13_1_FD_132976 | JGI IMG/M metagenome (GOLD analysis project Ga0187867, IMG submission 132976) | Peatland microbial communities from SPRUCE experiment site at the Marcell Experimental Forest, Minnesota, USA - June2016WEW_13_10 | ecosystem: Environmental > Terrestrial > Soil >...
GGCAAGCCTCGAGTGGTCTTCGTCGATGATCATCTCGGCGCTCAGGTACCAGGCGGCCTGGCGGGCCCGACCCTTAAGGGGCCCGGCCGTCGCCGCCAGATCGGCCTCGAGCTCGTCGCGCAAGGCGTCATGCTCGTCGCCTTGGAGGTGACCGCACCAGTCCCGCCACAACAGCGGACGCAGGTTCCCCCAGGGGACTCGCTCGGTGAAGCCGCCGGAGTCGGTACTTGCAGGCGCAGGCTCTGCGCCGGCGCTTGGTACCAGTGCCTCGATCTGGCTCTCGAGTTCGGCGCTCATGGGGGCATCGCCGAGAAGGGCAGCGGTCGGCAACGGCGGTGGCCCAACTGGCACGTCTCCCGGGCCCGGCTCTTTGAAGACGCCGTCGTCCAAGAGTTCCACCCAACGGCGCCAGCGGTAACGCGAAGCGGCATTGAGCACGGTCCTTGCCACCTGGGCCAGCTTCAGTTCCGTAAAGCTCGCAACCTGATGGCTAGCCCGCTCAGGCAGGTCGGGCCAGGACGCGAGCAGGAGATGTTCGTCGTTTTCGCTGTCCAGATCGTAAGTTGTCATCGTCGGTCCACCTGACAGTAGTGCGGAAGTGCCGTCACTCGGCGACGCAGACCTGGTCGCGCCCTTGGGCTTTGGCCAGGTACATCGCCTTGTCGGCCCGCTCCACGAGATGGTCGAACGGCTCGCCACGGTTGCGCAGCGCCACGCCGACGGTGGCGGTGACGCGTGGGCCCTCGCCGGCGGGTGCCGCGACCGCTTTCCTGATGCGCTCGGCCACCGATCGGGCGATCGCCAGGTCGACCCCGGAGAGGAGCACGAGGAACTCCTCACCGCCGTAGCGCACGACGATGTCGCCCCGGCGTGACCCCGCCACTATCGACTGGGCGACGAGGCGTAAAACCTCGTCGCCGGCGACATGGCCGAGGTTGTCGTTCACCGCCTTGAAGCGGTCGATGTCGACCATGAGGGCGGCGACCGACGCCCTCGCGCTCCGGTCGTCGAGGGCGCAGAGACTGCGGGCGGCATCGGCCAGGTACTGCCTGTTGGCAAGGCCTGTGAGGGGGTCGTGGGTGGCCTGTTCGTAAAAGGCGTCCCTGTCGATGCTCGCCGCGTGCCGGAACAGTTCGCGCTCGAGCCCGACCTCGACGAGCCCGCAGATCTCGTCCACGAGCGCCCGCATGGACCGACTCAGAACTGGCATGTCACCGAATTCCAAGACGACGACCCCTGTCACAGCTGCCGAAGCCGGCGGCCGGAGGGGCAGCACCATTCTCGGTCCCGGACCGGGCTGCGCGCCCGAGAGCCCGGCGAGGACATCGGACGGGGGATCGGCGGCTTGCCCCACAAAACCGTTGTGCTGGGCGAAGCGGAGCACCGTGTCGCCCGTGCGGGCCCAGAGCTCGAGGCGTCCGGTACCGAAGAGACGCTCGGCCATCTCGTCGAAATTGGCCACGACACCGGAGAACTCGGGTTCGCGCACGAGTGTGTCGATGAGGTCGCGCACCGCCCTGTTCGCCGCCAGCAAGAAGCGCAGGTCGGGGTCGTCCCGTGCGTGCAGGTAGATGCCGCACTCGAGCTCGCTGAGCTGCTTGACGAGCGGAGCGACGAGATTCTCGGGGATGACGAGACCGTGCTGAGGCGCGATACGGCGGATCTCGAGCTGACCGATCTCGGCGAGGGCGTGGGCGAGGATCTCACGGCTCGGCATGTAGTGCTCGTGGAAGGCTCGCATCTGCTCGAAGTAGTCGAGCGACGTGGCGTAAAGCGTGTGGTCGTTCTCGGCAAAGCCACCGAAGAGATCGGCCGAGAACAGCGTTCGTGAGTTCTCGTCAAAGCTGCAAAAGGCGCCGGCGAAGTGCGCATAGGGCGTGAACAAGAACCGGAGAGCGCGGTCTTCGAGCTCGAGCCTCCAGCCGTTCTCCTCGACGAGCCAGTAGGGCAGAGCGACACCGAGGTGGCGGATGAGCGTCTTGTCGCGCCAGTGCGTGACGATCGCCGCCTCGGGGTGAAGCCCGTGGGCGACGAGCGCGGGCAAAGCGGCGATTATGTCGGGGTCGGAGTGCGAGCAGACGAGCCAGCGCAGGTTCTCGACCCCGACGACGTCGTCGATCTTTCCTATGACCTGGCGGACCGTCAAAGCCGAGCCAGGGTCGATCAATACCGACTGGTCGCCTTGTTCCACGAGGTAGACGTGGCACTGGAAGGGATCTCCGGGCAGGAGTGCCCCTACCCACCAAATGCGCGGGGCGAGCTCGATGGCGCGCGAGGTGTCGAGGTCCACCCGCCCATCATCGCACCCGGTTCCCTGAACGTAGCCACCGCTCAGATCTGGCTTTGTCGCCCCGTTCGTCGTCTAATGATCGGGGGGGGCCGAAAAGGAGGCCTTATGGAAGTTCTCATCGTGTACGGGTCCAAGCGTGGCGGCACGGCGGGGCTGGCCGAGATGATCGGCGACGAGCTGGCGCGTTCGGGACTGAGCTCGACGGTCAAGCCGGCTCGAAACGTGCCCCGACTGGACGGATTCGACGCCGTCGTCGTCGCCGGGTCTCTTTACGCCATGCGCTGGCATCGAGACGCCGTCCGCTTTGTCCGTCGCCACGCCGAGGCGTTGCGGTCCAAGCCGGTTTGGCTGGTCAGCAGCGGTCCGCTCGACGGCTCCGCCAGCGCCGGCGACATCGCGCCCGTCAAGCAGGTCGCGGCGGCGATGTCGGATATCGGCGCCCGTGGCCAGGTCACATTCGGAGGCCGTCTTGAGGCCACGGCCAAGGGCTTCCCGGCCCGGGCCATGGCAAAGACGCGCGCCGGTGACTGGCGCGACCCCGACCACGTGAGGAGCTGGGCCCGTTCCATCGCCGGAGAGCTGGCGCATACCTAGCGAGCGGCGCCTTCCCGGCACCTTTCGGCCGCGGGACGAGCTGACCAGGTAACTTCGGCGGATGGACGGCGACTCGCTCGAACATGTCAAGGCCAATGCCGAGGCTTTCGACGCCCGCCACGACGACCAAGTGAGACTTGCCCGGCGCCAATGGGGAGCGGCCGAGCCCAACTGGGGCATCTTCTCGATCCCGGAACGTGTCGGCAAAGTCCTGCCCTCGGACCTCTTCGGTGCGAGGGTGGCCGAGCTCGGTTGTGGGACCGGCTACGTCTCTTACTGGCTGGCGTACCGGGGCGCGTCGTGTGTGGGCGTCGACCCGAGTGTCGGGCAGCTGGCCATCGCCTGTCAGCTCCAAGAAGAGGTCGGGTTGCACTTCCCGCTCGTTCGCGCGGCGGGGGAGCAGGTGCCGCTGCGGGACGCCTCTTTCGATCTCGTCATCAGCGAGTATGGCGCCGCCATCTGGGCCGACCCTTACCGATGGATCCCCGAGGCGGCGCGTCTATTGCGTCCGGGCGGAGAGCTCGTCTTCCTCGGCAACAGCTCATTGTTGATGCTCTGCGCGCCGGACGAGGACGACGTCGCTGCGACCGAGCGCCTGTTGCGAGCCCACTTCGGCATGTACCGCTTCACGTGGCCCGGCGACTCGACCGTGGAGTTCCATCTCGGTCACGGCGACTGGGTACGCCTGCTTCGCGCCAACCGGTTCGAGATCGAGGACCTAATCGAGCTGCGGCCCTTGGAAGCTGCCCTCACCGAGTACAAGTTCGTCACCACTGCGTGGGCGAGTCGATGGCCCTGCGAGGAGGTCTGGCGCGCCCGGCGCAAATGAGCGTCGTTTGGCTCGGGGCGGCGTAGTGCTAACACGACGGCGAGATCGTGAGCTGGCCCCCTTCTAGGTCGCGACCGTCTGATGCAGACTCTGAGCGAGGGGGACTTCGCATGCGGGCCATCTGGGTCGTGTTTCGCGCCGAGCTGTAACACCGGTGGCGGTCCTGGCTCGCCCTCAGCGTTCTCGTGGCGCTCGTCGGCGGGACGGTGCTCGGGGCAGCGGCCGCCGGGAGGCGTACCTCGTCGGCCTTCCCACGATTTTTGGCCCGCTATGGCTACGACGCGCAGCTGCTCAATTTCCCCACGCCTTTGCCCCGAGCAGTCGCCTCGCTTCCCGGGGTCTTCACGCTTTATGACGAGGTCTCCTACACCATTGGGAACATGACCGTGAACGGGCAGACCGTGCCCGAAGACGACGCTTACATCTCGGGGCTTCCCACCGATCCTTTCCGCACGACCAAGCTGGTGGCGGGGCGCATGCCCACGGCGCCGGACGAGGTGCTCGCCGGATTCACGATGCAACAGCAGTTCGGCGTGCACATCGGTTCTGTCGTCACGGTGCCGTTTTTCTCTCTCGCCCAGACAGCTGCGGTCGAGAACGGCAATCCGGCACCGCACGGGGCGCGGCTCAGGTTCAAGGTGGTCGGTATCGAGGCGAACCTGAGCGACTTCCCGGCGGGAGTGACGCCCGTCTACAACCTGTACACGAGCCCTGCCTTCGATCGAGGCCAAGGGCGCCAGGACCTCAAGTACTTCACAGCGCTCGTGCGCCTGCGCAACGGCGCCGCCGGCCTGCCGAGGTTCCAGGTCGAGTTCCAGCACCTCGCTGGCCTCTCGTACTACCACGAGCTTGAGCCCATGGACTCCGGCGTCGCGGCAGTCGAGCGATCGATACATCCCCAAGCGGTCGGCTGGTGGCTCTTCGCCCTCATCGTCGCCTTCGTCGGCCTTGCCGTCCTCGGCCAGGCGCTGTCTCGCCAGAGCGTTCTCGAGGCCGAGTCCTATCCCACCCTCGAGGCACTCGGACTCCGTCCGAGGCAGGTATCCGGCCTCGGCATGGCGCGATCGGGCGCCATCGGGCTCGCAGGCGCGATCGGCGCCCTCGGGCTTGCTTTCGCTCTCTCGCCCCTGACGCCCGTGGGCGAGGCTCGCGTGGCCGAGCCAGCGCAGGGCTTCGCCTTCGACGTGGCCGTGCTCGTTCTCGGAGCTCTCTTCACGGTCGTCGTGGTCTTGATCTTGAGCGCTTATCCCGCTTGGCGGGCGACGCGGGTTCATATGGAGCGCTCCGAGACCCCGCGCGGCGCCACGCGTGCCTCGAGCATCGTCGGCGCCCTGGCGAGGGCAGGCGCCCCGCCGAGCATCGTCGTCGGCACGAGCCGGGCACTCGAGCGGGGCAAAGGGCGCGCTTCTGTGCCGGTCATGACCGCGCTCTTGGGAACAGTCGTGGCCGTGACGGCCCTCGTCGCCACCACCATTTTTGGCGCCAGCCTGTCGAATCTTGTCTCGACGCCATCGCTCTACGGGATGAACTGGCAGGTCGACCTGAACGGTCTCACCTACAGCCAGGTGCAGTCGATTGTGAGAAAGTCAGCCCACAACCCCCTTATCACCAAGATCACCTCCGAGGTGACGGGGAAGTACGTGGAGGTGAACGGCATCGCCGTGCAGGGGATCGTCGCCGAGGTGGCCAAGGGACCGATGGCCTTCTCGCTGGTCGATGGCCGCTACCCGACAGCGGAGGGCCAGATCGCCCTCGGGGCGACGACGCTCGCTGAGGCGGGGGCGCACATCGGTTCGTCCGTACCCGTCTCCATCTACATGTCGTCGCAGCCGGAGACCTCGGCGCTGAAGGTCGTGGGCACCATCGCCTTTCCTCCTGAGTTCGGCACCGGCGGTTTCGGCATCGGGGCGGTGGCGACGGTCGCGACCGTGGAGAACCTCGCCTGCCCGGCTGGGCCGACGAGGCGGACATGCATGGACAAGCTCGGCAACAAGCTCAGATCAGCCCTCGGTTGGGACATGGCGATCGGCACGGCACCAAGCAGAGCGGGACGAGCGCTCGCCGCCCGTCTGGAAACCCGGTTCGGTTCGCTGCTCACCCCGGCCTCGGTTCCGACCGACCTCGTGAACTTCGGCCAGGCGGTGAACTTCCCGGCGCTGCTCGGGGTCACGCTCGCCATCTTCGGAGCCGCGGCGCTCGCCCACCTGCTCTTTGTGAGCGTGGCCCGGCGACGCAGGGAGGTGTCGATACTGAAGGTGATCGGCTTCGTCCGGGCGCAGGTGGGCGCGGCGGTGTGCTGGCAGTCCACCACCATCGCCATCGTCGGGATCGTCCTCGGGGTACCGATCGGGATCGCGGCCGGACGGGTGATCTGGCGGGCATTCGCCTCCAACCTGGGCGTGGTGCCCGTGGACATAGCACCGGTCCACCTGATCGTCCTGTTCGCCCTCGGGGTGCTCGTTGTAGGCGCCGGTCTGGCGGTGCTTCCCGCCCTCTTGGCTGCCCGGACCCCTCCTGCCGAGGCGCTGCGTGAGCCCTGAGGGCGTTTCCTTAAGCCACCTCCTGCAGGCCGGCCCTCTCGCGGTAGCGGTCGAGGACCCCGACCCAGCCGTGGTCGTACTCGGCCCGGGCGCTGGCAGGGTCGTCGAAGACCTCCCAGCCCGTGTGCGTGAGCGCGACAAGCGACTTTGGCCCCGCGGCTTTGAAGGTCACCTCCACCCGGCTCGCTCTGTCCGGCGTGCCACCGGGATGCCACGTGAAAGCCACCGCCCTGGGCGGTTCCCAGACAAGGACCGTTCCCCAAAGGGAGCTGTCGCCTTCGGCCGATCGCTCCACGATGTTCCCGTCCACGAAAGCGACGCTGGCCTCGGCCCCGTACACGCTGTGCTCGCCGAGCGGCCACCACATCCCGATCTGCGAGGTGAACACCTCGAAGGCCGTCGCCTGGTCGGCGTCGACCAGCACCTCTCGGTGCACCGGCGGGACAACACTCATCGAAGGCTCCTTTTCTCGTCCGTTGTCAGGCACTTGCCTGCCCGGCCTGTCTCTTTTGTGCACCCTGGCGGGCGGCGCCGCCTCGACCCACATCGGCGGCGCGGGCGGCATAGGCGGCAAGGACGCTGTCCCAGGTCCGGACCAGCCATTGCTGGGCCACCGCCAGGCCGTCCGGGGCAAGGGCGTACAAGTTGCGTGTGCCGACGCTTCGATGGGCGATCAAACCGGCATCTGACAAGACGCGCAGGTGCTTGCTCACAGCCGGGCGACCCACGGGCAGACGTTCGGCGAGGCGGCCGACCGGGGTCGGGCCGTCCTGTAAGAGCTCGAGGATGCGCCGGCGGACGGGCTCGCCCAGCGCGTCGAACACCGCTTCAGCAGATTGGTCACTCATAAGCAACGGTTACTCTAAAGCAACCAATAGGGGAAAGGCAAACTTCTTACGAGCGTCCGGCGCGGCCTTTATCACGGCCTCCGGGCGGCCAGGGCTTTCGGCCCCATGCCGAGCAGACCAGCCGTCGTCGCGATGGCGAATTCGAACACGACCCCCGGGTCCTCCACCACCCCTACGAGCTGACCGAAGAGCTCGAAACTTATGTGGCCGAAAAGCTGCGTCCACACGAGGAGCGACCGCGCCACGAGGGGGAGGGGGACGCCGGGCATGGCAAGGTGGGAGAGCTGACGGGCCTCGGCCGTCATGGCCCGCGTGAGCGGCGGGGCGTCGATCTCCATGAGCTCGCCGCGGTGGTGGGCATCGACGAGAAGGCCGGCGAGGACCAGGGCCACGCGGCTGGCGGGGGCGACGGTCTGCTCGGGGGCGTGGTAGCCGGGAACGGGCGAGCCGTAGATGAGGGCGTATTCGTGCGGGTGCTCGAGCGCCCAGTTGCGCACGGCCCGGCACACCGACTGCCAACGGCCGAAAGCCGGCCCGCTTTGACCGGCTGCCTTTTCAGCCACCTCGCCCAAGGCGTCGAAGGCCTCGATGATGAGGGCGGTGAGGAGCTCGTCGCGAGAGGGGAAGTAACGGTAGATGGCCGAAGAGGCCATGCCCATCTGACGGGCAACGGCGCGCAGCGACAAGGCGCCGGCGCCCTCGGTGGCGAGCTGGCCCCGGGCCACAGCGACGATCTCAGCCGTGACGGCGTCTTTGACCCTTTGGCGTGCGGTCGGCACGACTGCCTGGCATTTCATAGCGCCATTGTGCCACACCGAGAGCACCAGTCGCGATATATGAGCAGTGCTCTTGACAGCTCATGAGCGGATATGTGAGCATTGCTCTTTAAACAAGAGCGCCGCTCACAAAGGGCCTAACCGGAACGGGGGAACAAACCATGGAGCTGGGCACCGTGTTCGAGCGCTGGGGGCGCCTCGTTGCCAAGCGGCGACGTCTCGTGCTCGGTGTCGCGCTAGCCTTTTCGGTCTTCGCTCTCGTCTGGGGGAGCGGCGTCTTCGGCCGGCTGCAGACGGCGGGAGGCTTTTACGCGCCGAGCACCCAGAGCCAGCAGGAGGCCTCCATGGCGACGCGCGCCTTCGGCCGGGACGCCGGCGACGTCGTCGTGATCTACTCGAGCCCGACCGAGCCGGTGCGCACAGGCGCCTTCCGAGCCGCCGTGACGCGCACCTTGGCAGCGCTTTCCCGCGCGGCCGTCGAGTCGTACGCGACGTACTGGTCGAGCAGGTCACCCGGCTTTGTCAGCGCGAACGGCCGGCAGACCTACGCCGTGTTGGAGCTGAGGGGCGCCAGCGACGACGCCCGTCAGGACAGCTACAACGCCATCAAGACCGAGCTCGGAGCGCCCGGGCTGCGCACTCAAGTCGGCGGGCTGGTCCCGACCGACGAGGCAATCACCAACCAGACGAGCGCTGACATCCGTCGCGCCGAAAGCTTGTCGCTCCCGATCCTTCTCATCTTGTTGTTGCTCATCTTCGGCAGCGTGACGGCCGCGAGCCTGCCACTTTTGATCGGCGGCGTCGGGATCCTCGGCTCGTTCTCGGTGTTGCGGATGCTCACCTTGTTCACCCCGGTCTCGATCTTCTCGGTGAACATCACCACCATCCTCGGGCTCGGGCTCGGCATCGACTACGGGCTGTTCATGGTCAGCCGCTTTCGAGAGGAGCTGCACCGCACCAGCGCCGTGGAGACCGCCGTGGCGCGCACCGTCGCCACCGCCGGGCGAACCGTGGCCTTTTCCGGCGTGACCGTGGCCGTAGCCCTGGCGAGCTTGATGCTGTTCCCCGAGACCTTCCTCCGCTCGATGGGCTACGGCGGGGTCCTCACGGTCGTGGTGGACATGCTGGCCGCGCTCAGCATCATGCCGGCAACGCTGGCCGTGCTCGGCTTCAAGGTGAACTCCCTGCGGATCCGACGCTCGATAAGGCGGGCTCCGGGCCCGCTGGAGAACGGGGGCTGGTACCGCCTCGGCCAGCGCGTCATGCGCCGGCCCTTGGCCGTGGCCGGGGTGATAGTCATCCTGCTCCTAATGCTCGGCTCGCCCTTTTTGAAGATCGCCTGGGGAGGCACAGACGCCACCGTGCTGCCGGCCGGCGCGCCGGCGCGTCAGGTCACCGAGGTCCTGAGCCGGGATTTCCCGGGCAACCCGACCGCCCCTATCGAAGCCGTCGTGGACCTCGGGGGACCCGTCGAAGGCTCAGCGGCCCGAAGCGCTGAGCTCGCTTCTTACCTGACCAGGCTGCAGCGCCTCCCCGGCATCGTTCATGCCCGCGTCACCGGCATCGACGGCGACCTCGCCCGCTTGGACATGGGCTACCTGCCCGGCCCCTACTCAAAACAGGCGCAGGCCATCGTGGCCCGGGTCCGAGACCTCGCCCCGCCGGGCGGTGCCGTCGCCTATATCGGAGGCCAGAGCGCTCTTTTGGCGGACACGCTTTCCAGCCTGGGCCACACCTTGCCGTGGATGGTGCTCGTCGTCGTGCTGGCAACCTTCGCCCTGCTCTTTTTGGCCTTCGGCTCGGTGCTGCTGCCACTAAAGGCGGTGCTCATGAATCTCTTATCGCTCTCTTTGATGTTCGGCGTCCTCGTTTGGGTCTTCCAAGAAGGGCACCTCTCAGGGCTGTTGCAGTTCGCACCGAACGGCACGATCGATCCCTCGACGCCCATCTTGATGTTCGCCATCATGTTCGGTTTGTCCATGGACTACGAGGTGTTCTTGCTCTCGCGCATCCGTGAGCACTTCGACGCCACGGGGGACAACACGGCGGCCATCGCCACGGGGCTGCAGCGCACGGGAGGGGTCATCACCAGCGCCGCCTTGATGCTTGGCGTCGTCATCGGCTCGTTCTCGGCCTCGAGCGTCACCTTCACCAAGATGATGGGCATCGGCATGATCGTGGCGCTCATCGTGGATGCCAGCGTCGTGCGCCTGGCCTTGGTTCCGGCGACTATGAAACTGCTCGGCAAGGCGAACTGGTGGGCTCCCGCACCGCTGCGCCGGGTCTACGCGCGCTTCGGTTTCAAAGAACAGGGAGAGGTGACCTCCCCGCTCGCAGGCCCGGAGCCGGCCACGATCTGAGACCGTCGGGGCCGGCTCGTGGCGAGCCTCGAGGCGCCGCCCGGGTCGCTCCTCTCAGCTCGCGGCGGGGGAGGGAGCCCGAGCTATCGAGGAAAGCAGCGCGTCGAGCTGGTCTTTGTCCAGGGGCCGGCACAACAAGAAGCCCTGGGCGCTGTTACAGCCGGCCACCCGGACCGCGTCGAGCTGGCTGTCGAGCTCCACACCTTCGGCCACCACCTCGAGGCCGAGGGTCCGCCCGAGCGAGACGAGGGTCTGTACCACGGAGGCGTCCTCCGGCGAACTCGACGCAGACGCGACGAAGGAGCGGTCGATCTTCACCACGTCGACGGGGAATCGGCGCAAAGAGGCGAGCGAGGAGTAGCCGGTCCCGAAGTCGTCGATCGACAGGCGCACGCCGAGGGTCTTCAGCTTGGTCATGCGGACGATAACGTCTTCGGGGTCGTGCATCATCGCCGTCTCGGTGACCTCGAGCACGAGGCGGGAGGCTTCGAGACCGCTCTCGGAGAGAGCCTCGGCGACGTCTCCCATGATCGAGTCGGACTCGAGCTGGCGACCCGAGATGTTGACCGCCACGTCGAGGCTGGCACCGAGTCGCCGCCAGCCGACGGCCGCGCGGCATGCCTCGGAGAGGACGTAGCGGCCGAGGTCCATTATGAGACGCCCGGAGGCCTCGGCGACGGGGATGAAATCACCGGGCGGGAGCAGGCCCCGTTCGGGATGCTGCCAGCGTACGAGTGCCTCCATGGCGCGGACATCGTTGTGCTCGAGGTTGAAGATCGGCTGATAGTGGATGCGAAGCTGGCCTTCGCGCATGGCGCAGGCGAGGTCCATGCCGAGCTGGAGGCGGGCGTGGGCGGCGTGGCGCATCCGCGGCCGGAAGCTCACGCAGCGGTTCTTGCCGGAGCTCTTCGCCGTGTACATGGCGACATCGGCCTCCTGCAGGAGGTTCTCGGCAGTCCCGTCGCTCGCAGTGGCGATCCCGATGCTCGCGCTGACGAGGTAATCGTGGCCGTTGAGGTTGAACGGTGGGTGGAGCACGTCCTGCACGCGTTGGGCCAACAGGTCCGAGGCGTCCCCCACCGACCCGTTCTCGACGAGGACGACGAACTCGTCTCCACCGAGACGTCCGACGGTGTCGCTCTCACGGGTCACGCGGCGAAGACGCGCCCCGACTGCGGCCAGGAGCTCGTCGCCGATGGCATGCCCGAAGCCGTCGTTGACCTCCTTGAAGTTGTCGAGGTCGATGAAGAACAGAGAGGCAGAACCGTGTGTCCTTCGCGCCGTGGCGAGCATCTGCTCGGCCCGGTCGAGCACGAGGGCGCGGTTGGGAAGGCCCGTGAGAGGGTCGTGCAGGGCCTGGTGACGCAGCTGGGCCTCGAGATCGCGCCGGTCGGTGATGTCGGTGATCGAGCCCACGAGGCGCGTGGCCGGGCTTGGCTTGCCGGGGATCGCCAGGGCACGACAGTGCACCCATCGATAAGTGCCGTCACTGCTGCGCAGGCGGTGCTCGGACTCGAGGGCTGAGGCGGCGCCGCTCCAACAGGCGTCGAGGCCTGCGTCGAGACCGGTTCGGTCCTCCGGGTGCACCCGCTCGAGCCACTCGCCCGGACTCGTGCCTATCTTGTCCGGTCTGCAACCCACGACGGCTTTCCAACGCTCGGAGAAGACGATGCGGCCCGTGATGAGGTCCCAGTCCCAGAGCCCGTCGTTGGCGGCCCGGGCGGCGAGGGCATAGCGCTCTTCGCTCGAGCGCAGGGAGCGGACCGTGCCTTGCTGATCGACCGCCATGCTGAGCAGGGCCGCGCACTGGAAGTAGAAATCGTGCCCAGTGGAGACCGTGGTCTCGAGCGGGCCGACGAGGGCCAGCAAGCCCCAGTCCTTGCCCGCGGTCCGGACGGGGAGGACGATGGTTATCTCTCCCGCGTCCGGCCTGGCGAGCGATACGAGCCGGGGAGGGGGGAAGGACTCGACCTTGATGACGCCTCCGACGGGGAGCGTGTCGTCGGTGTCGGAGACGAACGAGCCGACGAGCTCGATAGTGGCGCCCTCATCGGGGAGATCTGGCCCACCCGCAGGGCCTTGTTGCCACAGGCCGAGGTAGGCGGCCCGTACCCGGGTCTGGCTCAAGAACTCGAGCCCGCCTTCTCCATTCGCCGGGTTGCGCAACAGATCGAGACTTATGTGGTACTCGTCGCGAAGCGACAAGTAGAGCCGGCGTCTTTCGTACTCCTGCTCGCAGGCGTAGGCCCGTGACAAAGCGAGCGAGATGTCACCGAGCCTGTGCTCCAATCGGGCGTTTTGGACTGCACCTTGAGCGGATTGCAAAGCGAAACGGCGGACGCACTCGACCGAGGAGGGCACGACCTCGAAACGGCCGGTGACTCGGCAGATCTTCTCAGCCACGAGACTGAGACGCGTGGCCAGCTCGTCGACGAGTTTCTCGTCCGGTGCCGCGAGGACCTCGGCGAACACCTCGGCGGCGCGCTCTGCCACGGCCACGGCATCGCTTGTGCTAGCCCCTTGTTCGCTCAACAGATCGGACAACATGTCGTGCAGGCCGCCCGGCACGGTTCCGCCCGAGACGGCGCCGGCGGTTTTGCGGGCGCCTCCCGAGTCGTTCGAGCACCCACAAGAGGACCGGACGATCAACCTCGTGGGAACCCGGTGGTGCAGCGTCGCCGCGTCCGCTTCGCCGAGGACGAGCTGTGCCGCCTTGGCCCCGATGGCGGCCAGGTCCTGGCGAACGCTCGAGAGTGACGGGTCCATCAAGGACCCGGTCTTGGTGTCGTCGAAGCCGATGATCGCCTGTTGGCGGGGAAGCACCAGTCCGGCCGCCCGAAAGGCCCCGATGAGGCCGATGGCGTTGAAGTCGGTGGCGGCGAGGACCGCGCTCGAGGGGAGGCCGGCGGCCAGCATCGCCTCGCCGGCCTCGGTCCCGCCCCGCTCGACGTTGTCGCTCGCCACGAAGAGCAGCTTCTCGTCGGCCTCGATCCCGTGACGGGAAAGGCTCTCGCGATAGGCCGCATAGCGCTCGCGTATGTCCTGCTGCCTGAGGTTGCCCACAAAGGCGATACGGCGATGTCCGTGCTCGACAAGGTGGTCGACGGCGCAGGCCGCGCCCTCGCCGTTGTCCGAGGACACGATCGGGCAGGAGAGGCCCTCGACCTCGTTGCTCACGAGAACGACTGTGATGCCGGCGGAGCGGAGCTCGAACAAATAGCTCGGATCCACCGCGTTGACGAGGGCGATGACTCCGGCGAAGCGCTTCCAACCCGCTCTGCGTCGATAGCGTGGCTCCGCGCGGTCCACGTCGGCGTCACCTGGATCGAAGGTTTGTATCCCGACCACCGACGCGCCGGCCTTGGCGGCGGCATGAGAAATGCCCGACAGCACCCCCCCGAAAAAGGTGGTCGTCATGAGCGGCGAGAGGACGCCGATAACCGGCCTGTCGCCGTCGTTTCGACGGGGTAGCTCCCGTGAGGAGCCTTGCTGCATCAAAGTTGTATCGACCTGCGAGGCAACCCACTTGAGCTGCGCTTTTTTCCGATATCGCGCCGGGGCCACTTCAGCCGAGCGGCGAGGCCCGACCGGTCCTTCAGATGGCGCTAACCGTTCTCGCGTCCTTGGCCAAAAGACGAAACACCCTCCGCCCGCACTGCGAGGCGCCCGCTTTTTCAGCGAGGGGCGTCCCCGGGGTGTTCCGCCTCGTTCGCCAGCTCGCGCAAGGGCAGTTGAACCCGTGCGACCACTACGTCGGGACGGCTCCGTAACGCCGCGGACAAGACGAGGTCGATCTGGTTGTGAAGCAGGCGGTAGCGCACGCGGTCGGGGACGACGACGGGGATCAGGACGACGACCTGCTTGTCGCCGGCGGCCGTGACCTCGTCGATGAACGAGAGGATCGGGTCCACGACCGAGGCGTAGTCGCTGCGCAGCACCCGCAGCGGCACGCCGGGGTCCCAACTGGCCCAGTCCTGCTCGAAAGTCCGGGCGCGGGCCTCTGCCTCGTCCCCGCCGCCGATGACCACCGTGACGGCCACGACGTGCTTGCTCAGCGAGAGAGCCTCCGAGAGCGCGTGGGCGGTCAAGCGCGAAACAGCTGTCACAGGCACGACCACGAGGGAGGACCTCCTCTCCGGCTTGCTCTGTTCTTCCCCGAGGCCGAGGTCGCGTGCCACACGGCTGTAGTAGGTGTGTATCCGCACGAAGAGAAGGACGAATATCGGAACGGCGACGACGACTACCCAGGCACCCTCCAAGAACTTCGAGACGAGGAACACGACGGTCGCGACAGCCGTCATCGTCGCCCCGAGCCCGTTGATGGCGGCGCGATGGCGCCACCTGGCGGGCTTCTCCTTCCACCAGTGGACGACGAGCCCACTCTGGGCGAGCGTGAAACCGGTGAACACGCCGATCGCGAACAGTGGGATCAGGCTGTTCGTGTTGCCACCGACGGCGACCAAAAGAGCGCCCGAGAGGACGGCCAGAGCCCAGATGCCGTTCGCGAAGACCTGTCGGTCGTCGCGAAGAGCGAACAGATGCGGGAGGTAGGCGTCACGCGAAAGCAGGCTGGCGAGAACAGGCAGTCCACCGAACGACGTGTTCGCCGCCAGTGAGAGAACGAGGGTGATGGTGAGCGAGACCACGTAGTAGGCCCAGTGCCTGCCCACCGCATCGGCCATGATCTGGCTCAACACCGTCTGGCCTGAGCGTGGGCCGATGTGCCAACGGCTCGCGAGCACCGCCAGGCCAAGGAGCATGGTGCCGAGGATCACGCCCAGCAGCAGCTCGGTCCGCTTTGCGCGTACCGCCCTCGGTTCTTTGAACAGCGGGACGCCGTTGGCGATCGCCTCGACGCCTGTCAGGGCGCTGCAGCCGGCGGAGAATGCCTTCAGAACGAGGAGAATGCTCACCGTCTCGATACCGTGGGTGTTGAGCAAGGAACGTCCGGGCTGCGGGGCATGAAGCGCTAGGGGATGGATGAGGCCGACGGCGATTATGGCGAGGAGGCCGACGATGAAGACCATCGTCGGGAGAAGGAAGGCCCGGGCGGCCTCGCCGAGACCGCGCAGGTTCAACACCGTGACGACGGCCAGGATGCCGAGGCAGATGGGCACGGTGCCCGGCGCGAGGGAGGGGAAGGCAGACGTCAGCGCGCCGACGCCGGCGGCGATCGATACGGCAACGGTGAGCGTGTAGTCGACTATGAGCGCCGCTCCGGCGAACAGGCTCGCCCGCACCCCGAGGTTGGCCCGCGAGACCGCGTAAGCCCCGCCTCCGCCCGGATAGGCGTCGATGACCTGGCGGTAGGAGAAGACGAGAACCGCCAGCAGCACGACGATCACGATCGTGATCGGCAGCACGAGATGCAGCGCTCCGGCTCCCCCGAGGGCGAGGACGACGATGATGGCCTCGGGCCCGTACGCGACGGAGGTGAGCGCGTCGAGGGAGAGAGCTGAGAGCCCTTCGACCGGGGTGATCTGCTCCTTCACCGCTTCGGCGCTGCGCAGCGGCCTGCCGACGAGGAGACGCCACATCGCGGAGGTGGCGCTCTTGGCGGGCTTCACACGGTTCGGCCCGGTCGCGCTCGGGTCCCTTTGCGGCGCGTCACGCTGGCCACGAGACCTCCACACGAGCCCCGCCCAGGCTGGCGCTGGTGCCGAGGCGCCAGCGTCCCCCGGTGGAATGCACGATCGAGTCGGCGATGGCGAGGCCGAGACCGTGCCCACCGGCCTCGTTCGTGCCGCGGCGGAACCGATCGAAAAGCCGCGCCCTTTCCCTTTCGGGGATGCCCGGGCCGGAGTCCTCGACGGCGAGAACCAC
>Ga0187867_10002274_pt1 | contig 16049 bp, 14 predicted proteins | sample June2016WEW_13_1_FD_132976 | JGI IMG/M metagenome (GOLD analysis project Ga0187867, IMG submission 132976) | Peatland microbial communities from SPRUCE experiment site at the Marcell Experimental Forest, Minnesota, USA - June2016WEW_13_10 | ecosystem: Environmental > Terrestrial > Soil >...
CGGCTTTTTGTCGACCCCGGCTTTTTGTGAAAGCGCCTGGCCCACAGGCGATCGCACGCTGCCTCCGATTTGCGGGTGCGCCGGAGCCTTCGTCAACCCAATGGTAAGGATTGCCACGTCACGCGCCAGGCGACGACGTTCAACGATTGCGCTTGCAACCGACAGATGCGCACCCTATATGATTTGCGTCGCCCTGTTGTTTGAGTCAGGTCCGTATTTCGTTTCGCTTCTGGCGTCGAACCCGGTTCCCTATCCCATCGCCGCGGTTAGACCTGTCACGCGATGTTGCGTGACGGAACGACGTTAATGGAGCAGCAAATGTCAAACGGTACAGTTAAATGGTTCAACGCACAGAAGGGCTACGGTTTCATTCAGCCTGACGATGGCTCGAAGGATGTCTTCGTGCATATCTCGGCGGTCGAGCGCGCCGGTAAAACAACCCTGCCGGAAGGCCAGAAGGTCTCCTTCGAAATTGAAGAAGGCCAACGCGGCAAAACCTCAGCGATTAATCTCGAACTTCGGTAACCTGCCGGTAGCCGGCGACGGGGCAAAACATTGCCCCGTCAGTCACCGCAGCTGGCGGCAACGCGAATGACGACGACGGTGAGCTTGCTCGCCGCAACACCTGACATTCGGTCCGAACGTCGGGTCGTTTCCCGAACGCCGCGGCCCGGAGACCGGAGCCGGCGCTGATTTCACCCATTCCCGACCCTGACGCCACGCCGACGTTGCCTGCCGCGACGTGGCGCGCTTTGCTGGCACCTTATCTGGTGCCGTCCCCCGCCCGCGCACTGCTGCAACTGATTACCACTGCACTGCCGTTCCTGGCGGTGATGACGGCCATGCTGATCGCGCTGCATTATGGTATCCTGGCGGGCATGGCGCTGTTCCCGGTCGGCGCCTTTCTGCTCGTGCGACTGTTCATCATTCAACACGATTGCGGCCACGGCTCATTCTTCAAATCCTCCTGGGCGAACGGCCTGCTTGGCCGGGCGCTGAGCCTGATGACGCTGACGCCCTATGCATTCTGGCGTCGCGACCATGCCATGCATCATGCCACCACAGGTAATCTCGACCGGCGCGGCACCGGCGACGTGACCGTGCTGACCTTGGCCGAATACCAGGCGTTGCCGCTGTTTCGGCGCATCGGCTACCGGATTTACCGCCATCCGCTGGTGTTGTTCGGCGTCGGGCCGGCCTGGCTCATCCTGTGGTGCCTGCGGGTTCCGCGCGGCAATCCCTGGCACCGCTGGCGTGACTGGCTGAGCATCCTTGGCACCGACGCGGCATTGGCCGCGCTGATCACCACATTGGTGCTGCTTCTGGGTCCCTTGCCGGTGCTGCTCGGCTGGCTGCCGGTGATGCTGCTGTCTGCCTCAATCGGCGTCTGGCTATTCTACATCCAACATCAGTTCGAGGCTGCGTATTGGGAACCAAGACTGCGCTGGGATTTTCACGCAGCAGCGCTGAGCGGCTCTTCATTCTACGATTTGCCGCCCGTGCTGCACTGGCTGACCGGCAATATCGGGTTTCATCACATTCACCACCTCGCCAGCCGGATTCCGAATTATCGCCTGCGCGAATGCCACGAGGCGAACCCGGCGTTGCAAATCGCCCCGCGCCTGACGTTGCTGCAGAGCCTGCGTTGCGCACGGCTGGCGCTGTGGGATCCGGAACGCCGCAAACTGGTGCCGTTCCGAGCGGCCAAACGCGATACCCGGTAGCGTCTTTCAGGCGCGTCACCATCGTCTCGGCACCGGCTCCTCGCGCGCGCCCGACAGGCTTGCGATCAGCACCGCGAGGATACCGGCCAGAAAGATCCCATCGAACGTTCCGGCCCCACCGATCGAGGCCACTGGTGCGCCCATGCGTCGAATGGCACCGAGATTGAGCAGATCCGCGCCGACCAGAGTGCCCATGCTGCCGCCGATATAAGCCAAAGACGCTGCGTGCCGCCGGGACAGCACCATCGCCACAATCCCGGCCGTCAGCGCGGGCACGAAGACCGGCAGCGCGATCCCCAGTCCATGTACCGGTTGTGCAACCTTGTTGCATACCAACGCGACACAGGCGATGGCGATCAGAGCCGGACCCCAGGAATCGTTCTTGATCAGCAGGTAAAGCGACACGATGGCGGGGACCACTGCACCGCCGACATTGACTGCGATGATGGTGCCTGGCCAATTGACCACGACCGGCACCGCATAGCGCATGCCGAAAAAATCGACCTCGCGATGGGCGAGGATCTGCTGGCCAGGCAGATCGACCAGCGGAATATTGAAGTAGCTGCCCAGCAACGAAGCCAGCAACAGCAACATCACGGTACCGGGCCGTAGGCCGAGCTGGTTGTACGCGTACCGCAGGATCCCAATCTGGACCAGCACCGCCAGAACGAGAAAAATCGCGGCCAGCACCGAGAACAATGGCAGTGGCAGCGGCAAATAATGCAGGTAGCCCATTGGCGAACTCCGACTACCGGGCGGCTTCATCACGAAACTGGCACGGCCAAAATCCCGCCGCAACGGCTCGGTTTCCCAGGCCGCCAATGGCGAACGTCAACACGCCGGCGTAGTCTCGCATTGACAGGGAACCTGGTTTCGGTCCCTGACATATCGATGTGGAGCGCGCCGGTTTGTCGGCCGCGCTGAAGGTTGATTCGCCATGATCCGACAACCGCCGACCCAGGTGCTGCCTCTTACACCAACCGGGCAGACCCTTGCGTCCACCGTCGAGGATCTGAATGCGATCGACGACGCCCGCTCGCTGCATTTATTGGTGGTGTGCGGACTTGCGTTGGTTGTCGGCGTCATCACCGGCCTCGGCGCCGTCGTGTTTCGGGCGTTGATCGGCTTCGTGCATAATCTGTTATTTCTGGGCCAGATATCGATTGTCTACGACTCCAACCTGTTCACGCCGCCATCGCCTTGGGGTCCATGGGTCATCCTCGTCCCGGTGATCGGCGGAATCGGCGTGACCTTCATCGTCAGCACCTTCGCGCCCGAGGCAAAGGGCCACGGCGTGCCGGAAGTCATGGACGCGATCTACTATAAACGCGGCGTGATACGACCCGTGGTGGCGGTGGCGAAGTCGCTCGCTTCGGCGTTGTCGATCGGCAGCGGCGCCGCGGTGGGCCGCGAAGGCCCGATCATTCAGATCGGATCCGCTCTGGGCTCGACGCTTGGCCAGGTGATCCGCATGTCGATGGGACAACGCATTATCCTGGTCGCGGCCGGAGCGGGTGCCGGCATCGCGGCGACCTTCAATACTCCGATCGGCGGCGTGCTGTTCGCAACCGAACTGATGCTGCCGGAAATCAGCGTCAACACGTTTCTGCCGGTGGCAATTGCCACCGCCACTGCCACCTTCATCGGCCGGCTGTTCTTCGGCGCCAGACCGGCGTTCGACATTCCGGCGAATCTGGCATCGTTGCCGGTGACGCCGGGCGGCGCTCTGATCCTGTTGCTTTACGTCGTGTTGGGCGTGGCGATCGGAGCCGCGGCTGCATTGTTCGTGCGCAGCCTGCACTGGTCCGAGGATCTGTTCGACAAAATACCGGGCGGATACTTCCGCCATATTATCGGCATGCTGGTGGTCGGCATGCTGATCTACGCGCTGATGCGTTGGGGCGGACATTATTACGTGGAGGGCGTTGGCTACGCGACGATCCAGGCAACGCTGATGGGGCAGCTCACCGCCGCCGGGTTCTTGTTGCTGCTCTATGTTTGCAAGGTCCTGGCGACCACGATCAGCCTGGGATCCGGGGCTTCGGGCGGCATTTTCTCGCCGTCCTTGTTCATGGGTGCCACTTTGGGCGGCGCATTTGCAGCACTGGTTTCGGCGATCTTTCCCGAACTGCCGATCAGCGTGCCGGCTTTCGCGATGGTCGGCATGGGCTCGATGGTGGGTAGTGGCACCGGCGCAGCAATGACCGCCGTTGCCATGGTGTTCGAGATGACACGAGACTACGACATCGTGCTGCCCATGATCCTCGCTGTGGCGGTTGCTCTGGGCGTGCGGCGGATGTTGTCGCGGGAAAACATCTATACGTTGAAGCTGGTGCGCCGCGGCCATCCGATCCCGAAGGCATTGCATGCCAATATGTTCATGGTCCGCAGCGCGCGCGACGCCATGGATCCGGACTTCATGCTGGCCGATGAAGCCATGCGATTTGACGAGTTCCTGCGTCTGTCCGGCGGTGCCACCGGCATGCGTCATGTGGTGATCACGCGTGGCCCATTGATCGTTGGCGTGCTGCGGGTGAACACGGATCTGCGGCGAACGGTCAGCGCCTCGGCGAGCGATGTGACGATGGGCGCTCTGGCACGCCGCAACTTTACGATCGTGCCAACCGATTCTGTGGTGTTCGATATCATCTCCCGGCTGTCCCGCCGCCGGGCGGTGATGGGGGTCGTCGTGGAAGGACATGGCCGCCCACGCGCCAACAACGTCGTTGGCGTTATCACCAAGGAACACATCGCGGACGAGGTCGCCAGAAGCGTTCGGATGTACCCGCGGTAAGCGTCCGCAGTCTTATCGGCCGATCTTGCCGATCGCTGAATTGCCACGACTCGGTTCCGTCGGCGAAGATCGCCGCGATGACAGGCATGCTCACTCTGGACGAACTGAAGGCTGCGGCCGATGCCGGCACCATCGATACCGTCATTGTCGCGATGGCCGACATGTCTGGGCAGTTGGTCGGCAAGCGGTTTCACGCGCGCCATTTCGTCGATGACGGTGGGGCGGAGACGCATGCCTGCGACTACCTGCTGGCCAACGATATCGATATGGAGCCGGTGCCGGGCTACGCGGCCGCAAGTTGGAACCACGGCTATGGCGACTTCGTTTTGCAGCCGGATCTGGCAACGTTGCGGCGCATTCCGTGGCTGGAGGGAACGGCGCTGGTGCTGGCCGACGTGGTGGATCACGACCACGAGCCGGTGCCGCATTCGCCGCGGGCGATCCTGCAACGTCAACTATGCCGGCTCGCCACGCTGAACATTCGGGCATTCTTCGCATCGGAACTCGAATTTTATCTGTTCGACGAAAGCCACGCCACAATCGCCGCCAGGGAGTTTCGCGAGCCGCAGACCATCGGCCGATACATCGAGGACTACCACATCTTCCAGACCACCAAGGAAGAGCCGGTGATGCGCGCGATCCGCAATGGATTGCACGGCGCCGGGATACCGGTGGAGAACTCCAAGGGCGAATGGGGGCCAGGTCAGGAGGAAATCAACGTCTGTTACGCCGATGCACTGGAGATGGCGGACCGCCACGTGATCATCAAGAATGCCGTCAAGGAGATCGCACACGCCCAGGGAAAGGCGGTGACGTTCATGGCGAAGTGGCGGTATGACCTGGCGGGGTCATCGGCGCATATCCATCAGTCGTTATGGGATGTTGCCGGTACCGTGCCGTTGTTCGCCGATCCGTCGCGCGAACATGGGATGTCGGCGCTGATGCGGCACTACCTTGCGGGCCAGCTCGCCCATGCCGGCGAGATTTGTTATTTCCTGGCGCCTTACATCAACTCCTATAAGCGCTTCCAGACCGGCACGTTCGCGCCGACCCGGGCGGTTTGGAGCGTGGACAATCGCACCGCGGGATTCCGCCTGTGCGGAGCTGGAACAAATGCGATTCGCATCGAATGCCGTGTCGGCGGGGCCGATCTTAATCCCTACCTGGCGTTTGCCGCACTGATCGCGGCGGGACTCGCCGGCATCAAGCATGGAGCGGAGCTGGAACCGGCCTTCAGCGGCGATGCTTATCGTGGCAGGCGGTTACGCGAAATCCCGGCAACGTTGCGGGCGGCGACCGCCGCACTGCGACGCTCGAGGATGCTGCGTGCCGCCATGGGAGACGCCGTGATCGACCATTACGTGCACGCAGCGGAATGGGAACAGTTCGAATATGACCGCAGGGTGACGGACTGGGAACTGCGGCGCGGTTTCGAGCGCTATTGAAGGCTGCGACGAGACGGCGGCGCGGCGTGCCGTATGTCATGCATTTCGTCAGTCGGCAGCGGGCAATCCTTTCCCGATCTGTTAATGCAATAGCAACGAATTGATGGCACGCCCGGCATTCAGGGAGGGCATGCCTCATGAACTTCGATGCTTTGTTGACCTTGGTATCAACGTCAATCGTCAAAACCGGTTTGCTGCCAAGCACCAAAGTCTACGGTCGGCCGGAACGCCTGCAATTCAAAGAGGACGTGACCGCCAAGGGAACCTGCAAAGATATCCCTTGCAAGGTCTACAACGTCACCACGGCAACGGCCGGAGCAGATAGCTTTCTGTCCTATATCTGCGATTACAAAACCGGCGAGATCAACTACCAGGTGCTCGGCCCGGAAGCGAATTTTTGTTTCACTACCACGATGAATGGCTGCACTTTCGGCATTGGCTCGCCAACCTCTGACGGCAGCGTGCTGGTTTCGCATGCCAATATGGCGGTGCCTCGGGTGCCAACGGCAGAGACCAAGGCACTGGGTCCAGGCCTGCTCCCGCCCGGCGATCAGGCAGAGCGCCAACTTGTCGTCGCACGTGCGTTGCATGGGCCGGGTGCGAGTTACCTGACACCGGACGTGTACCGGCATGACCATGCCAACGTCACACTGGTCGGTGGCCGCACCAGCACCGGGGCGTGGAAGTTCTACTATCAGCGTTGGGTTCTGGCGGGGTCCCCGAACATCAGGCTGCTCAGCTTCAACGAGGTCACCACCACCAAGGCGGAATTCTGAAGCACCCAACCCATGATGGCCCGGCTCCGTCCGGGCCAGCACCGTGCGGCGCCAGATGGCCCGGACGAGCCGGGCCAGGACGGGTGAGAGGCGCGGTTAGCCCGGCTGCGGTGCCGGCGCCGCGCCTCCGGCGGGTGGTGGCGGTGACGCGGGCCGCCCAGAGGTCGGAACTGACGCACGCCGGCTTTCCGGAGCAGGTTCATCTACCACGGTGCGGATCACCTTCTCGCCCCGCAGCACGGTGCGCAGTTCGTCGCCGCTCAGTGTCTCATGTTCCAGCAACCCGGTGGCCAGCCGGTGCAGTTCCTCGACGTTCTCGGTCAGAATCCGCCGCGCCTTCTCATAGGCCCGGCTGATCACCGTCTTGATTTCGTTGTCGATCTGCCGCGCGGTTTCCTCGGAGACGTTCTTGCTCTGGGTCACCGAATGGCCGAGGAACACTTCCTGGCTGTTGTCGCCATAAGCGATCATGCCAAGCTTGTCGCTCATGCCCCATTCGGTGATCATCCGGCGGGCCTGGTCGGTCGCCATCTTGATGTCACCCGCCGCGCCGTTGGAGACCTTGTCCGGGCCAAAAATGATCTCTTCCGCCGCCCGTCCGCCCATGGCCATGGTCAGTTCCGAGGTCAACTTGGACTTCGACTTGGAATAGCGGTCGCCTTCCGGCAGGCTCATTACCAGGCCCAGAGCGCGGCCACGCGGAATAATGGTCGCCTTGTGCACCGGGTCGCATTCCGGCTCATGCATCGCACAAAGAGCGTGGCCCGCTTCGTGGTAGGCGGTCATCCGCTTCTCCGCCTCGCTCATTACCAGCGAGCGGCGCTCGGTGCCCATCATCACCTTATCCTTGGCGTGCTCGAACTCCGCCATGGCGACGACGCGCTTGCCCAGACGGGCAGCGAGTAGCGCGGCCTCGTTAACGAGGTTGGCCAGATCGGCGCCGGAGAAGCCGGGCGTCCCGCGAGCGATGGTCTTCGGATCGACGTCAGAGGCCAGCGGCACTTTCCGCATATGCACCCGAATGATTTTCTCGCGCCCGACCACGTCCGGGTTGGGCACCACCACCTGACGGTCGAACCGGCCGGGCCGCAGCAGCGCGGGGTCCAGCACGTCGGGCCGGTTGGTCGCGGCGATCAGAATGACGCCTTCGTTCGACTCGAAGCCATCCATCTCGACGAGCATCTGGTTCAGCGTCTGCTCACGTTCGTCGTTGCCACCGCCCAATCCGGCGCCACGATGGCGGCCGACGGCGTCGATTTCGTCGATGAAGATGATGCAAGGGGCGTTCTTCTTGCCTTGCTCGAACATGTCGCGCACGCGGGAAGCACCCACTCCCACGAACATCTCGACGAAGTCGGAGCCGGAGATGGTGAAGAACGGCACATTCGCCTCGCCCGCGATGGCGCGCGCCAGCAACGTCTTACCGGTGCCGGGCGGGCCCACCAGCAGCACGCCTTTCGGGATCTTGCCGCCGAGCCGCTGGAATTTCTGCGGATCCTTCAGGAACTCGACAATTTCCTGCAGCTCCTGCTTCGCTTCATCGATGCCGGCGACGTCATCGAACGTGACGCGGCCCTGCTTCTCGGTGAGCATGCGGGCACGGGACTTGCCGAAGCCCATGGCGCGCCCTCCCCCCGACTGCATTTGTCGCATGAAGAAGACCCAGACACCGATCAGCAGCAACATCGGGAACCAGCTGAGCAGCAGATGCAGCAGCGGGTTGACGTCGTTATCCTCGGGCTTGGCGATGACGCGGACGCCCTTATCGGTCAGCCGCTGCACCAGCGCCGGATCTTCCGGGGTGTAGGTCTGGAACGTGCGGCCATCGGTCAGCTGGCCGGACACCGTGCGACCCTGGATCACCACGTCGCGCACGCGGCCGGTGTTCACCTCGGTCAGGAAGTCCGAGTACGCCATCTGCGTCGCGCTGGTATGCGTTACGCCTGGCTGAAACAGGTTGAACAGCACGACCAGCAGCAGGGCGATTATCACCCAGAGCGCCAGGTTGCGGCCAAAATTACTCATGCGGGGTCATCCGTGCTCACGATGAAACAGGGTCGCACACAGGCGGACCGCCAGGCAACCAGATTAACGTAAGTATAAGCACGCACGGTCGGCTGGCACAGCCCCCGGCTATTGGAAATCGCCAATCCGTTCACGTCGCGATCCTCATGCAAATCCCACGCCCTTGGCCGAAACCGCCACGGGGATCCCACCACAACGCAGGATCAGGGTGAAAATGGGGCGCCTGCGGCACAATTGCGAGGGTCGAACAGTAAGCGCCACCGCTCGTCTCCGACGCCGACGTGCGGAATCGCAACCACCGTCTCGCCCAATCGCAACGCAGGTAAGCCATGCAAGACCAACGCAGGCGGGCCGTCGCGGTTGCGAAACCGTGCGGCATCCGTCCCAAGCGCGCCAAATGTCCATTCGCTGGAGGCGCGGTCAGTCGCAAGCGCATTCGGCGGGCAACCGACCAACCGGAAACGCCCATCCCAAACAGCGCCGCGGCGCACTTGCACCGGGCCTTGCATCGCCCGCGGTTCCCGGGTCAGCAGCCATCCCGCGCCAAGACGTCCGGCCGGAACGATTCGCACGCCGCCCAGAGTGGCCGGGCGAAGTGAGCGGGCCAGCACAGCAACGCGATCGATCGGCGGCGCGTGGCTTGCACCGGCAATGGTGCGCAACAAGGCTGCCAGCGACTCGGGGTCGATCGGGCCCGGGGTCAACACGGCGTAGCCCTCGGGCTGGATCGTCGCCCGCTCGGCAAGGGTTTGGGCAATAGCGAGGTCTTGCGCCGCTCGCCTGATTCCGGCTGCACGCGCGGCCTGAGTGATAGCCAGGGTGCCACCGTCGGTGCCGGCGGCGTCGGCCCGACCGCGACGCAGACGCGCCCGCAAAGCGGCCGGATCGTTGTTCGATGGGTCCTCGACCCAGGCCACCGCACGCACCGTGAGAAACTCCCGCAGTCGTCCGGGTGCGACGTCGAGCAACGGCCGCACAAGGCGAACATGGCGGGTTTCGACCAGCGCGGGCATGCCGGCGAGGCCGCGCGACGCACTACCGGACAAGACCCGCATCATCACCGTTTCAGCCTGGTCGCCACGATGGTGGCCGATCAGCAGGTGCGGAATCCCTTCGGCGACGCATTCCTGCAGCAGCACGTCATAGCGGGCGTTGCGCGCGCGTTCGGCCAACCCTGGGCCGCGGGCGAGGTCGGGAATATGCAACTTTCGGCCGCGCAGGCCGAGAGCCGCCAGACGGCGCAGCGTGAGATCGGCCTCGGCCGAGGATTCCGGGCGTAAGCCATGATCGACCGTCAGCGTCAGAACCTCGGCTTGCCGCGGCGACGCCCAGGCGAGGATCAGCAATGCCAACGCCATGCTGTCGGCGCCACCAGAAACCGCGACAGCGAGCCGCGGACGCGGTTCAAACGGACCGAGCCGATCCATCTCGGCCGCGAACTGAGCCGTCAGGTCCGTCAGCTGGGCAACATCCATGGCATTGGCGGCGAGGTATTCCTGGTTCCGGCATCCGGCATCGCGGCAGCCCGCTGTGGTCCGCCCTTGGCGCGGATCTTGGCTATTGGGCGGCGCTGCTGAACGCGTTGAATGTGATCAGCGTGTAGGTATCCCGGACCCCGGGCAACGACTGCACCTGGTCGGTGACAAACTGGCCGATGTCCTGGTCCGGCTCCAGATAGAATTTGCCCAGCAGGTCATATTGACCGGATGTCGAGAACAACTCGGACAATTGCGGGATCGTATCAGCGGCCTCGCGCGCAACCCGATAGGCCTGGCCCATCTCGCATTTGATCATGACGAATATCGCGCGCATTGCTGCCTCCGTTACGCCAGCCGACCGGAATTGTCGGGCAGCCAGGTCCGCTGAATCGTCAGAGCGTGACACACACCTGCAGGCATCGCGACCCTTATGTCGGCTTTGGCCGTGACGAATGGATCTGTCGGAAACCGCGCAGCTACCGCGCGCACCCCGCGCGTTCGTTCGTTTTGGTGATCGTGTCTCGCAAGTCCGACCGCACCTCGGGGAACTCGGTGCGCAACCGGTTCAGAGTATCGCACGCTGCCTTCTTCTCGTTGATCGCACTCAATGCCCCGGCAAGGCCCAGTAGCGCGTCCTCGGCGTGGCGGCCCTTGTGCGAACGGTTGTAGGTATCGTCGAAAGCGATTGCGGCCTGTGCGTATTGCTTTTCACCCGCCAGCGCCTGCGCCAGCAAGAGTTGCCCGTCATACGCCCGGGGCGAAGCCCGATTCGCCATAACCTCGCGCGCCGCCCGCTCTGCTGCCGGGTAATCGCGCCGAGCCAGCGCCGCGTGGCCTTCCTGCAACGCCAGTTCCGGCGTGCGCTTGCCAGCCAGCGGAACTTGCGCCGCCGCGACCTGGGACGGCGCGGGTTGCTGATCTTCTGCCAGCGGTCTTTCCGCGGAGTCCGGCGGTCGGGGCACCGGTCGCGTCGGTTGCACCGCCCGCATCGACTCGGGCACCTGGTTGAACGTGAAGCTCTGCGGTTGCGGGCGCGGCGGCGGAACCACCATGGGCAACGGCCCCGGCATGCCCGTCAGCGCCGGTGACCCTTCCTGCCTCGGTGCCTCAGGTGCGGGCCGCGGCGCAACCTCCCGCACCGGTGGCGGCGCGGGTCCTTGCGAGGATGCCGACGGTGAGGACGTGCCACCCCTGCCCTGCTGGAGGTTAAGCTGGAACGTCAGATCATCAATTCGCTTCGATAAATCCGCATTCTGGCGGGTGATCATATTCTGCGTCTCATCGATCCGGCCGCGCAATTGCCGGAGCTGTTCCTCCATCGCCTGGACGCGGCTGAGCAGGTCGGCTGCCGCGTCGTTGTTGCCTCCGCCGCCACCGCCACCGGGACTGCCCCGCCCCACTTCGCTGCGCAGCCCCTGAAGGTCCTGTTTCAACTGATAGATTTGATTTTGCAGCGCGATTCCCTCGCGGCTGTCGACCTGGGCATGGCCGGCAACCGGCAGTGCGAGAACAGGCAGCAAGGCGCCCAGAAGGCACCCACGCCGGATCCATGGCCTCCACTTCGGGCGAGTGGCCGCGCAAGGATTTTGTTGCCTCACAATGATTTTATGTCGCCCTGTCCATGGCTGCCCGGGGTTAATCAACGAACCGAGGTGATGGCGTTACGATTTTGTGCCCAGGCTTCCTCGGTCGAGCCCGGGGCGATCGGCCGGTCCTTGCCGTAGCTGATGGTGGTCATCCGGGACTGCGCCACACCCTTGGCGGCCAGGTAGCTCTCGGCGGCGTTGGCACGGCGGTTGCCGAGGGCGATATTGTATTCCTCGGTTCCGCGCTCATCGCAATCGCCGGCGATCTGCACGTTCACGTTCTGGTTGCGGTTCAGCCAGTTGGCCTGGCTGTCCAGCGTCGGACGAGCGTCGTCGCGGATAACCGCCTGGTCGAGGTCGAAGAAGATCTTGTCGCCGCTGCCGCCAGCCAGCGGGTTGCCCGTGGACGTCGACGCGCTGCCGCTGGACGCGCTGGAGGTGTCGGTCCCGTGCGACGAGCAGGCCGCCAACAGACTGACGGCGGCGAGAGCGCCTAGAAGTTTGCTGTACATTGGTATTAACCCCTGTCAGACGTTGTGAGCCGGCCTGCCCCCCAATCCCGCCGGGCCGCGCCATGGTTTACGCGACAGGCGCGATTAGCGCCGCTAACGTGGCGGGGTCAAGGCAAGTCGGGCCGGCCGCCCGGATACTAACGATTTGTAATCAAACTGGTTACTGGCGTGCGACGGTGTCAGGCATTGCCGGCAGCGGTGGGGTTTTGCAACAATGGCGAGAGCGACGGGTGGACTGCTCGACCCGGGCTGGAGCAAAACAAAGTGGCTCACCACGCTGGCCTGCCGTGTTAAAGTCACCCGAATGAACGTCGCGCTGACCCATCCCTGGACTGATGAGCAGTTCCTTAACTGGGCAGCAGCCCAGGAAGGCCGCTATGAGTTCGATGGGCTGCGGCCGGTGGCGGTGACCGGGGGCACCGCTCGCCACAGCCGCATCACATTGAACATTCGCGTTGCACTGCGGTCGAGGCTGCGCGGGACCCAATGCTCATCCTTCGGGCCGGATCTGGGCGTCAGGACAAGCGGGGGCGCCATCCGATTTCCGGATGCACTGGTTACGTGCAGCAAATTTCCCGAGACTGAGCGGCTGGCCCCGGACGTCCAGGTCGTCTTCGAGGTGCTCAGCGCCGATTCCGGACGGCGGGATCGAATCGATAAGGTCCGGGAGTATGCGGCGGTGCCATCGATCCGGCATTACATCATTGTGGAGTCGGCGGGCGTTGGCTTGCTCGCTCTGCATCGTCAGGGTGGCGATGATGCGTGGACGGTACTGACGCTGACAGGCGATGACATACTGAGTTTGCCCGCGATTGGCGTCGACATTCCGGTGGCGGAGTTTTATGAGAGCGTCGACTTCAGCGATGCGACTGCTGCTGGGTAACTTGAGTTTGCAATGGTAAACGAGGCGGCCGCGCGCTTCGGTTTTACGTCAATGCCGCAGAAGATTCTATATGTTTAAGTCGGCGGGTCGTAATTTCCGAAACTCAAGAAGTTCAGATAATAGATATCATTTATCAGATAATGCAGGCGGTATTCGTTTGTTATGTCAGTGGGGAAAAGCCGACCATTCGTTTAGCGTAATTTATGAATTTTGCGCAGGGGGAGGCGGTAAGCGTCGTGCCTCTAATTGATCTGCTCGCCCTTCCAGGCGCGTGATGCGGGTTACCGTATCGGAAATGACGCCTGCCACGATCACGGTGGAAGCCGCTGAAGCCGCACTACGAGCCTCAGTGATAATCTGGGTCTGTTCAGTTTCAAGCCGAGTCATCCGATTTTCAATCGCCCTGAGTTGCTCCTCGATAAGGTTTGGTGCAGCACGAACATCCGTTTGAAGATTAAAGAGGTCCTCCACCTTGCGGGCAAGAGACCACAAGCGGCCAAATTCGGATAGCGCCATGGCCTCTTGCTACGAGACGCTGAGCGTTGTGCGCAATCTTGAAAGCAACGCATTCATAGCGTCCTTTTCGTGGGCAATGCCTACCTCCAAGCGCCCAAGTATTGCGTCAAATTGTAGGACTTCAGAGTCGTTCTCGGCCAGTTCCTGCCACCTTTCAATATCTGTCTCTGCTGAAGGTGCATCTGGGGCATCTGCATGAAGCTCTCGCATCAGTTGCACGGCGGCTTGTGAGCGCGTTACAACGCCAAGCTTGTTTAAAATGGACCTCACGTGCACTTTTACCGTGGCTTCGGCCATGTTGAGGTTGCGGGCAATCATCTTGTTCGACAGGCCACGCTTAATCGCCTCTGCGATCTGTTGCTCTCTTGGGGTAAAAACCGAAGGCGCTGAGCCGGCAGCACTTGCCACAGGACTCACTAACGTATCCTCGGGGTTGGCAGTTCGCTCAGGCATCACGCATCTCAATACCTGGAGGAGAGGAATCTAAGAACAAGCATGTCTTACCGGAAATGGGGTGATGACGCCAGTCGGGCGGCGTCCCGGCTCCGATAATCGAGACGAGGTTCTGCGGCATTCGCCTATTCGGATATCGGGCACTGCTGACGCCGGACGAGTTCGCCCTGGTCGCTCGCGGCGGGACGTCAGTGGCGTATAGCAATCCAGCACGCGACCTTTGACTGCGCCTGCCAACGATTGGGGCGAATAGCGAAGGAATGCTTTTCCCGTGACTGGGATCACTCCACGATCTGTTCAAAATCGTGCGGCAAGGATGCCCGTCAATACGCGACCTTGAACGTCGGGCTGTCCTCTGCGCGTGTGCGGCGATGATCGTAAATCCGCGTGGTCGAGATATTCGCGTGGCCGAGCCACTCCTGCACCTTGGCGATGTCCGCCTCGTGGTCGAGGGCGTTGATGGCGGCCGTTGCGCGAAGTGAGTGCGCGCCGATCTCGAAGCCGAGCGTGGCTGAGTAGGTGCGCACCAGCTTGTAGATACCGTCCGGCGTGATCGATTCGTCAAGCTGTCCGGTGCGATTGTTCTTCACTGGCCGGAACAGCGCCCCGTGTTCCTCGTGTCCGTGACCGGCGGCATCGAGGTAGTCGTGAATGAGGGCCTGTGTGCCGGGATGGAGCGGCAGATACCGTGTCTTGCCGCCTTTGCCGGACACGCGCAGATGCGGCACGCCTTTGCGGGCGTGCTGCGCGTCCTTGACCTTGAGCTTGCACAGTTCCTCGCGCCGCAGTGCGTGGAACAAGAGGGTCGAGAGAATGGCGCAGTCGCGCCTGGCCTTGAGACTGTCGGCCCGCGGGGCCGTCAGAAGCTTACGGGCCTGATGATCGCCGAGGGCAGGGGTCTTGCCTTCGCCGCTTTCCGTCTTCGGCCGCGCCACGCCCTTCACTGGGTTGTGGGTGATGGCGTTGCAGTCGCAGAGATACTCGAACAAGGCGGCCAGCGCCGCGAGCCGGTGACGGATTGTGCTGTCGCCGGGCGGAGGTTCGCGCTGCGCCAGGTTGTCGCGCCACGCGATGACATGCGCGCGCGTCACGGTGCGGAATTCCTCCGGCCGCGCGATGCCGGTGAAGCGCATGAAGTCGGTGATCGCGTGCTGATAAGCACGCCGGGTGTGCCGGTTGGTCAGGTTGGCGAACCATTCGGCCTCGGGTGGCACGTCGGCCAGCCGGTGAAACTCGGCGGCGGTGAGCATCCGGGTGGTCGGCTGGTTCTTGGCTGGCAGCTGGTCGGATTCGGTCATTGGCCCCCCGTGGTTCTGGCTCCGCAGGTTACTATTGATAAAATATGTTATCAATAGTAAAAGCTTGTGCAACGTCGTGAAAGATGAAAAATTGGTTTCCGAGGAGAAATGTCAGGGCGGAGTAGAGTGGGATGTCAGCGTCGCGCGCGGCCGAACCGGGCCATGCGGTTGGAATCTTCCAAAGCTGCATCGCAGCCATGGCATGCGCTGCGGGCGGGCCTGCAGTTACATACTGCTGGAAATACTATACAGGTCGCGATCTGGAGCCATCGGCCCGAGACATTCTTGCAAGCGCGGCAGCGGGTCTAATCGTCTTCGGTATTCTGAAAGGGACGCGGTTTCTCGCTTTGCAACGCCGGCGGGTGCTACCGGCAGGAGACCGGATCTCTATCTACGTCGCCGATATAGACGGTGATGATGCGGCGCGCAGTGCGCGGCAGCGCGTGATACGGACGCTCCGCGACGAAATCGGGCTTGATGCGGTCGAGGTTCTGACTGCGGGGATTGAGTTAGGCTTGCGCGAGGGAAGCGCCGATCACGAAGCCGATAAGGCCAACGC
>Ga0187867_10002278_pt1 | contig 16037 bp, 13 predicted proteins | sample June2016WEW_13_1_FD_132976 | JGI IMG/M metagenome (GOLD analysis project Ga0187867, IMG submission 132976) | Peatland microbial communities from SPRUCE experiment site at the Marcell Experimental Forest, Minnesota, USA - June2016WEW_13_10 | ecosystem: Environmental > Terrestrial > Soil >...
CTCCTGTTGCCGGGGCCCTCGCGGCAGCCACCGGCGCCAAGCGGGACAGATCCGGGCGCATCCTGGTGGAAAAGAACCTCACCATCCCCGACCATCCCGAGATCTCCGTCCTCGGCGACATGATGAGCCTGGACAAGCTCCCCGGGGTCGCCGAGGTGGCGATGCAGTCCGGGCTCTACGCCGGGAACCGCGTCCGGCACCGGATCTCCGGACACGTGGAAGAAAAGCCGTTCCGCTACCACGACCTCGGCTCAGCCGCGTACATCTCCCGCGGCCGGGCCGTCGTCTCAGCCGGGCCCCTGCAGGTCGGCGGCTTCGCCGGCTGGGTCATCTGGCTGTTTATCCACATCGCTTTCCTGACCGGCTACCGCAACCGCGTCGGTGCCCTGTTCACCTGGTGGTTCGCCTTCACCCGCGACATCCGCCGCGAGCGCACCTTCACCACCCAGCAGATCGAGACGCTGGGAGACGTCTACACGCTTCCGCTGGGCCCGGTTGCGCCGCAGCCGGCTGCGCCCGCGCAGATCTCGTCGCCGGGCGAACCCGGCGCCCCTCATCAGGGTTAGGCCGGCCTGCCGGGGCCGAGGAGAAGGTCAAGAACCAGGGGGTACCGCGGGGCCCGGTGCGCTGGCATTCACGCTGGCCTCCGCGTCGCGGGCCAGGAATCGCAGCCGCGCGGCCCGCGCATCCCAGGCATAGATGACGCAGCTGCCCGCGATGAGATCATGCAGGGCGCGATGCTCGCGCTGGACGAGGATGCCCAGGAAGCCAAGCCCAAGGAAGAGAAAGCTGAGCGGGAACACCAGCGCGCGGACTACTCCCCGCCACGGGTCGAGAGCCGCGCCATCCGCGCGCACCACGCGCACGCCCAGCACCGCCATGCCGAAAGTCCGGCCACTGGCCGCCCACGAGTATCCAAAGTAGAAGAATTCCCAGAGCACGAAGATGATGGCGACGGCGATATTAGCCCGGGTCCAGTGCACCGAATGGCCCGTCACGACCTGTACCACCAGGGAGGCGGCCGCGAGTCCCAGCGAAAACAGCCCCGCACTGACCGCGGCATCAATGGCGAAAGCCAGGAACCGGGACACCGAGCCTGCGTACTGCCCCTGCGAGGTCACCCACTCCGGGGCGCGACGGCGGCCGCTCATCACTGAGCCGTGCCGGGTGGCGAGAGTGGCGGAGCGTGGCCGTCTGGGGAAGGGACCCGGCCCTCCGGGGAAGGGTCCCGGCCATCCGGCCCCCCCGGCGCCGCGGGTCCGGGATGGTGGCGCCGGAGGACGCGCTGCACCCAGCGGTCGATGAACTGGTCCATCCCCACCGCCTGGCTGCGCGCCGAGTCCAGCGCCTCGATCGCCACCCCGCCCGATGACCGGGCGATCACGGCGCCGAGATCGGTCTGCTCCACCAGTCCCTCCACGTCGATGCGCTGCACCAGTTCATTCACGTCGACGCGCGCCATCAGGGCGTCCAGGTCAACCCGGCTCATCAGGGCGTCCAGGTCAACCCGGCTCATCAGGTCATTCACATCGATTTGGTCGAGGAGAGTCTTCACATCGACGCGCCGCAGCACGTCGTTGAGGTTCACCCGGCCGAGAACGGCGTTCAGGTCGAGCCGGAGCATCAGCGCGTTCACATCCAGGACCTCGACCACCAGGTCGATCACACGCTCCGCGACGCGCTGGGCCATCGCCTCCGCAGGGTCGGTGAGGCGTTTGCCAGCGTTGCGCAGCCGGTCTCGCGGGTCCACGACACCAAGTATCGGCCAGGACAGCAACACGAACATCATCCAGGGCGGCGGATACCGGGGGAAGCCGCGCCGGCCGGGCCCGTCGCCGAGCCGCCCGTCAGCCACCGGCTAGCCCGTAGATGCCGTTGCCGACCATGATTGCTCCCCCCACGATCAGCACTCCGATGAGGATCTTGTTCCCGTTCGCGCGCAGCCAGCCGTTGAAAGCCGTCAGCTCACGTGTCGTCGCGCCGGGCGCGACCAGGTGCACCACCAGAGGCAGCCACACGAACATGGCATTGATGATCACCACGACGATGATGGCGGCCGCGGTGTAATCGAGGCTGGCTTTGGCGGTAGCGATCACCTGAAGGGCGGCGATGAACGTGATGCCCGGGGCGAACAGGAGCAGGCCGACGGCGAACGCGCTGGCCGGGGCGGGATTGGCGATCATCCGTGACACGAGCCCCTGCTTCTTGTCGGGGTCGGGCATCTTCGGCTTCCGCCTGGCCAGCACGGCGCCCGCCGCCAGCAGCACCACGCCGAGGCCGAGCCGCAGGCCGTAGCGGGGCGTGTGCTCACGGGGCTGGCTCAGGCCGGTATTGCGCAGGATCGCGATCACGACCAGGCCCATCACCAGGCTCATGATGATCGCGCCGGCCAGGTAGAGGCTTCCGACCAGCCTGGGCCGGGCTGAGCCGAGATAGACCGCGGCCACGAGCAGTGCTGTCGGGGAGATCGCCGCCAGCAGCGCGAGCCCGGCCGCCTGCAGGATCACGGGGGCCGCCTAGTTGGGATAGGAAGTGAGCGTGTACTTCGGGACCAGGACGCCGCAGGCCTCACTGCTGAGCCGCTGTGGCTGGCTGAACGGGTGGCCTGCTGCCGATGAGTTCGATGAGCCCGAGAACGACCAGCAGCAGGACGGCGATGACCACGACGACGACGGCAGTCGGCCTGCCCCAGAAGACGAAGAGTAGCGCCGCCAGGGCCACGGCCGAAATCCGGAGCCCCTTGCGGTGCGCGTACGTCCACGTTCCCACAGGGCCGGTCCGCAAGCCCGCGTGCTCGCCGGTCTGCCGGACCCAGGCGAAGCCCGAGGTGAAAGCCTTACGGGTCCTGACCGCGCTCACCGAGGGTCCGGTCAGGAACGCACCCGCGGCGATGACCAGCCCCACGACCAGGATCGTGCGCAGGCCCTCCTTGATGAACCGGACCAGCGTGTCGAACAGGGCGGCGGCCGCGTTGGCGGGCAGCACGTCATTCGGGACGCTGTTCAGGTAGACCCCGCGGAAGATCAGCAGGCCCGCGCCGAGCACCACCATCGACGCGGCCAGGCCGAGACCCGCCCCGATCAGGGCGCGCCGGTGGCTGCGGGCCACGTAGACGCCGATGGCCAGGAGCAGCAGGACCAGGATGGGCAGCACGATCTTGAGATCGTTGATGAGCCGGTATCCGGTCTGGGCTTTGACCAGGTACTTGGCCGAGAACAGGCTCAGCGTCGGGTTGATCGCCGGGAGCTTGCTGACCAGCGTGAAGCCGCGCTTGACCAGGTCCTGCTTGACGAGGTTGATGAACGGGCCGAGGCTCAGGACGACCTGTCCGTTGCTGACGCTCACCGCGCCGCCGCCCTGCCCGGAGAGGGCCTTGACCAGTTCCTGGTGGACCGCGGTATTGGCCTGGACCCAGACATGGGCGAACTGCGGGCTGGTCACTATCTTGTGTACCTGGCCGTGGATGAACCCGGCGACCGCGCTGCTGATCGACGGCCCGAAGGTCTTGAGCAGCGCGCCGACGCGCGGCAGTCCATGGCTGCTCAGAAGGCTGGCAGCCTGATCGGCGTACCCGGTCACGTTGAGGTGCGTGGTGATCTCGGTGGTGATCTTGTCAGTGAGCGCGCCCTGGACGGCCGGATTGTGGACGAGCGGCTCCACGTTGTCCACGTAACGGCTGGTACTCGAGACCTGGTTAGCGGTCCAGACGGCCAGCACCGAGACCGGGGCCAGCAGGCAGCCGACGACGATGAGGATGAGGGCGACCGGGAACCGCCAGCCGGTGCGCGGCCGGTGCGCCTGCTCGGTCCGCTCGGTCCGCTCGGTCCGCAGCGTGCTGACCTCGGCGCGCAGGCGCTCGAGTTCAGCGCGCTCGTCCAGGCTGAGGCCTGAGCCTGGCACGGCGGGCCCGTCCGCTGCGCGACCCGCGTCAGACATCCGTTGCCTCCTGGCTGATCACTCCGGTGCTCCGCCGCCGATCATGGTTACCGCGCCGGCTGCTCGCTCGGTTCGCTCACGGTCTCCCACCCAGGTCTCCATCCGCCTCCCCCCGCAGGGGTGAGTCGTATCGCAATTTTTCCGGCTTCCCGTGGGCGGAAGTCACCATGCCCAGCTGCCGCTTCATGTCCGGACCGGGGCCTGTGTCAGCACAACGTTCACTTGTCCGGGCGCGAAACGCCGTGTGTAATGGTGACATTGGGTGCAATAGTGACAGTTGAGATGCTGCTCCAGACCCCGGCAGCGGTTGCGCTATGACCGGGGGATCGAGTGGCCGGGGGCGCGTGCGCGGAATCAGGGATACTCCAGGGGGTGACGGCCTGGCCTCCCTTGCTGCGCCGCCGCGGGTCGAGGCTGGCGGATCCCCGATCGCGGTACCGATGATCCCCAACCCGCCGCTGGAGACGAAGTTTCATGCGCCGCGGGTACGGGCGGAGTGGATTCAGCGCGGCGAGATGGTTGACTGCCTGGCCGGCGTTTCCGCCAGGCTCCTGCTGGTCAGCGCCCCGGCGGGCTTCGGCAAGACCACTCTTGTCGCGCAGTGGAATTCGGGTCCTGGGAAAAACCGCGCGGTCGCGTGGGTCTCGCTCGACCCTGATGACGACGATCCGGCCCAGTTGTGGTGGCTTGTCACCAGCGCGCTCCAGCGCGCTTGCCCCGGCTTCAACGCGAAAGCCGTCATGGAAAGCTTCCGGGCCGAGATCCTGGATTTCGCCGGAACGGTGCTCCCTCTCCTGCTCAACGAGCTAGCCACCCTGCCGGAGCCGGTTGTCCTCGTGCTGGACGACTACCACGTGATCAAGGACCGCGACTGCCACGATCAGGTCGCCTTCGCCCTGCAGCATCTGCCGCCGACCGTCCGGCTCGTGCTGATCACCCGGGCCGATCCTGCCCTCCCGCTGGCCCGCTTGCGGGCGACCGGGGAAATGGCCGAGATCCGGGCCCAGGAGCTGCGTTTCTCGCCCGCGGAAGTGGCTGAGCTCGTCGCCGCTGTCGCCGATGTCAACCTCGCCCCGCCAGAGCTGGCTGATCTGGTCGACCGGACCGAGGGCTGGCCCGCGGGGGTGTACCTCGCTGCTCTCTCGCTGCGCGGTCACCCCTCTCCGAGCGCCTTCATTGACCAGTTCACCGGCGACAGCCGGTTTGTCGTCGACTTCCTGGCCGAGGAGGTACTGGGACGGCAGCCGGCCGAAGTCCGGCAGTTCCTCGCCCGGACCTCGATTCTCAGCCGCTTCTGCGCACCGCTGTGCGAAGCCGTGGACGGGTCGGCCGATGCGGCCGCTGTCATCGACGTTCTCGAGCGGGAGAACCTGTTCGTCGTGCCGCTCGATGACACCCGCCACTGGTTCCGCTACCACCATCTTTTCGCCCAGGTGCTGCGCAGTGAGCTGGCCCGGGCTGAACCGGAAATGCTGCCCACCTTGCACAAGCGCGCCAGTGCCTGGTTTCTCCGGTCCGGGCTGGCGGATGAGGCGATCAGTCACGCACACGCCGCCCGCGATGTGGCCGGGGTAATCAACCTCATTGCCTGGCACTGGTACGCCTACGTGGCTTCCGGCGAGGTGGCGACGGTTCGCCGCTGGCTGAGGACCCTTGGTGACGAGGTGATCGGGGCTGACCCCGTGGCAGCGCACTGCGCGGCGTGGACGGCCGCGCTTTCCGGAGACCGGGAAGCGCTGCGTCGCTGGCTGCCCGTGGTCAAGTCAGCCAAGCATGACGGGCCGCTGCCAGACGGCTTCCGCTCGCCGCAGTCGTCGGCCGCCCTGCTCGAGGCCACCTTCGGCTTCGATGGCATCGGGCCCATGCGCGACGCGGCGGTCGAGGCCATCAGGCTGGAACCGGACCAGGCGTCGCCCTGGCATGCGCTGGCCCGGGCGGCGTACGCGACCGCCCTGTACTGGTGCGGCGACCGGGCCGCGGCCGCCGAGCAGGCACAGGCCGCGCTGTCCAGCCCGTCGCCGGTCGGCCTCATCCGCATGCTGGCCTTCGCCACGTTGGCGCTGGCAGAAGTCGACGAGGGAGAACTCACCCGAGCGGAGCAGCTAGCCCGTTCAGCGCGGGAAATCGTAGCCGACGCGGGCCCAGGTTTCAGCGAGGAACCGCAGAGCTCCCTGGTCCATACGGCCACTGCCGCGGCTGCGGTCCGGCGCGGGCGGCTCGACGAGGCTCGCCGGGAGTTCGAGCACGCGCTCGAACTTCGCCGCAGGCACCCCGGGATCAGCCCGTGGGCCACGCTGGAGATCCTGCTCAGGCTGGCGCCGGTGATGCTGGACAGCGGCGACCGGCCTGGAGCGGCCCGCCTCCTCGCCGAAGCGAGGCAGTTGCTGGACTCGCGCCCGGACGGCGCCGACGCCCAGGTCGCGCGCCTCGGCCGGGCCGAACGGCGGCTCGCCGGGCCGCCGCCGGCCGTGTCGCCAGCCGTACCCCTCACCGAACGTGAGGCGGCGGTGCTGGGGCTGCTGGGCGGATCGCTGTCGCAGCGCGAGATCGGCCGGGAACTCTACGTCTCACAGAACACGATCAAGACGCACGTCCGTGCGATCTACCGCAAGCTCGGCGTCTCGACCCGCCACGATGCCATCGTCGCGGGCCATGACATCGCTCATTCGCCAGGGAACAGCGGCCCGTTCACCAGGGAACAGCGGCCCGGCGTTACAGATGGTTGAACCCGGACGACTCCTCCTTCGACATGGGCACGGTGACCGGGTGCTTCCCGAAATGGGCCACGGCGTTCCGGAAATCCTCCAGGAGCAGGGAGGCCAGGTCCTGGCTCACCCCGAGGCGGACCAGGATGCGCTGCACGGCTATGTCCGACGCGGAGCCGGTGAGCGTGTAGGCCGGCACCTGCCACCCCTGAGTGCGCAGCCGGTCGGCCAGGTCGAACAGCGTGTAGCCCGGATCCTCGCCCTCGCGGATGCGCCACGTGACGGTGGGGATTCCGGTGGCAGGGTTACTGTCACAGAGAAGTTCGAAGGGGCCCAGCTTGACGATCTCGGTCGCGAGGTACTGGCCGATCGCATACGAGGCGTCGTGGATGCGCTTGTACCCCTCGAAGCCGAGACGCAGGAAGTTGTAATACTGCGCGATGACCTGCCCGGCCGGGCGGGAGAAGTTGACCTGGAAGACCGGCATGTCGCCGCCCAGGTAGTTGACGTGGAATACCAGATCCTCGGGGAGCTCCCCGCGGTCGCGCCAGATGACCCAGCCGACGCCCAGCGGGGCCAGCCCGAATTTGTGCCCGGAGGTGCTGATCGACTTGACCCGGGGGAGGCGGAAGTCGAAAAGCACGTCGGGTGCGCAGAACGGTGACAGGAAGGCGCCGCTGGCCCCGTCGACGTGAATGTCTATGTCCAGGCCGGTCTCGGCCTGCAGCTGGTCGAGGGCGCTGGCCATAGCCTCGACCGGCTCGTAGGCGCCGGTGTAGGTCACGCCGAACGTGGGGACGACCATGATCGTGTTCTCGTCCACCCGCTCGAGCATGGACGCCGCATCCATGGCGTAGTGGCCGTGGGACATCGGGACCTCGCGCATTTCGATGTCCCAGTAGCGGGCGAATTTGTGCCATACCACCTGTACCGGCCCGCAGACCATGTTCGGCTTATCGACCGGCTTGCCTTCGGCCCGCCGCTTCGCCCGCCAGCGCCACTTGGCGGCCATGCCCGCCAGCATGCAGGCCTCCGAGGATCCGATGGCCGAGGCCCCCACGGTGTTGGCCGCTTCCGGGGCATGCCACAGGTCGGCCAGCATGTGCACGCAGCGGGCCTCTATTTCCGCGGTCTGCGGATACTCGTCCTTGTCGATCATGTTCTTGTTGACCGACAGAGCCATCAGGGCCAGCATCTCGGGCTCGGCCCACGTCTGGCAGAACGTGGCCAGGTTCTGCCGGGCGTTGCCGTCCAGCATCACTTCATCTGACACCAGCTGGAACACATCACGGGGCAGGGTCTCGTCCTGCGGGAACCGGTACTTGGGCACGGGCCTGGTCAGGTCGTGCCCGGCGAACACGCAGTCCTCCATCTGCTCGCGGACGGTGTCGCGCTCGTGCAATGGCATGGTCGGTATCTCCTTGATCGGGAGCACTCCCGCTGCCGGTTACCCCCGGACGATCGCTGCGGCCATGCGCCCCGCCTCTTCGGGGACGGGAGCCGCGCTTGTGCTTTCGATGCTGGTCGCACCGGCCAGGATCGCCATCACCCGGAATGGGGGAGTGGGTCAGTAGCCAGCTGTGCCGTTTCACGGAGCCTCTGCCCGGGAGCGGCGGTCGAGCAGGCCGGTTACGGCCAGGCCGGTGCTGGCGCCAATCAGGGAGCCGATGACGGTGTCGCCGGGGTAGTGCACCCCGGTGTGCACCCGGGAATACGCGACGGTGGCGGCCAGGAACCCGGCCCCCAGCGCGACCCAGGGCCGGTCCCGGCTGATCGCAGTGGCGAACGCGAACGCCGACGCGGAATGGCCCGAGGGGAACGAGGTGGAGTCGGGCATCCGGACCTGCCGGACGCCGGGCACGCCCGCGCCGGTCCGGTCCGGGCGGGCCCGGTGACCGATCGGCTTGATGGCCAGGTTCACCAGCGCCGAGGTGGCCCCGATGGCCAGCGTGCCGCGGACCGCGGCCCGCCGGCCGGCCGGGCCGCCGGTCAAGGCCAGCGACGCCGCGAGAGCCAGCCAGATCCTGGACTTGTCTGCGGCCCGGGACAGCCGCCGCAGCGGCTCGTCCAGCGCCGGGGTGGGGGTGGCGGCGATCGCGTCGTACACGGCCCGGTCGACGGCCGCGAGCTGGTGGGCCACTCCCCGTCTTGTCACGCGCGTATGCTACCGGCAGGCGGAAAAGCCCGCAGGGAGCTACCCCGGGTCCGGTGAGCCTGGGCATATGCCGGGGGGACCGTGTGACAGGCCCTGAAGTGAGTCGTCCGACTGTGGGCGAACGGGCCTCCGCCGCGGGTGCCCTGCTGGCCCTGATCGCCGCCGCCGGTCTCGCGCTGCTGGGGATCGCGCTGCACCTGCTGGCCATCCTCGGCGTCACCATCGGGCTGCTGATCTGCGTGACCGGCTGCTGGTACGCCGTCTCCCGGCGAGGAGTGCTCCGGGTGATGTCGCTGCTGGTCGTCCTGGCCGCGCTGGGTGGGACCATCGCCGGCCTGTTCTTCGCCCACATTCACTGGCCGCTGCTGCTCCTGATCGCCCTGCTGGCCGGGGCGTCGGTGGCGGCCGCGCGGCACGCGCTGCGGCGCACCGACCAGGCCCTGCGGGCGGACTCGGCCCGGCTGGCCGGGGCCCGGCGGCCGGAGCATCCGGTTCTGATCATGAACCCGAAGTCCGGCGGGGGGAAGGCAGAGAGGTTCAATCTCGCCGCCGAGTGCCGGAAGCGGGGGATCGAGCCGGTCCTGCTGGAGCCCGGTGACGACCTGCGGGAGCTCGCCGAGGACGCGGTCAGCCGGGGCGCGGACGTGCTCGGCATGGCGGGCGGGGACGGGTCCCAGGCGCTGGTCGCCTCGGTCGCGGCCCGGGCCGGTCTGGGCTACGTGTGCGTGCCGGCCGGCACCCGCAATCACTTCGCCCTCGACCTGGGGCTGGACCGGGCCGACGTGGTGGGGGCGCTGGACGCCTACCGGGACGGCCTGGACCGCTGGATCGACCTGGCCGAGGTGAACGGCCGGACGTTCGTCAACAACGCCTCGCTCGGGCTGTACGCCCAGGTTGTGCAGGCCCCGGAGTACCGGGATGCGAAGCTGCGGACCGCCGCGGCCATCCTGCCTGACCTGCTCGGCCCGGACGCCCAGCCGCTGGACCTGTGCTTCACCGGGCCGGACGGGGCGGAGCGCCACACCGCCCACCTCATCCTGGTCTCCAACAACCCCTACCAGCTGGTGCCGACCGGCGGGGGACTGGGCACCCGCGAGCGCATCGACCGCGGCGTGCTGGGCCTGGTCACGGTGACGATCACCGACGCGGGCCAGGCGAGCCGGTTCCTGGCGCTCCAGGCGGCCGGGCAGGCGCGCCGGTTCAGCGGCTGGGCGGAGTGGACCGCGCCCCGCTTCGAGATCCGTTCCGCCGCCCCGGTGCCGGTCGGCGTGGACGGTGAGGCGCTGATCCTCGACTCACCGCTGGTCTTCACGGCCCGGCCAGCGGCGTTGCAGGTCCGGCTGCCCCGCCGGACCCTGCGTCGCTCGCCCGCGGCCCGGACCGTGCAGGTTCTCTCCGGGTCGACCGTGGCGGGACTGGCCCGGGTGGCAGCCGGCGCGACGCAGGGTTAAGTCAGGTTCAGCCGAGGCTGAGCTGGGCGCGGATCGGCAGGTGATCCGACCCGAGCGGCTCGGCCACCTCCGGGCCCACCGCGGTGACCCGCCCGCGGAGCAGCATGTGGTCGAGCTGGATGAGCGGCCGCTCCGCCGGGAAGGTCCGGCCGCGCACGACCGGGCGGTAACCCAGCGCGACCGCTGTGGCCGGGCGGGGCATGTTGAGGTCACCCACGATGACGGTGGGCACGGGCCCGCGGGTCACCCGCCCCCGCAGCAGGGCGCCGCCTGTGACAGGGTCATCCGGCGCGGGGCTGGTGGCCAGCCTGCGCACCAGCAGGGCGAGCTGGACCGGGCTGCTGTAGCGGTGGGTCAGGTGCGTATTCACCACGCGCAGCACTGTCCCGCCGGGGGTGGCCAGCGAGAGGACCTGCGCCGCGCGGCCGATACCGTCACCAGGTCCCCGGCCGAGCTCGATCTCGTAGTAGCCGATCACCGGCAGCATGGTCAGCACGGCCAGGCCCCAGGTACCCGGTCCCTCGTCGGACCCGACTCCGAGGCGGGCCCGGTTGGTGTTCCGGGCGAGGCCGCGGTGGCGCACCTGGGCGCCGAGCGCGGCGGCCGCCTCGGTCACGGCGTCCGGCCGGGTATCCGGCCGCCAGGCTTCCTGCAGGGTGATCACGTCCGCCTTGAGCCGGTGGCACGCCTCCGCCACGTCGAAGGGCTCGCCCCGGCTGGTCATGCCCCCATGCAGGTTCAGGCTCGCGAGCGTGATCGGGCTGGCCTGACTCGTCCCGGCCCCGGGTAGCTCATCGGTCACCGCTCCATCCTGCCCGGTCCCGGGCGCCGCCGGTGCCGCCGGGGGGAACGCTGGAGGCCACCGGCCGCCGCGCTGAGGCGGTGGGCCGGTGGCCTCCCCCGGTCCAGCTGCTACCGGTCAGTCGTCCCGTGTTTAGCGTTTCGGCGCTCAGACGTCGTAGTACATGGCGAACTCGTGCGGCGACGGGCGCAGCCGGATGGGGTCGAGTTCGTTGGTCCGCTTGTAGTCGATCCAGGTCTCGATCAGGTCCGGGGTGAACACGCCTCCCTCGAGCAGGTACTCGTGGTCCTCCTCCAGCGTGTTCAGGACCGTCTCCAGCGACCCCGGAACCTGCGGAATCGCCGCAGCCTCGTCCGGCGGCAGTTCATACAGGTCCTTGTCCACCGGCTCGTGCGGCTCGATCTTGTTCTTGATGCCGTCGATGCCGGCCATCAGCATGGCGGGGAACGCCAGGTAAGGGTTGGCGGACGGGTCGGGGACCCGGAACTCAAGGCGCTTGGCCTTGGGGTTCGAGCCGGTGATCGGGATGCGCACGCAGGCTGACCTGTTGCGCTGGGAGTAAACCAGGTTGACCGGCGCCTCGTAGCCGGGCACCAGGCGGTGGTAGGAGTTCACCGTCGGGTTGGTGAATGCCAGCAGCGAGGGCGCGTGCTTGAGCAGGCCGCCCACATAGTACCGGCCGATGTCGGACAGGCCCGCGTAGCCCACCTCGTCGTAGAAGAGCGGCGAGCCGTCCTTCCAGATGCTCTGGTGGCAGTGCATGCCAGAGCCGTTGTCGCCGAAGATGGGCTTCGGCATGAACGTGGCCGTCTTGCCGGCCGCCCGGGCGACGCTCTTAATCACGTACTTGTAGAGCATCAGGTTGTCGGCTTGCTTGAGCAGCGGGCCGAACAAGATGTCGATCTCCGCCTGGCCCGCGGTGCCGACCTCGTGGTGCTGCATCTCCACGGTGAGGCCGCACTCGATCAGCTTGCGGACCATCTCCGAGCGCAGGTCGGTGTAGTGGTCGATCGGCGGGACGGGGAAGTACCCTCCCTTATACGGGGGCTTCGAGCCGAGGTTCCCGCCCTCTTCCTCACGTCCGGTGTTCCAGGCGCCCTCAACCGAGTCGATGTAGTAGTAGCCGGCGTTAGCCCCGGTGTCGTACCGCACCGAGTCGAAGATGTAGAACTCGGCCTCCGGCCCGAAGAACGCCGTGTCCCCGATCCCGGTGCCCTTGAGGAACGTCTCGGCCTTGCGGGCGATGTTCCGCGGGTCACGGGTGTACGGCTCGCCGGTCAGCGGGTCGTGCACGAAGAACGTGATGTTCAGCGTCGGGTGCTGACGGAACGGGTCCATCACCGCGGTGGTCGGGTCGGGCATGAGGAGCATGTCCGATTCATGGATCTGCTGGAAGCCTCGGATCGAGGAGCCGTCGAACATGCGGCCCTCGGTGAAAACCTTGTCGTCGAACGACTCAGTCGGGACCGTGAAGTGCTGGATGGTGCCCGGCAGGTCACAGAACCTGACATCGACGAACTCAACCTTGTTATCGCCGATGAACTTCAGTACCTCGTCGGCGTTGTTGAACATCAACCCTCCCTGAACGGAGATGGCACCGCGTTAGCTGGCACGTGTTGCCTCCCTGGGCTGCCGCAACTGAAGGCCGCGGGGGAGCGGCCACGCAGAGCTGGCCGCACGGGGGGTCTGCCTGCGGCAGGAACGTTTCGGACCATAGTTCCCGGCGATTTCCCGGCCGTGTCTCTAGTGTTTCACACGTGTTACGCCTGACCCTCGGTGACGCGCGTGGGCAGGCAAAGTCCCGGCGGAACCTGTGATCAGGCCGTGGGCCGCCGCTGGAGCGGGCGAGGGTACCGTTAAGGGGTGACGGAACGACGCTGGGCCGGGGCGCTGCTGCCGACCCGCAGCCCCGGAGACCCGGAGAAGTACCCGGGCGAGCAGTTCGGCCTCCCCGAGCGGGGCCCCCGCTCGGTCGCCAGCATGGGGCGCCGCCTGCTCGCCCTGCTGGTCGACTGGCTGGCCAGCCTGGCGGTGGCGGTGGCCATCTTCCACTCGGCAGGCTGGACACTGCTGGTCTTCTCCATCGAGGTCTACCTGCTCACCGCGCTGACCGGGTTCACCCTGGGAAAGCGTTTGCTGGGCCTGCGGGTAGCCCGGCTGGATGGCAAGCCGGTGGGGTTCCTGTGGTCGCTCGTCCGCACGATCCTGCTGATCACGGTGATCCCGCCGCTGGTCACCGACCGGGATCTGCGCGGGCTGCACGACCGGGCGGCCAACACGATCGTGATCCGCGCCTAGACGTCCGCGCTGGGCCGTCGCAGCCCGGCCGGACCGTCTCGGTCCGGCCGCGCCCGGAAGGCGCGCTAGCGGATGCGGGGCCGTGGCTGCCTGGGCATCCGCCCCGACTTCGGCATCGGCCCCTTGGGAGCCTGGAGCGACTGCGGCAGGGCCTTGAGCCGGTAGTTGAGCTCGGTCACCTCGGCGCCCTTCAGGTTGCGGGGCAGCCGCATCACCTTCCGCTGCAACTTGCGGATCGGTACCTGGCCCTCTTCGTTGCCGACCTGGAAGTCATAGATCGGCGTCTCGTGGGCGACCCGGGAGATTCGCTTCTTCTCCGCCGCGAGCAAGCTGGGCAGCCGGGTCGGTGAGCCCTCGCCGACCAGCACGACGCCGGGCTTGCCGACGGCCCGGTGCACCACGTCCATGTTCCGGTTGGCCGACACCGCCGGGGTGACGGTCCAGCCGCCGCGCATGCTCTGCAGGATCGCCGCCGCCGCACCGGGCTGCCCCTCGACCACCGAGTACTGCGCCGACTGGGCGAACCGCCCGAACATCACCATCGCGGCGGCCAGGCCGCCCACCACGCCGATCGGGATCAGCACACCGGCCTGGCCGATGAGGAGCCCGACGATCACGAAGACGGCGATGATCCCGACCGCGGTCAGCGCGATCAGGGGGAGCGCCCTCGGATTCTGCTCGCGGACTATCCCCGCGACCATGCGGATCTGCTTGATGCGGCCCGGGGGGACCGCGTCCGCGCCGCCTTTCGCCGTACTGTTCGCCATGCAGGGCAGGATACGAGTCAGCGGGCCTGAGGGGAAACTGCGGCGTCCGCCGACCGGGCCCGGCGGGTCATCGCGTCCCGGTACAGGCGCCCCGCGCGGTACGACGAGCGGACCAGCGGCCCGGACATCACACCGGAGAATCCCATCTCCGTCGCTTCGGCGCCGAGCCTCTCGAACTCCTCCGGCGGCACCCAGCGCTCCACCGGATGATGCCGCGGCGACGGCCGCAGGTACTGGGTGATCGTGAGCAATTCGCAGCCGGCCGCCCGCAGGTCGGCCATGGCCCCGGTGATCTCGTGCGTTTCCTCGCCCATGCCGAGGATCAGGTTGGACTTGGTGACCAGGCCGGCCTCCCGGGCCATTGTGATGACCTGCAACGACCGCTCGTAGCGGAAGCCGGGCCTGATCCGCCTGAAGATCCGCGGCACGGTCTCGATATTGTGCGCCAGCACTTCCGGCCGGGCCCCGAACACCTCGGCCAGCCGGTCGCCGGCCGCGTTGAAGTCAGGGATCAGCAGTTCCACCCCGCAGCCCGGTACCGTGGCGTGGATCTCGCGGGCGGTCTGGGCGTACAGCCATGCGCCGCCGTCGGCCAGGTCATCGCGGGCTACCCCGGTCACGGTCGCGTAGCGCAGGCCCATCGAGGCCACCGACTCCGCCACCCGGCGCGGCTCGTCCGTGTCCAGCGGCTGCGGCTTGCCCGTGGCGATCTGGCAGAAGTCGCAGCGCCTGGTGCACTGATCCCCGCCGATCAGGAACGTGGCCTCCCGGTCTTCCCAGCACTCGAAGATGTTCGGGCAGCCGGCCTCCTCACAGACCGTGTGCAGCCCTTCCCGGCTGACCAGGCTTTTCAGGGCCGTGTATTCCGGGCCGGTGCGCAGCCGGGTCTTGATCCACGGCGGCTTTCTCTCGATGGGGGTCTGGCTATTGCGTGCCTCGACGCGGAGCAGCCTGCGTCCCTCGGGTGCAAGTACCACCCTCTCAGGGTACGTCCCGGGCGGCAGCGCCTGCGCGCCGCAGCCGGGCGTACCGCGCCCACCCCAGGGCGCCGGCCGCGATCCCGCCGGCGCCGGCGATGACCAGCACGACGCGCGGGTTGAGCGGGGCCAGCAGGCCGCCGGCCGCGGCCATGCCCACCGACGCCGCGCCGAACAGCACGCCCGAGTACAGGGCGAAAACCCGCCCGGAGATGGCCGCCGGGACCCGGTGGTTGAGGAAGCTCCGGGTGGTGACGACCTCGACGCCGTTGGCCAGGCCGCCGATCCCGTAGGCTGCCGCGGCCTGCCAGAGCGTCACCGCGCCACCGGCCAGGGCCACGCCGGTGCCCGCGATGATCGTGCCGGCCAGGGTGGCCACTGCCAGGTGGCGGCGGCGCAGCCGTCCGCCGGCCAGGGTGCCGCCGAGCATGCCCGCGGTCCAGGCGGCGACGAGCACCGAGTACCCCGAGGGACCCGCCTTGAGCACGCCCTCGGCGAAGGCCACCTCGGCCACGCTGGCCAGGTTGCCGAAGGCCACCATGACTGCCACCACCAGCACCAGCAGGCCTGCCTCGCGGTCGGAGCGCAGGAAGCGCAGCCCGGCGCTGACCTGCCGGCCGACTGACCCGGCCCGGGTGTCCCGGTCCGCCGGCCTGCCGGCCAGGCCCGCAGGCCCGGTGGCCAGCGGGAGCGCGCGCAGCCCGATCGCCCCCAGGCCGTATACGGCGGCGACCGCGCCCAGCGCCAGGCCGGTGCCGCCGGCCGCCGTGAGCACCCCGGCCAGCAGTGGGCCCACGGTGAACCCGCCCCAGGTGGCAGCCTGCAGGTAGCCGTTGGCCCGGGTGACCCCGGCCCGGCCGGCCAGTTGCGGGACGATGGCGCCCAGCCCGGGCTGGAGCAGCGCCGCGCACAGGCCGAAGCCGAGGGAGAGCCCCAGGATGGCCCC
>Ga0187867_10002280_pt1 | contig 16033 bp, 10 predicted proteins | sample June2016WEW_13_1_FD_132976 | JGI IMG/M metagenome (GOLD analysis project Ga0187867, IMG submission 132976) | Peatland microbial communities from SPRUCE experiment site at the Marcell Experimental Forest, Minnesota, USA - June2016WEW_13_10 | ecosystem: Environmental > Terrestrial > Soil >...
ATGTTGGTGATCTGGGAAGTGACGCAGGCGTGCGACCTGGCGTGCGTGCATTGCCGGGCCTCCGCGCAACCGGAGCGGAGTCCGGCCGAACTGAGCACGGAGCAGGGATACCGGCTGCTGGATGAGATTCGTTCCTTCGGGGAGCCCCTGATGGTCTTCACCGGCGGCGACCCGCTCAAGCGGCCGGACCTCTACGATCTGATCCGCTACAGCGTCAAGATCGGGCTGCGCACCAATGTGACCCCCAGCGCGACGCCGCTGCTGACGGCCGAAGCCATTGAGGCCTTCAAGGCGGCCGGCATCACTCGTATGGCCATCAGCCTGGACGGGCCGGACGCCGCCACGCACGACGAGTTCCGCGGAATCCCGGGCACGTTCGACCGCGCCATGTTCGCCTTGCGGTACGCGCGCGACATCGGGCTCGATACCCAGCTTCAGACCACCGTCACGCGGCGGAATATGGCGCGCCTGGCGGAGGTGGCCGAGATCGCCAAAGAGGTGCGGACCAGGATGTGGAGCCTGTTCTTCCTGATCGTGACCGGCCGCGCGGAGGAAGGCGACGATCTCCTGGCGCCGGAATACGAGCAGGTCTTCGAGTTCATGTACGAGCTTTCCAAGACCGCGCCTTTCGGCGTGAAAACCACCGAGGCCATGCATTACCGCCGCTACGTCGCGCAGCGCATCAAGGCCGAGCACGGGGTCACCGAAAACCCAAACGCCAAGGGTGTGGCGTGGCGAACCGCGGGCGTGAGCGACGGCAAGGGCTTCGTGTTCGTCTCACACACCGGCGAGATCTTTCCCAGCGGATTCTTTCCGGTAAGCGGCGGCAATGTGCTCGATGATTCGCTCACCGACGTTTACCGGAACTCCGACCTGTTCCTGACCCTGCGCGATACCAGTCAACGCCACGGCAAGTGCGGCATTTGCGAGTATCGGAACATTTGCGGCGGGTCGCGCTCGCGGGCCTACGCTTTGACCGGGGATTTCCTGGCCGAGGACCCGCGCTGTGTTTATCAACCTTATTTGGCGGACGCCGTGGTGGACTGACGGGCAGCGCAGGCCTTTCAGACCGCGTCAACTGATAATATTTAGGCATGTCTGAAGACGCACTTTTCTCTCTGGCCGGCCAAGTGGCGGTGGTGATCGGAGGAGGCGGCGTCCTCGCCGGGGCCATGGCTACCGGGCTGGCGCAGGCCGGCTCCGACATCGCCATCCTGGATGTGTTGGCGGAAGCCGCGGAAGCCCGCGCGACAGCCATTGCTGCGCTGGGGCGGCAGGCCATGGGCATACGGTGCGATGCTGCCAGCAAGGCCGATCTCGAGAAGGCTCTGGATACGGTGCTCCATCGCTTCGGGCACGTGGATACTCTGATTAACGCGGCGGGGGTGAACTCCGCCACGCCTTTCTTCGAGATCGGCGAACAAGAATGGCACCGCATCCTGGATATCAATTTGAAGAGCGTTTTTCTGGCGTGCCAGGTGTTCGGCAAGGCCATGGTGGATGCGGGCCGCGGCGGCTCGATCATCAACATTTCATCGGTTTCGTCCGGACCGCCGCTGTCGAAGGTGTTCACCTACTCGGTGACCAAGGCGGGGGTGAACCAGATCACGCAGTTCCTGGGGCGGGAATTTGCGCCGTACAACGTCCGGGTGAACGCCATCATGCCCGGGTTCTTCCCGGCCGAGCAGAATCGCAAGATACTCACCGAAGAACGCGTCGCCAGCATCATGGGACACACGCCGATGAAGCGGTTCGGGGAAAGTTCCGAGCTGGTGGGAGCGGCGGTTTACCTGGCATCGCCGCGGGCGGCTTCCTTTGTGACGGGGTCGATCGTGCGCGTGGACGGCGGGTTCACGGCCATGACCATCTGACGGGTACTGCCTATTGAGACTGAGTGCGCGGCTGGAGCAATAAAAAGCGCCGTCAGCGAGCGGACCCGGTCTGCTGGCGCTGGCGGAGCTTCGAAACGGCGTCTTCGTAGCCGTCCTTGGCCTGCTGCAGCTCCGGGTGAAGCTGGTATGCCTTGCCGAACTCCGAGGCCGCCTCCTCGAGCGCGCCGGAACTTCTGTAAGAGATCCCCAGAACGTAGTGGGCCAGGTAGACCCTGTCGGTCTCCGGGCCAAGTTCGATGGCGGTCCTGGCGGCGGCAACGGCTGGCTGGCGCCGGGCTATGTCGGTTTATATCGGGTGAAGATTCCGGCGGCCACGCCCCCTGAGCCGGGTGTTTCCCTTACCCTCATAGAGGGGGGCAGCTCAGCAATACCGTGGCGCTCCAATGAAGAAAAAATGGGATTTTTCGGTGCGAAACTATTGACGAGGGGGTGCCCGGCATGGTTTAATCGGGCGAGCGTGAGCAACAAAGGACTTAAAGGTGGTGGACGCCCTGTTTCGCACAGAAGGGAAGGAATTTCTCTTGACATGGGGCGGGCAATGGGTTATGAATAGGTTTACCGCGTCTGCTTTTGGTGCGCAATCTTGCGTTTGTGTCCGGTGAGCACGGCAGAGAAGGCAACGAAGACCATGTGCCCCGGGTTAGACTTCAGTAAGGCCCGGCGGCCGGCTTGACGGCCGCTGGAAAATTGGCTCTCCGCCCGACACGGAGAAGTTCCCTAGGTTGACTGAACGGTTTGAGGCTTGACTTTGAGGCTCAGGTTGGGAAGAGAACTTCGACCGATTCAAATTTCACAATTCACTAAGGAGAAAGAAATGAATTTTCGCAGATGCATTACCGTGCTGGCTGTGTTTGCCCTCTTCGCAGGGCTGGCCAGCGCGCAGGTAGCAGATAACTCGGCGACCGGCGGCGGCCCGTTTCAGTGCAACGCTGCCGTGGTTCCCCCCAACTTAAGAGCTGAGGGTATGACCGAGCTGGTCGGGGACATCGTGCTCACTTGCACGGGTGGCGGAAGCCCGGCTCTTAACAGTGCCACTCCGCTTCCAACGGCCCAAGTCACAGTTAGTCTTGGCGCCAACGTGACGAGCCGGCTGTTGACGTACGCAACTGTTAATCCCAGCGCCATCACGGCAACCAACACGTCGGAAGCGTTGCTTCTGATCGATGAGCCGGGTGCAGCCACAGTACAGGGTCTCCAAGCGGGCGTTTACGGGAATGCGGCGACCAATGCTCCGGGTTTCGGACCGAACGCCACACAGTATCTCTGCGGCGCCGCCGCTGCGAACACCCCTGGCACGCCTTCTTCGCTGGTCGGCGCGGGCCCCGGCGGCTGCGTTGAGTACGCTTCCGAGGCCGCCGACGGCGACTTTGTGATGTCCACTACGAGCGCAATTCCGGGCTTGCCCGCTCCCAACATGTTCGCGGGCGTCGTGCAAGCCAACCAGGTTGTGTTCTATGGCATTCCGATTATGCCCCCGTCGAGCACTGGTTCGGCGCGCATCTTCCGCATTACCAATCTTCGCGTCAATGCCAATACATTGGCTGGCGGCGGCTTGGCGGGTACAACAGCGGTGGTGGCGTCGATTGCCATCAACGGTACCACCTCGGTGCTGGTCAATAACAATGTCCCGACCGTGGGCTACATCCAGAGTGGTCTGAGTTCGGCTAGCACCGGTATCCGCAACACCAGCAACACCGGCGGCGGCAGTGCGCCAAACTTTAACCAGTGCAATAACGCAAGCGTAGGCACTAGTCCGAACCTCGCCATCTTGAGGTTTGCGGACACCTTCGGTACGGCGTTCAAGACGCGTGTCGCTCCAATGGCTTCGTCCACTGCATTTGCGGGCAATGTTCTTCAGAACGTCCCCGGTTTCATCTACAACTCCGAATCCGGGTTCGTAACCAACCTGATCAGTGGAGCTACGAACAGTGCCTGGGCCGGCTTGTCCGATTACGGTACCCGTTTGAAGGCCGTATTCAACAATGTTCCTGCCAACGTCACCATCTATGTGACGACGTCCAACGTCGTTAACCTGTTCCAGGCGGCCGCGACTGCCCCCGCCTATCCCTCGACGGCCCCGTATGCCCAGTTGGTGCTGACCGAAACGGCCAGCGATGGCGCCGGCGGGAGTGCAGGGACCCCTCCTGTTGTGACACCCACCAATTACGTGCAGACTGCCGGTTTGGTGAATCTCATTGGCTATGCCCCGGCCACGATGGTCGCGCCCGGGCAATACGAGGCGGTCTGGGAAGTCATGAACACCAACACGGCGACTCTCGAGAATTTCGACTTCGGCGTGTATGTCGCATACAACGCCACCGCCAGCTCTCCGGTTCCGACAACGACTCCGGCGACGGTGACTCTGAGCTACGCTCCAACCGCGACCGAGGGGGCGTTTGCCATCGCCGCGGGTGTCGCGGCCTCGAGTACGCTGACGGTGCCGCGATTCTCGGATGCGGCGTCGGCGGCGATTCCCTTGTTTAACATTGTCCCGTGCACGACAACTCTGTTGTTCCCGTTCATAACCAACCAGGCCGGGTATGACACCGGCATTGCGCTTATGAACACGTCGCAAGATCCGTTCGGCACGACACCGCAAACGGGCACCTGCCAGATGAACTTCTTCGGGCAGAATGCGCCGACGCCCGTTGTCACGCCGGCGATCCCCGCTGGAAATAATGTTGCACCTGCTGGCAATTACGCCTTCCTGGCCAGCATGATTGCTCCGAACTTCGAGGGCTACATGATCGCGGTCTGCAACTTCCAGTTGGCTCACGGTCTTGCGTTCCTCCAGGAGGGAGGTTCGTCCGGAGTAGCCGTAGGGTACGTGGGATTGGTTGTACCCACCGGTACCGGCAAACGGACCACCACCCCCGAACAGTTGGATCAGTAACGTTGAGCTTGATGTTTTAGATGTTTAATAGAGGGGAGCGCTTGCTCCCCTCTTTTTTTTTGCGCACCCTCGCACATTGCTGCGAGAGGTGGTATAATTCAATTCTCGCCGCGTCCATCCCAATCCAACCGTGTTCCTGCTTTCGAAGGAGGAGGTAATCTTGAACAAACTCACAGTTATGGTTTTGGCAGCGGTTCTCGCCGGGGTTTTCTGCGCCCATCCGGCGTCCGCGCAGAACATCACTATAGTGTCCGGAAACGGACAATTGATCACAGCGTTGGGTGGTTTCGCACCCATGACGGTACTGGTGACTGATTCTAATGGTAATCCGCTACCCAACGTGTCGGTGACCTGGACCAGCACCGGCGATCTCGATGGAAACCTTGCCGGGTCTCCCACCACAACCGCATCCAATGGGCAAACATCCAATTACTTCTTCTCCGAGGATTACCTGCCGGCAGGAGGTCCGTCCTACTACCAGAATACCGTGACTGCCAGCACCAGCAATGCCGCTACAACGTTCGCTATTGCCCAGGCAGCACCCAACCCTATCGGGCTTAATCCGTTGAATCCGGCTGTGACCGCCTATCCGTCCGGGACCCTCCTTACGTATCTGGAGGCCGGGCAGGTCTTGACAGGGCAGGCGGGATCGACGGGCAGTACGCCGATTCAAGTTTTCCTCTCGACCATAACAGGCGCCGGTGTTCCCAACGTCAGCGTTCAACTGGTGAACTACCAGAGCGGGTCCTCCGTGAGCTGCGCGGGATCCGCCGGTGGAGAAGAAGCGAATACCGTCTTGACGGGCTCGACCAGCACGACCACGATCGGGCTGGCCACATGCTTTCCGGTTTTCAGTGGTGCCGGGACAGGCCAGTTTTATGTTCTGGTGGGAGCGGGAGGCATACCGCCCGCCGACCCGACCGTTCCTCCGTTCAACAATTTGGTGACAACCGCGCTGAAGCTGAACGTCACGGCCGCGCAGCCCGGATTGATCAAAATCATACAGGGCAACGGCCAGTCCGCCGCCCCTGGCACGACCCTGTCCCCGCTCCAGGTGGAAGTGGATACCGCGTCGGGAAGTCCGGTGGCAGGCCAGCAGGTCAACTGGACCGTGACTCCGGCCGGCGCCGCCACTCTTTCGAGCACCACCACGTCGACGAACGCGAGCGGCCAGGCGTCGGCCAACGTAACATTCTCTAGTACCGCTTCGGGCGCGGTTCAAATCATAGCGACGTGCCCCGCGTGCACGTCGATCACGACTTACACCTTCACCGAGACCGCGGTCCCCCTTGTGACCGTCAGCGGCCTGCAGATCGTCTCCGGCAATAACCAGACCGCTCTCGAGAACGCACCCTTCAGTCTGCCCCTGGTGGTGGTGGTGAACGGCAGCAATAACCAGCCGGACACCAGCGCGGTCGTGCAGTTCTCGGTGACCGCCGGATTGGCGTCACTCTCCTCAAGCAGCGTGTCCACCAATTCCAGCGGGCAAGCGCAAGTATCGGTTACGGCCGGCGCCACGGCCGGCGCGGTGACGGTCACAGCCGCTGTGGGCAGTTTCACCCAGACTTTCAGTCTGACGATTTTGCCGCCGGGACCCACTCTCACGGCCGGAAGCTTCTATAATGGCGCCGATTTCAAGCCCGGCTCCATTTCGCCGTGCAGCATCGCCACCATCATTGCTCCGGGATTGGCGCCGGGTATTCAGGGCGTCGTGACTCCGGGAAGCTTGCTCGGTCCTCTGCCGTACCTGTTGGCATCCGACGCCGTATCGTTCAACGGTACTTCAGCTCCCATCTTTAACGTCGCCAACGTCAATGGCCAGCAGCAGATCACAGTCCAGGTTCCGTGCGAAGTGGTTCCGGCCAGCTCCGTTCCCGTGACGGTGACGGTGGGCTCGGCACCGCCGGCCACGGTGAATGTGCCGGTGCTGGCGGCCAGCCCCGGCATCTTCCAGACAACCATGTCCGATGGCGTGTCTCGCGCGGTGATCATCCGGCCGGATGGATCGTTTGTGAGCCTGACAAACCCGGCTCGCCGCGGTGAGATCGTCCAGGCGTTTGCGACCGGTCTGGGGGTGACTTCCCCAACCGTGGGCACCAATGCGACCGCCATCCCCGGCAGCGAAGCCATTGTGCAAGGCCTGATCATCGTTGGCATTACCAACACTGCCGGCCAAGGCGAAGGCGTTCACGTGACCGCTGCGCAGGTCGCTCCAGACCTGATCGGCGTGTTTGTGGTCTCCTTCCAGGTGCCCTCGGATGCGAACACCGGGAACAACGTCGCCTTTTCGATAGGAGTGTACCCCGTCGGCGGCGCCGCACCGGTTTACAGCGCCACCACCACGATACCCATCGAGTAGTTTCTTCTTCGGGGCCGGGGAAACCCGGCCCCATCCTTCTTCGCTTCCTCTTCGCCTAAAAGACTACATCTTGTGTGTTGCGCGATCAGTGTAGATCTGCTGGTATTGCGGTAACTCCATACCTGTCAGTAAGTTCTTGCAAAAAAACCCTTGCTAAGGCGGAATTAGTGTGGCACTATTAGTTGTGGCCAGAAATGGCCTTAAATTGGATAAAAAATGGGTACAGACGCTGAGCAGCCGCCGAAGCCCGAGCCACCGTTAGGGATGTATCCTGGCCGGCTAGACGACCGGGGCCGCGTCAAATTGCCGGCGAAATTCGAGCAATATTTCAGCGTCCTCGGAGAAAAGCGGCTCTTCGTAACCAGCCTGGACAGGCGCATAGCTCAAATCTACACCATTCCGGCCTGGAGGGAAACCCAAAAGTGGTTGGCCGACTACCGCGGGGATCCGCAAGCGGCGGAGAACGTAGCCTTCAATGCGGCCGACCTGGGCGCAGAGGCCGACATAGACAACCAGGGCCGTATCCTGTTCTCCACCGACCTGCGCCGCGAACTCGAAATTGAAAACCAGCCGGTGCGGTTGTACAGCTACCGCAACCGGATCGAAGTCCTAAGCGACAAGATCTACCAGGAACGCAAGGGCAATGCTTCCGCGAACGCGACGAAAGACGTGAAGACGCTGGAGCAGGCGGGGATGCCTTGATGACCTATGCACTTTTCCGTCATGGCCGAAGAATCGCTCTCGCTGCTGGCGGTTCGCCCGGACGGAGTGTATCTGGATTCGACTGCCGGGCTGGGAGGCCATACGGGCCTAATCGCGCGGCGGCTGACCACGGGACTGGTGATTGCCAACGACCGCGATGCCGAGTCGCTCGAAATGGCGCGGCGCAACACCGCGGAGTGGGCGGGGCGCATCCGTTTTCATCGTGGTTCCTTCGGCAAGCTGGCGGAAGCGGTGGCGGAAGCGGGATTCGAGAAGGTGGATGGGCTGCTGGCGGATCTGGGTGTGAGCCGCTATCAGCTCACGGCGCCGGAGAGAGGATTTTCGTTCATGGCGGATGGGCCGCTGGACATGCGCATGGATCAGTCTACGGGCATGACGGCGGCCGATCTCGTCAATCACACCGCCGAGAAGGCGCTCGCCGACTTGATTTTTCAATGGGGCGAAGAAAGGAGGGCGCGGAAGGTAGCCAGAGCAATCGTCCGAGCACGGCCCATACGGAGCACACTGCACCTGGCCGGTGTCGTGGAGCGGGCCGTGCCCAGGACGGGCCGTTTGCACCCGGCCACAAGAACTTTCATGGCCCTGCGAATGGCGGTCAACGACGAGCCGGGCGAATTGGACCGGCTGCTCGAGATCGGTCCCGAGCTGTTGAAGAGCGGTGGGCGGATGGTGGTGATCGGCTTCATGTCCATCGACGACCGGAAGGTGAAACAGAAGTTCAGAGCGCTGGCGGTGGAAGGGCGTGCGGCCATCCTTACGAAGCACCCGCTCCAGCCAGGCGAAGAAGAGACATCGCAGAACCCGGCTTCGCGCAGCGCCAAGCTGCGCGCGCTCGAAATGGCGTAGTTACCAGAAAGGGAATGAAAGACCATGGCGACGCTGCCAACATTTTTCCGAAGGGCCAGTGAGACCGGTCCCCCGGCCTCATCCGGCACCCGGCCGGAGCGGGACCCGTTCCAATTGCGCGCGCTCCCACAGGAAGACGTGTTGTTTTTTTGCAAGAGAATCGACAACTCGCGTTTGGTGCGCGAGGCCGATCCGCAAGCGCGCGGCGCGTGCTGGTCGGCCATAGGAGCGGCCTGCCTGTTGCTGGCTGTGCTGACCAGCGTACTGGTTCCCAACGTCGCCAGCACGCTGGCCGGCTACAAACTGCAGGCCCTTCGCGTCGAGGAGCGGCAGTTGCTGGATGAGAAGCGCATGCTGGAACTCGAAGAAGCGCAGCTCCTGAGTCCCCAACGGCTGGAGAAGCTGGCCCAAGGGCAGAATCTGGTTGCGCCATTTCCCGGACAGGTCGTGCGCCTGAATGCCAAAGACGGCGCGGTTGCGATGGTGAAGTAACGAAGTCGGAGGCGTGACCTGGTCACGGAGAGTGGCATGGTGGATCGTCGTCTGGCATGGCTCGCCGGGATCGTCCTCATCTGGGGCGCGGCCATCCTTTTCAACCTGGTCTCGCTGCAGGTCATTCATCACCAGGAGTATTCGAAACTGGCGACGGAGCGCCAGGTGGTGGCGGTGGAGATTCCCGCGCCTCGAGGCACGATCTTCGACCGCAACGGCCAGCCGTTGGCCATGAGCGTGCCGACGGAGTCCGTTTCCATCGACCCGCTGCGGGCGCCGGACCTGGGAGTGGCTTCCGAACTGCTGTCGTTGGTGCTGCACATGGACCGCACGGCTCTCTACAGCAAGATGAAGTGGGCGCACGACAACCACCACGGGTTTCTCTGGGTCAAGCGCAAGATCAGCTACGAGGAAGGGCAGAATCTGCGCAACCTGCGTCTGGAATGGATTCATATCCAAGACGAGAGCCAGCGCCACTACCCCAAGGGGACGCTGGCGGCGCATGTTCTGGGGTCGGTGGATTTCGAAGAAAAAGGCAACGCAGGAATCGAAAAGGCCCTGGATGGGGAACTACGCGGCCAGCCGGGGCAGGCGCAAATGCTGACGGACGTGAAACGCCGTGGCATCGATTCCCAGTCCGCTTCGGACGCGAGGCCGGGCACACCGATCACTCTCACGATCGACGAGCGCCTGCAATTTGCGGCGGAGCGCGAGCTTGCGGCGGCCGTGGAAGCTCACCAGGCAAAAAGCGGCAGCGTGGTGGTGATGAACCCGTACAACGGGGAAATTCTGGCTCTCGCGAGCTATCCCACGTACGATCCGAATCTGCCTCCGCGACCCGGGGAAGACAGCGCCGACCGGCAAAACCACGCCATTTCGGTGCCTTTTGAACCGGGGTCGGTATTCAAGGTGGTCACGGTTTCGGCCGCTCTGGAAACCACCAATCTGCGGCCGGACAGCATGATCAACTGCTTGCGGGGAGCGATCACACTATTCGGGCGCACCATTCACGAAGCCCACGGCGGATACGGAACCATTCCCATGGCGCTGGTGCTGGCCAAGTCAAGCAACATCGGCGCCATCCAGATCGGCCTGCGCGTGGGCCAGGCCAACATGCACCAGTACGTGCGGAAGTTCGGTTTTGGACAGAGGACCGGCATCCCGCTGCCGGGAGAATCCGCCGGAAAGGTGAGAAGGCTGGCACTCTGGAGCAAGGCTTCTCTTCCTTCCGTGTCGATGGGGCAGGAGGTCAGCGTCACGACGCTGCAACTGGCGCAGGCGGCGGCGGTGATTGCCAACGGCGGCTTGCTGGTGAAGCCGCGGCTGGTTTTGAAGAAGGGAAGCCAGGCCGTGCCCACCGAGCAGCCCGTGCGGGTGCTTGAGCCCGAGACGGCCATCACGATGCGGCAGATGATGGAAGGCGTCGTGCTGCCCGGCGGCACTGGGACCAGGGCCAGGCTCGAAGGTTATACCAGCGGCGGGAAGACCGGTTCCGCGCAGATCTACGACCCGGCCGCGAAACACTACACGCATACGTACAACGGTTCGTTCATGGGCTTCGCGCCCCTTATCAATCCGGCCATGGTGGCAGTGGTGACGCTAAATGGGACTCACGGTTCGGCGGGCTTCGGCGGGCAAGCCTCGGCGCCGGTGTTTCATACGGTGGTCACGGAAGCGCTCCGCGTGCTGGATGTCCCCAAAGACTTGCCGGACCAGACACCCACCAGGACGCCGGTAGCGGCGGACGAGGAATCGAGCGACCTGGCCATTGCGGACATCGGGCGAGGCCAGCCCAACATTCTGGAAGACGCCGACGATGAAGATCAGCCCGCGGCGGAGCAGGCGGAAGGCCCCTCTCGCGTTCCCGACCAGCCTGTGGGCCCCACGGTTCCGAATTTCCGCGGCATGACCATGCGCGCCGTCCTGGCGGAAGCGGTGGCGAAAGGCCTGATGGTGTTGCCGGATGGGAGCGGCGTTGCCCGAGTTCAGTATCCGCCGCCGGGTTCGACTCTGCACCAGGGAGAGCGCATTCGCGTACAGTTTGCAAGATGACTCTGGGCGAGATACTTTCGGGCGTTCGGTTGAGGCAGCCAATCCCGCCGGAGCTTGCCGGCGCCAACATCAGCGGCTTGGAGTACGATTCGAGGCGCGTGGGACAGGGCTTCCTGTTTTTTGCTTTTCCGGGCAGCCGCACCGACGGGCGCGAATTCGTGCAGAACGCACTGGCGCGCGGCGCGGTGGCGGTGGCCAGCGAATCGGGGTGCCCTCCGGGCCAGCCTTGGGCCGCACGCTGGATTCAGGTGGAGCACGGCCGGCACGCGCTGGCATTGGCGGCGCGCAACTATTATCGCAAGCCGGACGAGCGCCTCGGGCTTACGGGCATCACGGGGACGAATGGCAAGACCACCACCGCGTATCTGATCGATTCGATCTTACGGGCGACGGGACGCACCACGGGGCTGATCGGCACCATTGAGTACCATCTGGCGTGGCGCGTGCTACCGGCCGTGAATACCACGCCGGAATCGCTGGACCTAGTGCGGCTGTTCTGGGAATTGGAGCGCGCCGGCGGCACCCACGCCACCCTGGAAGTTTCGTCCCATGCACTGGCGCTGGGCCGGGTTTACGGGCTTCAATTCCATACCGCCGTTTTCACGAATCTGACGCGCGACCACCTGGATTTCCACGGCACCATGGACGCCTACTTCGCGGCCAAGCAGGTGCTCTTCCAGGGGGCCGGAGGGCCTCCGCCCCAATTCGCCGTCCTGAACCGCGATGACAAATACGCGCGCAAGCTGAAGGTGAATCGCAAGACGAAAGTTCTTTGGTATGGACTGGGCCACCGGAGCGACCTGCGCGCGCTGCATATATCATCGGGGTTCCACGGGTTGCGGTTCGATGTCCAGTACGGAAAGCTGCGCTTCGCCGTGGAATCGCCGCTCATGGGCAGGATCAACGTGTACAACATCCTGGCGGCGTGTGGCGCGGGCCTCTCCTACGACATCGCGCCGGAGAGCATCGCGCAAGGGATTGCCGGGCTCCGCGCCGTGCCGGGGCGATTTGAGCGAGTCGACGAAGGCCAGCCATTTGTGGTGGTGGTAGACTACGCGCATACAGATGACGCGCTGCGCAACGCGATTGCGGTGGCGCGGGGCCTCGATCCCAAGAGAGTGATTACCCTGTTCGGCTGCGGCGGGGATCGCGACCGGGCCAAGCGCCCGCTGATGGGCCAGGCGGCGGCGGAAGCCAGCGACTTTGTGGTCCTGACCAGCGACAACCCGCGGTCCGAAGATCCGCTGGCGATCATGAATGACGCGCTGGTGGGAATCCGGCGCGTGGATGTGCCGCACGTTGTGGAGCCGGACCGCTCCGCGGCCATTGCCCGGGCGCTGAAGGAGGCGCGCGAGGGCGACCTCGTGATCCTGGCCGGCAAGGGCCATGAGACCTACCAGGTTCTGAAGGACAGGACTATTCCGTTCGACGACCGAACGGTGGCGAGAGAAGTGCTTAGGGGTTATGGGTATCGCCGGACCGAGTGAACCATGACCCTGGATTTACAAGAAGTTGCGCGCGCGATGCACGCGGCGGGGAACCCATCGCCGATCCAGGTGACGGGCTGGAGCGTGGATACGCGGACACAGAATCCAGGCGACCTCTATTTCGCTCTGCGCGGTCCCAACCACGACGGCCACGATTTTGTGGGCTCCGCGGCGGCCAAAGGCGCGGCCGGGGTGGTGGTGGAGCGGAGCACCGGCGCGCCCAATGAATTAATTGTGAGCGATACGCTCGAAGCTTTGCAGGAGCTGGCGGCGTGGGCGCGCGCGAAATGGGGCGGGACCGTGGTGGGAGTGACCGGCAGTGCGGGGAAGACCACCACCAAGGATGCCATTGCGCATCTGCTCGCAGTGGGGTTGCCAGTGGGAAAGACGGTTGGGAATTTCAATAATCACGTAGGAGTGCCGCTTTCAATCCTGGCGCTCGCCGACGGCTGCCGCGCCGCGGTTCTGGAAATCGGAATGAATCACGCGGGCGAGATCCGCTCACTGGCTGCCATCGCCAAGCCGGATGTAGGGGTGGTGACCAACGTGGGCTACGCACACTCCGAGTATTTCGATTCCATAGAGGGTGTAGCGGCGGCCAAGCGCGAGTTGATCGAGGCGTTGCCGCGCGACGGCGTGGCGGTGCTGAATGCCGATGACCCGCGCGTGCTGGGATTCCGCGACGCGTACCCCGGCCGCTCGGTCACGTTCGGCTTATCGGAATGCGCGGATGTGCGGGCCGAGGCGGCGGAATACAGCGCAGACGGCTCCCGCTTTCGAGCCGTGGGAGTGGATTTCGAGACGGGACTGGCGGGCCGGCACGCGGTCATGAACCTGCTGGCGGCCATTGCGGTGGCGCGCATATTCGGAGTTGCGCCGGAGCGTTTGCGGGAGCCGGTTCGAACCTTCGCCGCCGGCAACATGCGCGGCCAACGCAGCGAGCACAACGGCGTCGCGGTCTGGAACGACTGTTACAACTCCAACCCCGAGGCGGCGCAGTCTATGATCGACGTATTGCGCCAGACGCCCGCCGCCAGGCGCATTGCCGTTTTGGGAGAAATGCTGGAATTGGGGCGCGCCGCCGAAGAACTGCATCGGCAGGTGGGGCGGTATGCCGCGGAACATGGGGTCGATTGGCTGATCGGTGTTCGCGGGCAGGCCCGCTCGATGGTGGAAGCGGCAGTCGCCGCCGGGCTTCCGCGCGGCCGGGCGCACTTCTTCGAGGATCCCGCCGCGGCGGGGGAATTTGCGCGGCGGACGGCACGGCCGGGGGACGCGGTTCTCTTCAAGGGTTCCCGGGGCGTGCGCGTGGAGCGGGCGATGAAAAGGTTCTTGGCCTAACTCCGATGCTTTACTATCTACTCTACGAACAGCTCCAACGATACTTCAGCCCGCTCCGCGTTTTCCGCTATACCACCTTCCGGACGGCGTTTGCCAGCCTCACGGCGTTGTTCCTGTGTATTGCGCTGGGGCCTTGGCTCATCGCCAAGCTGCGGCAGTTCCAGATCGGGCAGCACATTCGAGAGGAAGGCCCGAAATCCCACCTGAAGAAGGAAGGCACGCCCACCATGGGCGGCGTGCTCATCATCATCTCCATCGTGATTCCAACCCTGTTGTGGGCGGACCTGCGGTATGTCTACGTGTGGATCGCCATCGCCTCGCTCGTAGGTTACGGCTGGATCGGGTTCCTCGACGACTACGCGAAAGTGGTCCACCAGCGCAACCTGGGCCTCACCGGAACGCGCAAGCTGGTGTATCAGTTCACCATGGGGTTCATATTCGCCGCGATTCTGCTGGTGATGCGCCTCTACGGCGACTATTCCACGGCCATGAATATCCCGTTCTTCAAACAGTTCAACCCGTCGCTGCTGATCGAATCGCTCATGAGGAATCCGTGGACGTACGCGCTGGGCGTGGCGCCGTTCTGCATTTTCGTGGCACTGGTGGTAGTCTTCGCGTCCAATGCGGTGAATTTGACGGACGGGCTGGACGGCCTCGCCATTGGCCTGATGGTGATTGCCTCGGGCGCGCTCACCGTACTGACGTATGCCGGCGGACACGCGCAACTGGCCGAATATCTGCAATTGGCGCGCAATCCACGCATGTCGGAGCTGACCATCTTCTGCGGGTCGATGACCGGCGCCAGCCTGGGCTTCCTCTGGTACAACGCGCATCCGGCGGAGATCTTCATGGGCGATGTGGGAGCGCTGGGGCTGGGCGGCGCCATGGCGGTGGTCGCGGTGCTCATCAAGCAGGAAGTGCTACTGGTATTCATCGCCGGCGTTTTCGTGGTGGAGGCGGTCTCCGTCATCCTCCAGGTGGGCAGCTTCAAGCTGCGCGGCAAACGGATCTTCAGGATGGCGCCGCTGCACCATCATTTCGAGGCGCTGGGGTGGGCGGAATCGAAGATCATCGCGCGCTTCTGGATCGCCGGGCTGGTGATGGCGCTGTTCGCGCTGACGACTTTGAAACTGAGATGACATGCACCTGAACGGGACCAAGGCGCTGGTGGTGGGGATGAAGAAGTCCGGCATGGCGTCGGCGGAGCTGCTGGCGCGCCAGGGAGCAGCGGTCCGCGCCACGGACCTGAAATCGCTGGACCAACTGGGCGAAGCGCGGGCGTTGTTGGAGCGGCTGGACATTCCCTTCGCGCGCCAGACGCCGGAAGTGTTCGAGGGATGCGATCTGATCGTGCTTTCGCCGGATGTGCCAGCGGACCTGCCGCCGCTCGCAGAGGCCCGTCAGCGAGGAGTGCGGGTGATCGGCGAAGTGGAACTCGCCGCGCCGTTTCTGAAAGGCGAGACCATCGGCATCACGGGAACGAATGGCAAGACTACTACCACCGTCCTGGCGGGCCACATCCTGCGCGCAGCCGCCCTGCCGGTACAGGTGGGCGGCAACATCGGAACGCCCGTGACCGCCATGGTGGAGAGCTCCCGCGCGGATGGCTGGAACGTTTTGGAGCTTTCGAGTTTTCAACTCGAGACCATCTCCGCGTTCCGGGCGCACATCGGGCTGGCCCTGAACGTGACCGAAAACCACATCGACCGCCATCACACGTTCCAGAATTATGCGGCCGCCAAGGGCCGGCTCTTTGAAACACAGCGGAGCGGAGACTTCGCCTTGCTCAACGCCGAGGACCCGGTGTGCGTGCGATACGCGGATCGCACCCTCGCCACGGTCGAGTGGTTCAGCAGCCGGCGCGAGGTGTCGCCGGGAGCCAGCCTGTGCGGCGTGAGCCTGGTGCTGGATGGCCGCCTGCTGATGGCCGCCGGCGAGATTCCCATAC
>Ga0187867_10002281_pt1 | contig 16028 bp, 14 predicted proteins | sample June2016WEW_13_1_FD_132976 | JGI IMG/M metagenome (GOLD analysis project Ga0187867, IMG submission 132976) | Peatland microbial communities from SPRUCE experiment site at the Marcell Experimental Forest, Minnesota, USA - June2016WEW_13_10 | ecosystem: Environmental > Terrestrial > Soil >...
TCCGCCTGGGCCACGTAGGCCGTGAGAACCGGGAAAGCCCCCCAGGCGGCCGCAAAACCGGCGTCGTTGTGCACGAGACCGCCGAACAGCTCCGCGTTGTAGGCGATCAGGATCAACGGGCCGACGACGATGAAGGGTATGAGCACCCAGCCCGTCTTTGTGACACCGAGCGCCCCAAGGGCAACGGCGGCCGCGAGCCCGATGACCGCCGTCGCCACGAGATAACCGGAGCCGAGCCGGGTACGAAGCGGGCGCCCGTTCAGCTCGTCGAGGGCGTGCGCCGCCAGGCCGACGGCGAAGAAGAAGGCCAGCAGCGTGGCCACGAGTCGCGTCCAGTTCACGTGCGAGACGAGGCACGCCCCTATGACGACGTAGGACAGGTGCCAAGCGGTGTAGGGAGGGTGCAAGATGATCCACCAGTCCCGCCAACCGCCGTTGCCTGCGGCATAAAAGGCGGGGGCCACCCGATCGCTCTCTTGCGGCACGCGGTCGCTCGCGGGCAGGGCACCCTCGTCAGCCACCGGCCCGCCGGCCCCACATCACCAGTCCCCCGCCCAGGCTCATCACCTTCGTGCCGACGTCCTCGAAACCGGCCTTGCGCCAGGCGTCCGCCGTCCAAGAGACGGGATAGTCCCGGTACAGCCGGGAAATGCTCGGACCGAGAAAGCGGCCCACCCGGTACCATTCCCGACCGCCTACGAGCAGCCCCGCGACAGGTAGCACGAAGCGCGTATAGCCCCACCACCATCCTCGCCAAAAGGGGCTCGGGGGGACCATGAACTCCAGGCTCGCCACGGCGCCGCCCGGCCGCACGACGCGAGCAAGCTCGTCAAGGGTCGCCTCCGGGTCGTCCACGTATCGGAACAGGTAGGTAAAAGTAAGGGCGTCGAAGGTCGCGTCCGGGAACGGGAGCGCCTCGGCCCGCCCGTTCACGAGCTGGACACGCCTCGTCTGGTGGGCCCGGGACACCTTGGACTGCCCGATCCTGAGCATGGCCCTCGTGAGGTCGACACCCACTACTTGCGCGCTCGTGCGGTCGGCCAGCTGGAGCGCCACACCCGCTGTGCCCGACGCCACGTCGAGGACGCGCCTCGGAGCGGCGGGCACGACGCGGTCAACCATGGCCCCGCGCCACCGGGCGTTCTGCCAGAACGACAGCCATTCGGCCAAGCGGTCGTAACGGCCCGGGAGGCCGGCGAAGAGGCGCTGCGCGAACTTGTTCCGGTCGCCGGTAATGCGCAAGCTCATCGATCCCCCATAGTGGCTATGGCCGTACCGTATGCGAAGAAGGGCGGGGGCGGGCGTCAAATGCGCCCGAACCTCACACCGGTGTCACCGGACCGATGCGGGCCAGGCGAAGCACGAACCCGCGCACGAAGCTTTCCGGGTCGGGCCATGGGAATCCCGGTACGGACGTCTTGAGGCTGACGGTCCCGTGCAGGGCAACCCAGATGGCGGTGCTGTCAGCCATGGCATCGCTGCTCGCCGAGCGGCCCGCGGCGATGCAGGCGGCGAGGCCGTCCACGAGAAGGGCGAAACTCTCCGCACCGAACGCGAGCACGGGTGCGCCGTTCGGGCCGAAACTGACCGGCTTGCAGTACTGCCTCCAAGAACCGTCTCCGTCCCCTCGTTGCTCTGAGAACAGCACCCCGTAGCGTGCCGGATGCCGCAGCCCGAAGGCGACGTAAGCCTCACAGCCGGCAATCAGCCCTTCGACAGGGTCGTCGCCCGCCGCTTCTCGTGCCCGCGAGATGACTTGTGTGAGCTCGTCAAACACCCGTGCGACGACTGCCAGCATGATCGCTTCGCGATCCGGAAAGTGAGCGTAGATGGAAGGGGCGGCGATCCCGACTTCGCGGGCGACCGCACGCAAGGTCACCGCCTCGTCTGTGCCCTCCCGCTCGATGAGGCCGAGAGCTCCAGAAACGATCTCCTCGGTCAAGCGGGCGCCTTGCCCACGTGCGTTCCGCTGTCGCTTGGGAGGGCCGTCCGCGAACGGCCGATCGCCTCTGAACTGCGAATCCGGGTCAGCTCGAAGCTTGTCCACGCTTCTACTTTACAACCGTTAGCTCATCTATCTATACTTACGTCTGTAAGTCAACGACCGTAAGTCAAGATCAGGAGGGGGACCCATGTCTGCAAGGACCATCATCTCTGCCCCACGACTCGATCCACCGCTGAGCGGTGGCGGCCCGAGCTTGCAGTGGCCAGAAGGCCACCCCCGTCGCAAGCAGATCCTTCTTGTCCTCTGCCTCAGCCTGCTCGCCGGGGTCATCGACAACACGGTTCTAAACACGGCCTTGCCGACCCTCGCCCGGGTCCTCCACGCCGGCACTGGCTCCTTGCAGTGGATCGTGGACTCGTACACGCTATGTTTCGCCGCCTTGTTGATCCCTGCCGGGGCGCTCGCCGACCGCTTCGGCCGCCGGCTCTCGCTCATCGGCGGCCTGGGCGTGTTCGCCCTCGGGAGCCTCGCGGCTGCATTTGCCCCCAACACAAGCATGCTGATCACCGACCGGGTCGTGATGGGACTGGGCGCGGCGTTCGTGATGCCGGCAACGCTCTCGATCTTGAACGCCGTCTTCCCGCCACGTGAGCGGCCGCAGGCAATCGCGGCATGGTCGGCCGTGGCTGGAGTTGGGATCGTGATCGGCCCGACCCTCGGCGGTTTCCTGCTCTCGAACTTCTGGTGGGGCAGCGTCTTTCTCGTGAACGTCCCGATCGTCCTTGTTGCCCTCGCCGGTGTGCTCTGGGTCGTCCCCGAGACCGCGGACCGGGCGCATCGCTCGCTCGACGTCTTCGGGACGCTGTTGATCGGTGGTGCGCTCGTAGCCATCGTCGATGCGATCATCGAAGCTCCGACCCGAGGCTGGACCGGACCCGTCACGCTGATCGAGGCGGCAGGCGGGCTTGTGGCACTGGCGGTCTTCACCTGGTGGGAGCTGCACGTAGCGCACCCGCTCATCGAGCTTCGGATCTTCTCCTCCCGGCCCTTCACGGCCACGTCCGGCGCTGTCACCGTCACCTTCTTTGCCCTTTTTGGCAGCCTGTTCGTCTTTACCCAGTATCTCCAGCTCGTGCACGGTTACAGCCCGCTCTCGGCCGGGGTGCGGGCACTGCCTTTCGCGTTCTCGATGGGGGCAGTCTCGCCACTTTCGCCCCTGCTTGCCAGGCGTTTCGGCGACAAAGCGATCATCTCGGTGGGACTCGGCCTCATGGGCCTCGGACTGCTCGACCTGTCGACCGCGCAAGTGGCGACCGGCTATCCGGCCTTGGCACTCGCAGTAGCTGTCATGGGACTCGGCATGGGCCTCGTCATGGCACCGGCAAGCTCCACGATCATGACAACGGTGCCTGCCCACCAGGCAAGTGCGGGCAGCGCAGTCAACGACACGGTCCGAGAGGTCGGAGGATCGCTCGGTGTGGCCATCGTCGGGAGCATCGCCGCCGCCGTGTATCGCAACCGCCTCAGCGCCAAGCTCGTTGCCCACCATGCACCGGGGTTGGTCGTGCACATCGCCACCGGTTCGATCGCGGCGGCGGACGCCGTCGGCAAGAGCATCGGGGGCGCACGCGGGAACGCCATCGTGCTGGCGGCCCACGACACCTTCACGACGGCCATGGCCGTCGGCATGCGGGCGGCGGCGGCGGTCGCCATCGCGGCGGCCCTAGCCGCCATCGCCGTGATCCCGTCATCTCGCCCCGCGGGCGCCGTCGAGCGCGCGCCTGCAAAAGCGGGGCTCGTCCCCGCAGTCTCAGCTGTCTGAACGAGTCGAAACGCGGGGACCACCACCAAAAGTGCCCGGTCCAAAGCCTCGGTATCGGCTCACGACTAGCCGTCCCGGCGCTCAGGCGCTGAGTCGGACAGACTGACACGGTGAGCGAACGCAGGCCTCCGTCGGATCCCAGCCCGTCGACGGTCGAGATCGGCTTTTGCTCGATCGTCGAGACTCGTCGGCTCCTCGAAGACGGTGCCCTCACTTGCGTGCAACTGGTGGAGACATTGCTGCGCCGCACGGGCGACCTCGACGCCACAGGTCACGGGCTGCACGCGGTGCTCGCCGTGTGCCCTGACGCCATTGAGACTGCACGCGCCCTCGACACCGAGCGGGCACGTGGCCAGCTCCGGGGCCCTCTTCATGGCATTCCGGTTCTCGTGAAAGACAATATCGACACCGCCGGTGAGGAAGGCACAACGGCCGGCTCGCTCGCGCTCACCATGACCAAGCCACCCGCAGATGCCGTCGTGGTGCAACGCCTCCGAGTTGCCGGTGCGGTGGTCGTCGGGAAGGCAAACCTGTCTGAATGGGCCAATTTCCGTGCCACACGTTCCTCGAGCGGCTGGAGCGCCGTCGGCGGCCAGTGCCTCAACCCGCACGCGCTGAACCGGTCGCCAGGAGGCTCCAGCTCCGGGTCGGGGGCCGGGGTGGCCGCCGGGCTGGCTCCCCTCGCCGTGGGCACCGAAACCGACGGGTCCATTCTCTGCCCTGCCGCGCTAAACGGCGTCGTCGGGATCAAGCCGACCGTCGGTCTTGCGCGCCGCACCGGAGGCGTCCCGATCTCCTCGAGCCAGGACACGGTCGGGCCGATCGCGCGATGCGTATCTGATGCGGCCGCCCTCCTCGGTGCGCTCGCCGGCGGAGCGAAGGGCGCCGACCCGCTCGACAAGGCCACTCGGAGCCGCCCCGCTGATCTACCCAATGATTACCTGGCTTTCTGCGAACCTGGCGGCCTCGGCGGGGTAAGGATTGGTGTCCCGCGTCAGGGCTACTTCGGCTACAGCCCGAAGACCGACACACTCGTCGAGGCAGCTTTGTGGGCAGCCCGCGACGCCGGCGCAGTGATCGTCGATCCCGCCGACGTGGTGACGGTCGAAGCCATCTCGCATAGCAGCGACGAGATGACCGTGATGCTTCACGAGTTCAAGCAGGGAGTCGAGGCTTACCTGGCGTCGAGGCCTGCTTCAGAGGCCCAGCCGCGAAACCTCTCAGAGCTCATTGCGTTCAATCTTGAGCACGCCGCCGAGGAGCTTTGCTTTTTCGGACAAGACACCTTGGTCGCCGCCAGTGCGGTCGGTGGCCTCGATGATCCCGCCTACCTCGGCGCCCGAGCCCGCAACTGGCAGAGGGCACGCCAGGACGGGATCGACGCCGCGCTCACGAACGCGAACGCCGACGCTCTGGCCTTCCCGACCATTGGCCCGGCTTGGTGCATCGACCACGTCAATGGCGACTCGCACACCCGCGCCGGGTACCAGGCAATCGCCGTCGCCGGATACCCGGCTATCAGCCTCCCCGTCGGCAAGGTCAGCGGGCTGCCAGTCGGCCTGTGCCTGGTCGGGACTGCCTGGAGCGAGCCCAAGCTCATCCGGATCGCCTTCGCGCTAGAGCAAGTGCTCGCCCTCGGCGGAGAACTGCGACCGGCCTGGCTTCCCCAGGTCTGACGGAGGATGGTCCGATAGGCAACCCGGGCGCTCGGAACGAGAAGCACCGAACGAACGGCCCAGGGTTCAAGAGCCTAAGGAGAAATCAGTCAGCGATGACTCTCCCAGTCGCTCTACGAGCCGGTCCGCGAAACCTACCTGACCCTTCAACAATTTCTGCTTGGCCGTTGCCACCGACATCCACTCAGCGCGATCGACTTCGGGCCAGGAAGTCCTCCTGCCAGAGTGCGGCGGCCACTCCATCTCGAACTCGTTGCTCACGATGTGGTCAGCGTCGAGGTCGGCCTCCACGGCCCATGCTCGGACCACCTTGCCGCCCGGTTGACGTAGCTCGCCCAGATCGATCCTCTCCCCAGCGGGTGCATCCTGGCCCAGCTCCTCTGCGAATTCCCTGTTCGCGGCGGTTTCTGGGTCCTCACCGGGCTCATACTCACCCTTGGCGATCGACCAGGCGCCGTCGTCCTTGTTGAGCCAAAAAGGGCCGCCCGGATGTACCACGAGTATCTCGAGAACCCGCCCGCGGGTGAAGCGATAAGGGAGCAGGCCTGCGCTGTGTGCCGGCATCACCCTTAGCTTGCCTCACGCCAGCGATCGGCCGAGCGAGGAGCCATTAGGACTCGAGCCCCAGGCGATCGTAGAGTACGAACCGGCCCGGCTAGCCCCAAGTTCAGCTAGCCCCCGTAGCTCAGGGGACAGAGCAGCGGTTTCCTAAACCGCGTGTCGCAGGTTCGAGTCCTGCCGGGGGCGCCAGATCAGGTGAATTGCTTCGGTTGATCCCCGACCTTTTGTATTCGGCCGATGCCAGACGCGTGTTCGGTTGACGCCTGACACCTAGCCCACCAACCTTGCGCGCGGGCGCGGCGACATGTCGGCCACGTCCCGACCTTAGCGATCACGTGGTTCGTATTGTCTCTCCGTCGCGTCGACCTCTTGACTTCTGACTTATCTGTAGATATGGCTATCTGTCAGTGATCCAGAAGGTCGGGTCGGGGAGGGGGAAAAGATGGCTCAAGAGACCGAGCATCGCCATTTTGGGGAAGCCGACGAGGTTCGGGAGTTCCCCAACGGCCGAGCCGAGATCCTGAAGATGGGCGGCTCTGAAATCGGCAGGTTGGTCTTCCAACCTGGCTGGCGCTGGTCAGCAGATGTCAAGCCCATCGCCGGGACCGAGAGCTGTGAAGCACCGCACTTCCAGTACCACGTGTCAGGCCGATTGGCGATCCGGATGGACGACGGCACGGAGTTCGTCGCTCAGGCGGGTGATGTCACATCACTACCCAGCGGCCACGACGCGTGGGTAGAAGGCGACGAACCAGTCGTCGTGGTCGACTGGTTCGGGGCTAGCAATTACGCCCGCTGACGACCCGTGTCACCACTTGAGACAGTGGAAGCATTCGCACAGGCGTGGGCCTCTCACGATCTTGACGAGGCGCTGTCATATCTCAGCGACGATTGCGTATTCGACGCGACCGGTCCCGCCCCTGATGGTGCCCGCCATGTCGGTCCCGAGGAGATCCGCCAAGCGTGGAAGGTGGTCTTTTCGGACCCTTCATCGCTCTTCGAGACGGAAGAGATCTTTCAAGCGGGCGACCGAGTCGTTCAGAGATGGCGTTACCGCTGGGAGGGTGGCCACGTCCGAGGCGTGGATCTGTTCAAGGTCAGCGACAACCGCATCAGCCAGAAGCTCTCGTACGTAAAGGGGTAGCCCGACCCCAACAGCAACCTGGGTTCCGTCCACCCTGGAGCGAAGACCTGTTCGACAAGCTAGCCGGAAGATTGTCGCACGCTCACCCCTCGCCGGCGACTTCAGACGATCTGCGTCCGGGGGTTTTTTATCTCGGCGCGCGGCGCCTCTCTGGTGCGAGTTTTTGATCGCTGGGCTGCGGGTCGGTGACGACGAGGTGACTCATAACGAATTGGGGGATATCGCGTGTTCCCGGCCACGCCTCCCGATAAGTCCACGCAGGAAACGTCGAGGCGGCTCGGAGCAACCGGTGAAGGCCGTCGCCACCACTTCGCAGGAAGAGGCCCGGTGAGTGTGCCTCTGGCTACCGCACACTGTCGCAACGGTTTGGGTGAGCCGCGCTCGGGGAAGAAGAAGCTGTAACAAGGGCCGGCGCATATAGAACCGGCACAGGGGGAAAGAAGAATCTCATGGCTATAGGGGAGCATCTTCCTGTTGGCCGTCGGCGCGATCCTGCGTTTCGCGGTGTACTACAGCGTGCGTGGTGTCGCTCTCGGCGTAGTCGGGATCGTCCTCATGGTGGCCGGTGCCTTGGGGTTGTTGCTGTCGTTCACGGTCCTCGGTCCGCGTGCGTCAAGGCGCCGGATTGTGGTGCAGCAAGGCCCGGGCACCACGATCGCTCGAGAGGACACCTACACCGTCGACGAGCCCGCAAACTGGTAAGGAACCGAGCCGGAACCGCGTCATGACTGAGGTGGCCGATCACGGTCGCCTGTCAGCGGACGCGGCCCGGCTATCCAACGACGGCGCCAATCTGGAAACACGCAAATGGTTTAAGGCAGTCGCCAGAACGGGGCTTGCGGCCAGAGGCGTCATCTATTTTCTCCTTTCTTATCTCGCTCTCGACATCGCCTTACACGGCAATTCGCCAACCCAGGCGAGCGGTGAGGGAGCGTTACAGGAGATCGCCAAGCAACGGGCGGCGCCTTTGTTGCTTATCGTGCTCGCGACTGGGCTTGGTTCATATGGACTGTGGCGACTTGTTCAGGCGCTTGCCGGCAAGTCCAATCCATCACGAGGGCGATCCGAAGTCGATCGCATTGGGTGGCTCGCTATCGCGGTCGTCTATTTCGCTCTCTGTGTCCAAGCCATCGAACTGCTCATCGGCCGGTCGCACAGCCAATCGGGTCCCAGCAATCCCAAACCCTGGGCAGCCACGATCCTGACTTGGCCCGGAGGGCCGGAGCTGCTCGGCACCGTGGGCGCGTGTCTCATCATCGGTGGTCTCGTGCTCACGATATGGGGCTTCGCACACGACTATCACAAGGACCTAGTTCTCGAGCAGCTAGGGAGCACCTCGCGCAAGGTCGTAAATGCTCTCGGTGCATCCGGTGATCTGAGCCGAGGCTTCCTGGTGGCGCTCGTCGGCAGCTACCTCATCGATGCCGCGATCCTGACCGATCCGTCTCGAGCTAAGAGCGTGGACGCAGCCTTGAAATCGCTCGTCCGTGCTTCTTACGGACCGCTCGCCATCGGCTTAGTGGCGTGCGGCCTCCTCTTTTTCGCCCTTTACTTGTTTTGCGAGGCGCGACTTCGCAGGCTTTGAAGTAGACATCTTGGTCGTCTTGATACGGGAGTCGGTAAGCCGCAAGGCTCTTTGATCAGTCCTAGGAGGACTAGCGCTCGCCTTTCTGAGGACGGCGCCCAGCGCGAGAGCTGCCGGGACAACTGGAGTCACACGCTCTCAAGCTCCTGACGCCGACCCTCGTTACGGCCAACGCCGGGGTCGGGAACGAAGTAGTGGATGACGCGGCCAGGGCCGCCGTCTGAGCGCGCTCACCAGCTGAATATTGTTTGTCGTCGCAGGCCAAAGCCTTGAGTGAACACCTGTCCCCAGGGGGCAGCAGAGGAGTTGTGGCCGCCGCAAAACAGATCCGTTGCCGAGTTGGGCATCGTCAGCAAGGCAACGTTGAAGAGAAACACCGCGTGACTCACGAGCACGAAAGCGCCTACAGACTCTTTAGCGCCTAGTGGGCGTCGGCGCTTGACAGCGAAGGGCCGCACGTTCGGCGGAAGCCCTGGCCCGCCCATTGCCACGTTGGCTGGGGGGCCAGGGCGACTTCCGTCTCAGCCTTCGCGTGTCATGGCACCCCTCTTTCCCCCCTTGTGAGACGGCCGGGCCTGAAAGACCAAGCCGACTCACGCCGCCACCTACGGCAAACGGTTGATCGTGATGTTACAAGGGGTTAGGCGTCTTGCCTAGCATGGCCAACAAAACTCCAGGTCAAACGGCCTTTCGCAGAGCGAGGCCACAAGGCATGAACCCCTCAGCGGAACGTCGCTGTGCGGATCAATGCGCTGACTTAACCCCGCATCGCCACTCGTATTTCGAGTCGGCTGGTTGGCGTCTCCTCGTGATCGTATTCACGAGCGTAGGATGACGCCACATGCGCCCCGTTGGCGGGGCAAGTGTCGTGTTGGCCGGTCAGCCGAGCAACGGCATTACTTCCTCGCGCATCAGTCGGAGCTGGCCCATATCGAACGGGTGGCCAATGGCGATCACCCAGTGCGAAACCCCGACTCTTGCGAACAGCCGGATCTGGTCGGCGACCTCGCTTGGCGTGCCGACGAGCCAGTTATCCCGCTGGCTCGCGAAATCCTGGCCATGGCCCGCAGCAATGCGCGAGGCGAGACTCTCCGCCTCTTCGTGCGTCCTCGCCACGGCGAGTTGAGGATGCACGGACAGCTCTATCTCGCCGAAGTCCCTACCAACCTCCTCACAGCACCGCCTGAGGAGCTCAACACGCTCGGCAAACTTGCCCGGTGAGCCCATCATGTTCCAGATCGTGGCGTGCTTTGCAGCCAGTCGCAGGGAACCGAGACCTGACCCGCCGAGCATGATCGGAGGATGGGGTCTCTGAATAGGCTTGGGCTCACAAGGCGCGTCCGCCACCTTGTAGTAGCGGCCGGCGAAGGTGGTCCGCTCCTCGCTCCACAGGGACCTGACAATCTGAAGCGCCTCGTCGACACGCTCATAGCGCTCCGCCAGGGAGGGAAAGGGCAGGCCGTACGTACGGAACTCCCGCTCTGCCCAGGCTGCACCGAGGGAGAACTCCAACCTTCCCCCGCTGATGTGGTCGACCAGGGCGGCGCTTCTTGCCAAGGTGACTGGATCACGGTAGAGGACGCCGCTCACGAGGACCCCGACACGCACTCGCCTCGTGAGCGTCGCCATCGCCGCCAGGGTCGTCAAGGTCTCGAAACAGGCCCCGTCGTCGGGACCCGAGAAGGGCAGCATGTGGTCGAAGGTCCAGGCGGAGTCGAAGCCGAGGTCTTCGACTGAAAGCAACGCCGCCACATACTCCTGCCAGGTGGTGCGTTGCGCCTGAAGCTGCACCCCGAAATGCAACGATCGACCCCGAACCTGCATGAACGGTTCTCCTTCTCGTCCTGACCTGCGGACCTTGGCGACGACAACACCTGCGTGCGCAGCCGATCCTAAGCGGCCTCGGGAATGGGACAGCCTTCCGTGGGGCGCGAAGTAGGCGAGCGAGCGCCTGTTCGGGACACCCACCGACCTCGGTCCAGTTCCCCGCCGGCTCGCGAACAGGCGGCAGCAGGGCATCAGTCCTAACCTCGACGCTGAGGGCACTGTGGCCTTTGCGTGCCTCTGCAGACAGGGAAGGTCCGGCATGGAACACGCAGCTGCCATCCTCTTCGTCGTGGTGATCGCGCTCGTCTTCGGGTGGCGATCGGTCAATTCGATCAAGAAGGGACGTCAAGCCGTGCGGGGCCGAAACCGTTGTGAAGCGTGCGGCTCACGGTTCGTGACACGGGCGGGCCGGCAGGCCGGAACGTGCCGCAGGTGCGGGGCCCGCCAGAACTGGACCTCTCAATGAGGTGCCCGCTGTTCGGCGACGACCCGCAGGAGCTTCGATGTGTGCTGCGAGCAGCACCCTCACGCGCTCGTAACGCCACCAGCGCTTGAACGAGTTGGCCTAGGACACAATGAGCCCGTTCCCGACTGGGGCCGCTCGGCGACTCAGCCGGAAGCATGGCGATCGAGCCGCGCAGGTCTCGGCTTCCTCCGCCGACAGCTCGGCCGTGCCTGCAACGTAGCGGACATGTATTCGGTGCACTAGGTCACACGGGGCCGGCACGCCGCTACGGCGGAACCGGGCTAGGCGGGAGCCTCAGCTCGGCCGGGTCAAATCGCCGCGTTCGGATCGGCCGTCAACGGCCGGCCCGAGGAGCTCTCGACCCACTGGCCCTTCTCCTCGTCCCAGGTCGCCTGCTGACCCGTCTGCGGATTGTGCAGACCTTCGTGGATGTCTCCCTGCCAACCGTGGTCCTTAAGGGACCGCCAGCTGTCGTTCTGGATCATTGCCCAACCCTTTGTGCCTTTTTCACCCACTGATTGCCCTCCTTCGCTCTTTCACAGCAACGTTGTTCTGCACCCGGCCAGGCGGGCCCAACCGTGGATCAACTGCCGGGCGGGATGGCCAGGTCTGCATAGACAAGGCAGAAGCCGGCGCCGGCCGAAGCCTTGTTCGACGACCACGTCGAAGGATCGGAATCGGTACAGGCATATTCCCCGTCCAGGACCACCGGCTTGCTGATCGAGACGGACGCGTACCAATTGATGTTGGCTGCGCCATTCGAACCAGCGCTCGCCTTGGCGCGTAAGGACGAAATGTTCTTGGCCAGCGCAGCCGGTCCGCTCACCCGCACCAAGCCGACCGTGCCCGGGGGCGAACCGTGACCGTCGTTCCAGTGATAGGTCTGGATGTACATCAGGCAATACGCCTTGCCGTGAGTACTAAAGGTCGGCTCCGTTGCACCGTTGGAGACCGCCTCTGCGTTGACGCTCGAGAAAAGGGTGATCTGAGTCCCGTGGCAGACGTAGTCAGAAAAGTTGCTCGTCTTGCCGCCGGGCGGCTTGGTTCCGCTTGCGGGCGATGAACCGCTCTTGAGCGTCACCGCCAGCACGATGCCGACGATCACGAGGGCGATCACCCAGATCACCGGATTTTTTAGAAACCTGCCTGTGGAACTGTTCTTGCCCGGACGCCCTTTGCCGTTCGAGGGGTCGTTGTTGACGATGTCGGTGGCAATTCTGTCGATCGACTGGGGGCTCCGGTCCTGGGTGTTGCTCATACGTGCCCTCCTGAAGATGCGCCGGTGTTTCCGAATCCTGCAGTACCGCGCCAGCCGCGTCTAATCGCTCCTGCCCCAAAGCGTTTCCTTGTCCACTTCGAGGGGTGCGGCGCCCTCTCAGCTACGAGAAGGCGCGCTCTTGGCACGAGGAGATCGTACAAACCCGGTTCGGCTGTCGACGTTGTGGGACCTAGGCGTCTTCTCCCCGACCCAAGGGCAAGGTAGCACCTGATCGTCTCGTCCAAGGCGCCCACCTCCAGCAAAGACGCGAAATTCGTGAGCAGTGGAGCCGGGACGTAGGCGAAGGCGAGCCGATCCCGAGACGGTGTCGACGCCACGAACACGGCGCGATCCCACGTGAGCATGACGGGGGCGAGGTCGTAGCCGGGACGTGAGTGGGCCCGGGTCGCAAACCCGAACGCCCGCGCCGTGGCGTCGCCTCGAACCTTTGTCGCTTGATGGCGCGACGACCTCGCCAGGGCGATCGATGGGGTCCGCGCGGGAAGTGGCTCGTCGCCGCCCACGACCGTGTCGACCAGCGCCAGCTCGCTCTCGTCGATGTCGCCCACCAAGCTCGCTCGAGCGGCGGCCCAGCAGCGCTCGAGATGCGACTGCGCACTGATCGGCATCGCCTGGCGCGGTCGAAGCCGCGTCTCGCGGCCGGCGAGATAGAGATCTGACGCGAAGGCGCTGCGGGACACGAACCAGCCGTAGCGCTGATCGTCTTGTCGCAGATTGACGCGCAGCCTGAGAGGAAACTCCGCTTGTCCGCCAGCACGTTCGAGTCGAGCCTGACAGGCACGAACGCTTCCGAGCGCGAAGATGGCGGCTACGGCGAGCCTGTCCCCGTCGACGAACTCGCCGCCCAGCTCCAACCGGCTGGGCCTGGGTCGCACGAGAAGACCTGGTGAGGCGACGCTGTCCATGAGGAGCATCAAGGCGGCGCTGAAGCTGGACGCGTAGAGCTTGGCCAGAGCCACCGCACAAGAGGGGCGCACGGCCACGCTGAGGTGAGTCGAATAGCCCTCGAGAAGTGTCCCGCTCGGTAAGTGGGACTCGAGCGACTCGCGCTCGGACCTTGCCCTGTCGGCCAGCAGGCGCCCACAACCGGGCCGGACAAGGCTCGGAGCGAGGGCAATCTCGGCTTCGGCCTCGTCGGCGGTGAGCGCAGCCCCGGAGGCCAGTCGGTAGGCGTTCAGGTCGGCCGGGTCGAGGCGTGCCCGGCCCGCAGCGAGATGATGGACGAGGCTACGAAAGTCAACCGTGCGCCCGTTCAGCTTGACGCGGTACTCGTGCTCGAGCCCGATCACCGCTCCAGGGAGCCAAGTGGCCGCGGAGCCAACGGGAGCGACCAAGCTCGCGAATCTGCGGCTCCAGTGACCGGCGGAAGAGAGCTCGCTACAGCGAGGATCAGTGGTATCTGGTGGCTCCCTTCGCGTCGCGTTCGCCTTCTCCGTGATGGTCATGGGCGCAGAGGTTGCCTCGATCGAGGCGCCGATGAGCACGAAAGGTTCGCCTTGAGAGGTCGGCGCCATCCCGGCGTGGCAGTCCGCCGACACTCGTGCATCCCGCTCTCCTTGGTAGTTGCTGTCCGTGCGACAGCTTCGGCTCCCCACATCTTGCCAACATGCCACGGGGCACGCAGACGAACGCGGTGCGAAGGGTCGCACGCCGAGGCTCTCCGGCGAGTTGTCGGCGATGCGGCGGAGGCTCGAAGCCAGGAGTTGTAATGGAGGATCTATCGTTCTGTGAGCTATAAGAGAGCACAGATCGGCGCGGGGGTCCTATTCAAGATGCGACACGCAATCGAACCCTGTCACGACGATGGGACGCGCTCGCCCACCTGGCGCCGGCACTGGTGGCTGGCGGCGTTCGTCATGTCGATCCTCGCCTGCGCACAACTCGTTGGCCTTCCTCAGGTGGCCGCCGGTCCCTCGCGAGCGCGGTCTACAACCGGAGAACCGGCCGTTGTGGGTGCCGATGCCGATCAGCTCGGCACGAACTGGTATCCGAACGCAGACATCTCGCCGACCCAGGTCAACAGCAACGACTTCGGGCAGTTATTCGACGTCACTCTCCCGCCGGTTAATGGCGTCAGCCCGGGACAGATCTACGCTCAGCCAATCGTCGCCAACGGTGTGCTGCTCATTGTCACCGAGAACGACAATGCCTACGGTGTCGACCCCAACTCCGGGACCGTCGAGTGGTCCCGCAACTTTGGCCGGGCGTGGCAAGCGAGCACGATCAACTGCGGGGACTTGACTCCGAGCGTCGGCATCACCGGCACGCCAGTCGTCGACACCGTGACAGGCACCGCCTATTTCACGACCGACGCGACCCCCTCGAGCGGCGGGGCGCTGTGGCAGATGCAGGCCGTCGTCATCAAGACCGGCCATGAGGTCGCGAACTTCCCGGTGCCGATCCGGGGCAGAGCGACCAACGCGCCTGACAAGACGTTCAACCCCGTCCATCAGATGCAACGACCCGGGCTCGCTCTAGTCAAGAACGTGGTCTATGCCGCCTTCGGCTCCCACTGCGATCTGCCGCCGTGGTACGGCTGGATCGCCGGGGTGACCCCGAGCGGTGAGCTCAAGGACATGTGGGTCGACGAGACCGGCAGCGCTGAAGGCGCCGGGATCTGGGGCCCGGGCGGAATTGTCGTCGACAGCGCCGGCAACTTGTACGTCTCGACCGGAAACGGTGGTTCGCCCCCGGTCGGTCCGGGCCTTGGCGTCCCCCAGCCCAGCGGCCTCGCCGAGTGCGTCCTCAAGCTGTCCACTTCGGGGCCAAACCTCAAATTGACCGACCACTTCTGCCCCTCGGACGCGGATCAGCTCAACACCTTCGACGGCGACCTGGGAGCGGGCTCGCCCACGGGACTGCCCGCGTCGTTCGGCACCGCAAAGGATCCCGACCTGCTTGTAGAGGTCGGAAAGGCAGGCGAGGTGTACCTGCTCGACCGCAACGACCTTGGGGGATTCGACCAGGGCCCGGGCGGGGGAGACAAGGTCGTGAGCGAAACAGGCCCACTCGGGGGAGTGTGGTCGCATCCGGCAGTCTGGCCCGGCGACGGGGGCTACGTCTACATCACCACTGCTTCGCCCCCGGCAGGCGCCGAGGGCGGCGGCGGTGCCGAGCTCGACGTCTACCAGCGCGTCGTCAGCGACGGCGAGGTCTCGCTCAACTGGGTTGCTGACGTACCGGACATGCCGTTTGGCTCCAGCCCCCCGATCGTGACCTCTGACGGCACCGTGCCGGGAAGCGCGGTCGTCTGGAACATCGCCCGCACTGGGTTGACCAACCAGGCCAACCTGGTCGCTTACGGAGCGGTGCCGGTGGCTGGGACCGGCGCGGACCCAGCCGGGCAGCTTCCCATGCTGTGGGAGGCGAGCGTTGGCAACTCAACCAAGTTCAACTCCCCTCTCGCCTACGACGGGCGTATCTACATGGGTAACTACGACGGGCAGATCCTGGCCTTCGGCCCTCGCGACAGTGCCCCACCGCTGACAGGCACGGCTGTCGAGGCACAGGACACGGTCCTCGGCTCAAGCTCCCAGACGACGGCTAGCTTCACGGCGTCTGGCGATGTGACGGTCACGGGCGTCTCGATCAGCACATCAACCTCGGGTGCCTCGGGCGCCTTCACGACGCCTTCTCTGGCGGCGCCCATGCAGCTGAGCGCGGGAGGACAGTTGCCTTTGCCAGTCACCTTCGAACCCGAGCTCGTCGGCGGACAGCAGGGAA